>NPIE01009627.1_pt1 | contig 21126 bp, 17 predicted proteins | sample 8637661 | NCBI WGS metagenome assembly NPIE01 (sample SAMN07420842, study PRJNA396082) | bioreactor metagenome | isolation source: sample BA12 brine-fed electro-methanogenic bioreactor BA | place: Japan: Kochi | collected 2016-12-09
ACAACCAGGTGTGTCGTCTTTGGGGTAAAAATATAAAAGTACATGTTTCCCTTTGTAATCACTTAGTTTATGTAAATTACCATTTTCGTCTGGTAATTCAAAATCTGGCGCTAAAACATTTTTTTCAAGCATATAGCCTCCTAATTCCCTAATTCTATCAAGTCATTACCCATACATGATACATCGTAACCTTCCAAAGCTTGTACACTATTTCTGAACTTTTCATCTTGAACTGCTTCCATAACTGGCTTGAAAATTTTAGAATTAAAGATGTGAATTGGTACAATCAAATCATATCGCTCATTAAATAAAGGAATAAATTCAAGATCTAACGCTCGGGCAGCGGCTGCAATTCCTAAACCAGTATCGGCCCGATTGGATTTAACAGCAGCTGCAACATTTAGATGGGTGTATTCTTCATTTTCATACCCACTTATTGACTCTGAATTTATATTTAGTTTACCAAGGTGATAATCTAGCAATATTCTTGTTCCTGCTCCTCTTTGCCGATTGATAAAACCAACTCCTTTTCTAGCCAGGTCCTCTAAATTCATTATCCCTTTTGGATTACCTTTTTGAACAATCAGTCCTTGCTGCCTGTACACCCATGGGATGATGACAGTTTTAAAATTCTTTATATATTTTTTGACATAATTAACATTAAATGATTCGTCTTCTGGATCAAAAAGATGTGACCCTGAAAAATGAGATTCACCACGATTTAGTGAAATTAGTCCTCCAAGACTACCCACATTCGCTGAAACAAGTCGTTTGCCTTTTATGGATAAGTATTCTGCCAATAAATCCAGCGTTAGNNTGTTAACAATGTCTCACCGAGTAAATTTTTATTTTTATTTAGGTGAATGGTTATTTTTTCTCCGGCCTCTAACCCTTGAATCCCCCGCGGAACGATAGCATATCCGTCGGATCTGACCATCGATGTGATTACTCCTGCACCTCTCGACAATGGAGCTGCAAGTAAATGATCCCCTACTTTTGCTGCTACAACACGTACGTAATCATCATCACCTGCAGGAGAAGTAATTTTCCTCGTTAATTCAGCTTCAACCAAATTCACGTTATCAGAAAGTCTTCCCGCCCACTCTTCAACAATAGGTTTAACAAATATCTCTCCTGTGAGCGCAGCGGATACCGGATAGCCAGGAACACCAATAATCGGTACTGGACGCTGATCTTTGCTGAAAATCATTCCTAGGATAACAGGATGGCCAGGTCTGACTGCAACTCCATGAACATATAATTCACCCAGCTCTTCAACTACCCTGGATGTAAAATCTTCTGAACCTGCTGATGACCCAGCATTAATTAGAATTATGTCGGAAATTTCCGCAGCTGCCCTTACCTGATCACAAAGTTCATTGAAATCGTCCTTAGTGATAGGAAAGCGATTAACCTCACCACCCCATTCAATGATTTGAGCACCCAGTACAATGGAGTTGTACTCAATAATATCCCCTTTTTTGATCGGTTCTCCAACATTTATTAATTCTGTTCCAGTTGGCAAAATACTTACCAAAGGTTTCTTTACTACCGATACATTTGCATGTCCACAAGCCGCTATTGCACCAAGATCAACTGGAATAAGTTTACGATTTGCAGGGAGAACTAATTCAGTGGCCACAATATCTTCCCCCATTGGACGTATATTTGTCCACGGAGCTAATGAAGCTCGAATACGAATCCAGTATGGATTTCGTTTGTTTTGTTCAAGTTCACCCTCTTCATTCAGTGCTTCTGTGTTTTCAATTGGTATGACAACATTGGCCCAATCCGGTATTGGATCACCTGTGTCAACATAGATCGCTTGCTCATTAACCCGGATTGATACTGGATTGGTTGGCATTGCTTTTTGAATATCCTCAGACCGCAAAGCAAACCCATCCATGGCAGATGCATGATAATGTGGGGAGGATATTTTTGCCCATACAGGTTCAACCAATATTCTCCCAACCAACGTTTCATCCAGTTTTAATTTTTCAGATTTTAGTGGTCCTCGTAATTTATATTGATCTAATGCTTCATAAAATCGTTTTTTCGCTTCATCTAGTGGTATGTCGTGTAAATAAATACTCATAATTTTTCCTTAGATAATGATTACTTCAACTTTAGAATTTGCATCAAGACCAGTCACATCAGGATCAATTTTTGCAAATCCATAAGCTGACAATAATGAGAATATTAAATTGCTTTTGTAGAAAATAGGCTCAACCAAAGCAATACCATCCTTGTTTTTACCTAAATGTTTTACTGGAATCCAATCCTCTCTTCCGGCAGCTGAAGAAATATTAATAGTTAGCAATGCTTCTGTCGTCTGATAAGCGTTCTGTTTTTCCTCTCCTTGAATAAAAGGCATTACAGCACCTAAAATCAAATGTGCAATCACAAACGCACTAACCGGATTGCCTGGTAACCCGATGATTGGTTTCCCATTAACAACCGCAAGAATTGTTGGTTTCCCAGGTCTTACATTAATTCCATGAACCAAAACCCCTGGTGAGCCAATCTCATTAATTGCTTCTGAAGTTAGATCTCTTACACTGGCTGAAGAACCAGCTGTGACAATAACAAGATCATTTTCTAAATGTGCTTTTTGTAAAGTTTCCACTAATGACTTTTTATCGTCTTTAACAATTGGGTAATTTTTTGCTTTTCCGCTAAATTTTTCAACAATTGATCGTAAAATATATGAGTTAATGTCTCTCACTTGACCAGGGGTTGGTTTTGTATCTGGTGGCACAACTTCATCTCCGGTTGAGATGATGCCAACCGTAGGAGTCTTGTAAACTTCAATTTCTACAATACCTAAAGCCATTAATGCACCGATCTCTGATGACCGCAACTTTGTTCCAGCTGACAATACATGACCACCCTTTTTTATATCTTCTCCTTTTAATATTACATTTTCTCCAGGTGGAACTGCTTTATAAACTTCAATCTCATGTTCATTAGAGTATTGTGTATTTTCTATCATGACGATCGCATCAGCACCATTCGGCAACATGCCACCGGTGTGAATCAAACATGTCTGACCTTGTTTTATCTCTAGATCTGCCGGTTTGCCCATTCTGATTTCACCAATCACATCAAAGAAAGCTGGCATCACATCTGATGAGCCATAAGTATCCTTACTTCTAACTGCGAATCCATCTACTGTGCTTCTTGAAAAAGATGGAATATCCTCGTGAGAAATAACATCTTTAGCTAAAACTCGATACTGGCTATTTTCGGTTTTTATGACTTCTGTTTTGAGTCTGAAATCAATTAAATTATTTTTGAATATGTTTATTGCATCATTAGGTCGTAATAATTCTAAGAATTCTGGCATAATCACCTCAACCACAAATTAAATAATAAAAAATACGCGATAACACTAATCGAACCCATTGAAGATATTTTTAACAATTTCCAACGTGGTTTATAACCTTCACCAATGCGCCACATTTCCCAAAATTGAATACAAGCTATTGGAAATGCAAATAATGCTGGTATAACTAATCTTGTGGGTAATCCAATAATTGCTGCTAATCCATACAGAACAAAAGTAGTAAGCAAGAAAATATTGTGCAGTTTCATCCCGGTTTTCCAGCCTAATTTTGTCATTAAGGTATTTTTATTGTTCTTTATATCTGATGCATACCCTTCCAACATCTGAGCTAAAAAATATGAAATTAATAGGAAATATATTGGAAAAGTAATTAAAAACAAAGTGGTATGTACATCTCTCATTTGCAGAATATATGCAAACATAGGGGTTATCGAGACAACCACAATAGATAATAAGATGTCTCCAAACCCGCGATTTTTCAAACTAAATGGTGGAATCGAGTAGAGAATCAGGAAAACTAAAAAGCTCGACCAGAAGATTATAAACAGGAAATTTGAAGATAACTCCTGATAAAGAAAATAAGTAAACAGAGCGATGATCGTTAATGAAACAACAAAGAGCATAAACACATTGTTTCTAAATCGAAGAGAATCAATCTTATTTTCTCTGGTATTTAAAGAGGTAGAAAAAAAATAATTACTGATCAGTTCTGACCCAATGTAAAACAATAAGGAAATAATTAATCCTAACCAAAATTTTTTTTTTTTTTTTCCTCTAAATTCNNAAGGAAATAAATAATCCTAACCAAAATTTTTGTTGACTAATTCCTCTACCTAAATAGTCCACCAATCCAGTGCCAATTGAATAACTTATAACCAGCATGAGAAGGATTTCCAAACGAAAACACCTTCTAAGACTATGCAAAAAAATTTTATAATTCAAAATAATCCTTCAATTTGATATCAAAATTACTCATTTTATTATTTTTGAAGTCAACCACATATGAGAACTACCTCAACTTGATTTGGAGATCTCAAAAAAACTCAATTATCGCAGTTACCTGAAAAGGTTTGATAAAAAGAACCAAACATTCGCTGGTCTTTCTGCTAACCTCCTCATAAAATATGGATACCAATGAGTCCCGTATGGGACATAAACCCTAACATGATAACCAAGTCTAACATAATTATTTTGAAGATCATGTCTAATTCCATACAACATTTGTAATTCAAAATGATCCTTTGACAAACCTAATTTTTCAGCTTGTTCAATTGCAAAATCAAGTCTGTTTTTATCATGGGAAGCAATTGCAATTAATGGAGGAATTTGACCATTTCCATTAATTTTTCCGGATTTACAATCCTTAACTTTTTCGAAGCATTTATTTACTAAAAGGTCAAAGTTTTGATCCACATCTTTCTTTTTCGGAAATGCAACTGATTCAGGTTCTTTGTATGCTCCTTTTACCATGCGTATTGTTATGCAGTTATTCATTAAATCCGACACATCTTTTTCACTACGATATAAATAGCTTTGAATTACAGTACCAATTTCTGGGTAAAGGTCATGTGCCCAGTTCACTATCTCTAATGTATCCGAAGTCAACGAACTATCTTCCATATCAATCCGAATAAAATTATTATTTTCCTTTGCTGTATTTATTATTTGCAATAAGTTATTTTTGCATAACTCTTTATCAAGCGTTAAACCTAATTGAGATAACTTGATGGAAACATTTGCCTTCATAGAATTTCGGTTGATATTGTCTAACAATTGGCAAATTTCTTCAGTTGATTTCAAAGTATCATCTACTGACGCAGAGTTTTCTCCTAAATGATCCAACGTAACATGAAACCCTTGTTCATTTAATTTGCTGACTACATCGATAGCTTCAGAAATAGACGTACCGGCAATAAACCTTGAAGCAACTCTCCAAGCAAATTTCCAATTCATAATAAATTTTTGTGCCCAGTTAGCTTTTGAAAGGAATATAAAGAATGCCCTCAACATGCTTCTCCTAATTTTTTTATTAAATAATTTCCTTAAATATTACTATAAAATCAGTTGTGGCTATGTTTCTAAATATTCCAAAATAGTATAGAATAAAAAAATGACAACACAAAAGTCTCAAATTTCTAAAAGTAACCAATTAAAGAAAATATTTGTCCCAATATTTTTTTATTTTTTTATAGTAGTCGGCTCATTCATATTTTTGGATACCTTAGAATTTAAATTTGATTTCATCTTCATTTTATTTTTTATTTTTTTTGTTTCTACCGTTTTCTTTTTATTTTTCTTTAGTCAATTCGCACTGCCTGTTTTAAATACAGAAAAAAGGATCAAAGCAGTTCAACGTATTTTTTCATATTTGTTTGGTGATCATGGTCCAGCAATTTTTATTGAAAATGGAGAGATTCGTGAACGAAAAATTGATCGTCTCAAAAATGGTCCTGGTGTCGTAATTTTAGATACCGCCAGTGCAGCTGTTTTAAGGACACCTGTCCGATATAAAGGCGCAATCGGTCCAGGTATTGCCTTCACGGAACGCGATGAAAGTATTGCAGGTGTAGTGGATCTACATATTCAAACAAATTACATTGGACCTCGAACTGGTGAAAATCCATTTATCGAACTACAAAAAAATGAATCAAAAGCTGCTTTTGAAGCCAGAATTGCCAGAAGAGATGAATCGATGGCGATTACCAGGGATGGCATTCAAATATGCATAAATCTGGAAATTCGTTTCAAGTTAGATTCCAATCCTGGTGAAGGTAATTCAGCTTTTGGGTTTAATCCATTATCTGTTGAAAAAGCAGTAATAGGTCAGAGTATTAGTACCGACAAACCTGATGATAACCCAGACAAGACATATAGTTGGAAAAAATTACCAAATAATTTAGTCATGGATATATTCAGAGAATACATGTCTAAATACACAATTAATGAGTTATTTCCATTATCGAGATCTGAAAAAAATCCAATCAAAACCATAATTGACGAGATTAGGACAAGATTAACTCAGTCGCATTATCAAAATTACGACAATTACGGTAATAGAATTGAAGAGGTAGTTTTCAGTAAAGAATTTGATCTATTAAAAAGGAGAGGTATCAAATTCCTTGATATTTCGGTAACAAATATTCGTTTTCCGGTTGAAGTTGAGGATGAATTATCCAATCGATGGAAAACTTCCTGGCTCGAAGTAGCTAGCAAAGACAAAAAGCTGGTTGAACAACAACACGCAATTCAGACAATAGCTGGGCAAAACCAAGCCCAGATGGATTATGCCTATGGAGCAACTAAATATTTAGGTTCCAGACAGAATTCAGAAAATCTTTCTGGTGAAGAAATTTTGGTTTCTTTGATCAAAGGAAATCTGGAGACAATTAGTCAAAATCCTGATTTATCAACTCAATTAGTAAATGAGTATAAAGATCTATCAGATTTGATTGATTGGATACGCGCTCAGAGAGGTGAAGAATGAGAAATGAAACCTCTATTGTGAGCGATTTGAAACCTACTTCCTCATTAATTAGCTCATTATTTGATCCAATATTGAACTTAATCTTTTCTCCTAAACCAAAATCAGGCAATCTCCGTTACGGATTTTTTCAGTTCCTATTATTTATCACCTGGACTATGTGTGCGTTTACTTTTCACAAACCTGGAGAGATTGATTATCCATGGTTGGATTTTTTGTACACAATTCCTTATCCAATCATGGGTACACTAAAGTCCATTATTGAATTATTTCTGGCTTGGGATGGTTTGTTAGTGATGTTTTCCTTAGTAATGGGGTATTTTGTTGCCTTAAAAATAACTTCAATATATTTAGCCGATTTATTCGATATCAAAGACAACTCAATCTCGGAGAAATATCTAAAACAATCAGCTTTTTCTTTTCCAGGATTCTATCAAATCCAAGTTGAAAATGCACAAATTCGGCCAGAGGATCAAAAATCACCTATCAGCAAAATCGGTGGTCCCGGAAAAGTTCTTATTAATCTGGAGAACGCTGTTGTTTTTGAGAAAATAGACGGAATTCCTAGAGTAGAAGGACCAAGTTTTGAAAAACCTGTGGAATTGGAGAGTTTTGAAAGAATTCGCAAAATAATTGATCTTCGAGATCAAACAGCCACATTGGATATTGCTACGCGAACCCTAGATGGAATTCCAATTGAAATCAAAGATATTAGAATAATTTTTAGTGTTTTAAGAACCTCTAATAGTCATAATTTAAACAACCCCTACACATTTCGTGAAGATGCCATTAATTGGTTAGTTTTCCAACAAGGACCAGGACCCTGGACAACATCCTTGATAAACCAGGTACGCACAGAATTGACAGAATTTATCAATAATCACTTACTGAGCGAATTACTATCTTCCGTGGGTGCTCCAGAAATTAACCAACAAATACAAAACCAAATAAAAATTTACAAGAATATTCGAAAAAATTGGTCTCATTCAAGAAGATATAAAATTGATCGCAATTTTATAAGAATACGAAAAATTGATGCTCCAAATTACAAACCTATTTATTACAGAAAAAAACACAACAAACAGAAACGTTTGCCCATTTTCTACTTCAATAATAAAAGAGCCGTTCCTGAGTTTGTTCCTCGCAAAGCAATTTCAAATCTCTTCTATGAAAATTTAACCAATTCTTTTCAAAGCAAAATTCAAAAGTATGGCATGCGGTTAGAATGGATTAATGTTGGAACATGGCACTCCTCTTCAAGGATAATTCCGGAACAACATTTGAAAGCATGGCAAATTTCTAGTGAAAATGCAATTAAATTAAACTCAAAGGTTCTTTCCAGTATATTCAACAACGCAAAAAACCAATATCTTGAGAAAAATTTACAATCACTTCCGATCATCTCATTTATTCAGAAAAGGGAAAATGGATTAAATTCTAAGGTCCTCATTGATGAATTAATCAATGAATATTACAGTAAATTAACGAATGCCAGAGAACTTTTTATCAAGAACAAAGGTCGAGTTCCAGTGCAAATCGAGAAGGCTATATCTCACATAAAAAAATATAGGATTAATCAGCTAAAGGATCAAGCTCTTTTTATTGGTGAAGATAATTCCGATCCATTAATAGAAAATTAAGTTAATAAAGTTCTAACTAAACCTTCGGATTCAAATTTGATAAACAATAATTATTTTATTGTTGGGTTGGAGATGGAGTCCGAGATGGCCACCTGGTATCGGTTGGTCTAGGTGTGCGTGTTGCAGTAGATGTAAATGTTTTAGTTGGTGTCAATGTTATAGTTGGCGTATTAGTCCTGGTTGCAGTATTTGTTGGTGTGCGTGTAATACTTGGCGTGGAAGTGGGTAAAGGAGTCCGAGACATAGTCGGGGTAAATGTGCGAGTGCTGGTTGGTGTTGAGGAAATTGTTGGGGTTCTGGTTGGGGGATTTCCAATGATAGCAAAACGGCCGGAAGTCGTCCACGTATCGCCTACAAATAATTGAACTTCATAAAATCCAGGTTGCCACTCAGATGCATCAGCTTCACATTCAGAATAACCATAGCCCCCTGTTCCACCATTCCAAGGCGCGGTTTCATAGCAAAGAATGCTCATATCACTTAACCTGTACCAAATTGAAGTCCATTGGCTATTAGGCACCATATTGACATAGCTATAAGTCGCATAAAGGAGTGAAATTGGATGGTCAAATTCCTCAGATGGATCGATTGGCTGTAGGTTTTCATCAATTTCCTTTGAAAAAATTATCGGACTAAATAATACATCTGGATTAGGAACAATCGTTATTTCAAATAAATCTTTAATATCCTCTGGTATTGAAGGTGTCGGACTTATTGCTGGAGTTGAAGTTATAGTTGGTGATAACGTTATTGTAGGAGAGAGGGTAATTGTTGGTGTCAATGTAATTGTCGGTGTAAGAGTAATTGTCGGTGAAGGAGGAAATATTAAATAAACAGCTGGTTCGGCATACCGATTAAAAAATACAGCAGCAACTCCAAATACAATGCCTAAAAATAGGAAACGAATGGCTTTCCATTGCATTTTTATCCTTTTTTGGAAGAATGGCATTTTTTGGGCTATCCGGTAATTTTTTATCATTAACCAGATACTTGATAAAACACCAATAATTGCCAAAAAGAAAGCTGTTTGAACTGCTGTTTTGATATCCAAATTAAACATAATTTACCTGGTACAAGAAATTATTATACCTTGTTGAGTTTGAATAAAGCAAAGTATAAATATCCAATATAATTAGTACTATCCAGAAAAAGGAAATGATATTAATGCCACTGCGAATTAATGAACTTATTCAAGAAAGATATAAAATTCAAAAAGTACTCGGACATGGAGGAATGAGTTCTGTTTACATGGCTTACGATGAAAATATCCAAATTCCTGTTGCAATAAAAGAAAATTTAGTTTTATCCGAAAATTATTCTACTCAATTCAAAAAAGAAGCGACGATTTTAGCAACTTTGCGTCATCCAAATCTTCCTAGAGTTAGTGATTACTTTTATATTCCTGGACAAGGTCAATATCTGGTTATGGATTATATTGATGGAGAAGATTTACGGGAGAGAATTGAACGAGTAGAACAATTACCTGAAAAAGAAGTTATTATCATTGGGTTATTGATTTGTGACGCATTAATGTACTTGCATTCACTTGAACCGAAAGTCATCCATCGAGATATTAAACCAGGAAATATTCGTATCACACCTGAAGGAAATATAATCCTGGTGGATTTTGGTTTAGTGAAACTAATTGATCTTGATCAACATACAGCAACTGGTGCTAAAGCGATGACACCAGGATATTCTCCGCCAGAACAATATGGACGTGGGACAACTGATGAGAGGTCAGATGTTTATTCCCTTGGAGCAACACTATACGCAGCATTGACTGGGATGATCCCTGAAGAGAGTATAAATCGTTTATCTGGTAAAGAAAAATTGACTCCGATAAAAAAATATCGAGCAAATGTTTCTCCAAAATTTGAAAAAGCAATCATGCGAGCATTAGAAATTGAACCAGAAAAACGTTTTCAAACAGCAGAAGATTTTTATTTAACCCTCATTGATGCCGGCAACTTTTTGATCTCCTCAAAAAATGTAGGATTGGTATCAGCTCCCCCAATGCAAAAAATTGGTACTTCAATAAAAACCGGTGTTTCACAACCTCTAATCAGACCCTTTGATGAATTTATGCCACCTGAGAAAAATAAACTTCCTCGAAAAAATATTTTGATTTTTGGTTCACTCATTTTAATTTTATTTATGATGATTGGTATTTCACAAATTGATAATTTAAGAAATTTTTTCTCTGTAAATGCTCCAATCTTAAGCTCAACAAATCAATATCCTCCATCTCAAACTTCAACAAAAACAACTAAATCCACACCTTTAGTCAATCAAACCAATACAAATTTGTATACACAGACTCCGGAACTCGACAATTCAGAAGAAATTCAAAACTCTTCTATTGGGGGTGGGTCCGGAGAGATTATTTATGCTTCAAATTTTGACGATGAAGTCATGCAATTATGGACTGTGAAGATTGACACTTTAGAAAAAGAAAAAATTACGCAGTTATCAGATGGTGCTTGCCAACCAGATTGGTCACCTGATGGTCAAAAAATAGTATTTATCTCGCCCTGTCCAAACAAAAAAGAATCTTATGAAGGTGCTAGATTATTCATTTTAGATACAGCCCAGAACAACCAAATAAGCCCACTAGAATTACCATTTGACCCTTCAGGTGATTTTGACCCTGTGTGGTCACCTGATGGCCATAAAATCGCCTTTTCATCATATCGTCCGGGAAACCATCCTGTTTCAAGGGAACGAATGATCCATTTGTATGTAATCGATTTGAGAGATTTTTCATTAATGGAAATAACAGATACAAGATGGCGTGATCGTTATCCTGCATGGTCAACCAATGGAGAAAAAATTGCTTACAGTCGTAAAATTGCCGATAATGAAATTTGGATTCTCAATCTCACCACTTTGGAGACGACACAATTAGAGACGAGAGGAAGTGTGAACCTTTTGTACCCGGATTGGTCAGTTAATGATGAATATATTTTCTTTACCCATCAAAATGCAGCCAGCAGCAGTCTGCCCTACTTTGTCGGAAAGAAAGTAGACGAAACAGGTGAAAATGCGGAATTCCGTATTCCACCGAGCGGACAAAGATCTTTTTCTCCTTCTGTTGATGCAGTTGTTTCGCCAGATGGACAATGGTTTTTATTTGAGAGCTGGCCAAATGGCGTCAACCATGATATTTACCTTGCCACGGTTAATGGTGCAAATCTAACACAATTAACATTTGACTCTAGTTTTGAATTTTGTCCTGCCTGGCGACCTTAATTTAAGTATCAATTTGGTTTTTGATTTTTAAAAACCCAATTTTTCTCATAACATCCAGAATTTTAGGTAATACAAACATATAAAAACTATATCCGACGCGAGATATAGGAAAGTCCCACGCTCCAATTGTTTTCACCAATTCACCCCCAAAACCTAACTTAAACTTATATACACCCCACATGCGATCATTTTCATTAATCTCATCTGGAGCACCCCAGAAGTCATAAATTTTTTTGTTTTTTTCTTTGGCTCTTTGAATGGCCTTCCACTGTAACAAGTAGGTTGCCATTAAATTTCTGTGCTTGTCTGATGACATACCATAAACATAATAAGCTTTATCACCAAAAAAATAAATTATGACAGCAGCTAAAACTTCTCCATCAAATTCTGCAATTAATGGTTCGCAGAATCCCTCATCATAAAATTTCTGCCATGCGTTTAGGTAGTATTCTTTTGACCTGACGATAAAATTATCACGAATAGCAGTACTTGCATACAATTTATACAGGTTTTCGAAATCAGTACTATCTCCAATTCTTACTTTGACTTCCTTTCTTTCACTTAGCCTAATATTGTATCGAGTTTTTTGTTTCATGTTGCTTAACAATTGATCTTCTGAGTTTTCTAAAGAAAGATAGAAGGAATTTCGAAACTGAATTTGTTCTTTTGAAGCTAACCAACCATCATTTTCTAAGAAATCCAAAATGTATTGAGAAGAATTCAAGTTGTTTATTATGCGTTCAAATTGTGGATATTGATCGATAAAGATATCAGGATCAATTTTTGTAAAAATTACTTTTCTTTTTTTTGCAAACTCCTCAATCTCACTGACCACTGTTTGAACGAGATTTGAATCCTGCCAATTTAATAAAGGTCCTTTGGGACAATACTGAATTCTTAACGAAAAGACCTTGAAAAATTTTATACTTCTCTCCAAAATCATCACACCAGCGACGATTTTTCCGGAAGAATTTTTCCAAATCAAAAAAAATGGATCCCATCCATTCTCTTTTTTAATTTCAGCCCAAATATTGGATTGCAAAAAATGGGGATTCGGAAGCAAATGGACGGTTTCTTTCCAGATTCTTTCGTTAACAAACTCTTTTGTGAATGCAGTTTCCATTATTTATCCTGAAATCCAATTTACGTTATTTTCTAATTTCATTATCGAAGCGAATGCTACATTAAATTTCCACGTATTTTTTGATACCATAATATTGCTTTGTTTAATAAAGGATTGTAAATTCTGTCCAACGCAGGAGCGGACTTAATTATTTCTCCTCCGAATCCCCTCTTAAATCGATAGACTCCCCACAAACCATCAGACCGTTTGTCAAATTTAGCTTCGAGTACATCCTCATCCTCATCTGGAATTCCCCATAAATCGTACATTTTACATCCGTGAGATTTAGCCCAACGCATTGCTTCAAATTGCAATAGGTAGGTTGGCATTCGATTTCGTTCTTTGTTGTTCGAAGCTCCATAAAAATACCAGGATCGTTCTCCTGATTTAAATACCATTAATCCGGCTAGAGGTTCATCTTTGTAATATGCCAGCAACAATGCTACATTCTGGTTTTCCTCGAACAATGTATAGGCAAGTTGATAATATTGCTTAGAATGAACTCCAAAATTATCTCTCTCGCTTGTGTTGATCATCAATTCATAAAAAGTATCAATATCATCGCTTTGGACAATTCTTATTTCTTTCTTCTTTGCCAAACGAATATTGTAACGGGTTTTTGATTTCATCCTATTGAGCCAGTCGTCTTCGGAACCGTTTAAATCTACAACAATTGTTCTCTGTGGTTGAATAGATTTACCAATCTCAAACATTTTTGGAAGATGAGTTTGGAGATTGCAATCTCCAAACTCATCAGGTTCATATTTCAAGAAAATTGATTTTTTCGTTTTGCAGAATTCATCTATTTCGGACCACATCTCAACATTTTTTATATCCAAATTAATTTTTGGAAGATATGCGATAGTAAAATTTAGCGGAAGTTTCCGAAATAGAATTTGGATTGGCTTTTCTTGAATTAATATTCTGTAAGGCTTCCAACCAAAATTTGATTTGAGTTCTCCCCATCTATAAGTCTGTAATATGTGGGGGTTTTTTATCTTTGATTGATATATTTCCCACTCTTTTTTTGATAATAATCTCATACTAATTTATCGTGTTCAAATCAGCAGGAGGTGTTTTTCGCACTTGCGCTCCCGGTATTTTTTGATCGAAAACATTAATTATTTCTGTGATCTTGCCATTGATTGCGAAATTCACTAAATCGTCGACTATTTTGTCCAAGTCTTTGAACTCATTTTCCTCATTATTTGAAAGGTGATAGATGTCAGGATGATCTGTCCTAAGAAAAGTTAACCCTTCATCCCATAGTTCCTCTTCTAATTTTTCTCCTGGTCGTGATCCCGTGAAAACAATTTCAATATCTCTTCCTGGTTCCAACCCCGATAATCGAATCAGATCTTCTGCTAAATCGACTATGCGAATTTGGTCACCCATGTTTAAAACAAATGTTTCTCCACCTGACGACATACCTGCGGATTGCAACACCAAATATACTGCCTCTGGGATTGTCATAAAATATCTTTTCATATCTGGGTGAGTAATAGTAATAGGACCACCTCTGGCTATTTGCCGTTTAAACAAGGGAACTACACTTCCTCGACTTCCTAACACATTACCAAATCTTACAACACAGAATTCCTTGTTATTTGTGCGTGCAGCTTTTAAGACTATTAATTCTGCAATTCGTTTGGAGGCACCCATCACATTCTTGGGGCGAATTGCTTTATCTGTTGAGATCATTACAAATTTTTCTACATCATATTCAACACAAATCTCAACCAAATTTTTTGTTCCCAAAATATTGTTAGTAACAGCCTCTTCAATATTTAGTTCCATCATTGGCACATGTTTGTGGGCTGCTGCATGAAAAACAACTTGTGGTTTATGTTTGGAAACAATTTGGCGTAATCTGTTTTTATCACGCATATCCGCAATTATTGGAGTTATTGATAGTCCAGAAAAACTTTCCTTCATATCCAATAAACTTTCAAAAATACTGTTTTCTCCATGACCTACCATAATCAATTCGGAAGGTCCCCAGCGAGAAATTTGCCTACACAATTCCTTACCAATTGATCCTCCTGCACCTGTGATGAGCACTATTTTTCCGCTTATCGAGGAACCAATAATTTCCTCATTCATGTAGGTAGGTTGCCTTCTCAGTAAATCTGTAATGTCAACTTCTCGAAGTCTATTAACGTTTACTGATCCACCCAATAACTCATAAATACCCGGCATTGTCCTGAATGGAATATTCTTCAAACGGCAAATGTCTGCCACCAATCTCACTACCCTACCAGGTGCACTGGGAATAGCAATAATGACTTCATCAACCGTAAATTTCTCTAATACCTGAGATAAATCTGATAACGTTCCAACAACCGGTATTCCGTAAATTTGTTGATTTTGTTTCGCGGGGTTATCATCCAAAAAACCTACTGGCAATAATTTCATTTGTGGATTTTTTTGTATTTCTCGAACGACCAATGCTCCTGCATCTCCTGCACCAACAATTATCAACCTTCTGGAATCACCTAACTTTGTCGGCGCTGAACCGGTTGCTAAAGTGTCCCCAATGATTCGGAGGGAAAATCGAATACCACCAACGAAAACCAAGGATAAAATCCAGTCCAAAACTAAAACAGATCTAGGAAGACCTTCAAATACGCCGAAAGATAATAACGAAATGACAATTGATGAAACAATTACAGATGCAGTGGTAACAGAAACGATTATGAGTTTCAATTCCTGGACACTGGCATACATCCACATCCTTCGATACAAGCCAAATAAATAATAAACTAACGGTTTGACGATTAATGATGTACAAACTATCCATATGGCACTGGGCAAATATTGAAAAAATTCGTCCCCTAATTCAAATCTTAATGCATAACTACCTAAAATAGAAATGAGAATGAAGAGGATATCCCCAATTAGAATGTACTTGTTACGAATACTTGGTCGCCTTCTCATCCTATCTACCTCTAAGCCCAATCACAGAACTGACAGTTAATAACATAGTCGAAAGATCCATCAGAAGATCTCGATGTTTAATATAATATAGATCATATTCCAATTTGATGGCATTCTCCTCAATTGTTGAGGCATACCCGTAATTAATCTGCGCCCAACCGGTTATACCTGGTTTTACTAGCAACCTGCCGCGGTAAAAGGGAATATGTTTTTGATAAGTTTCAACAATCATGGGTCTTTCAGATCTGGGACCAACCAAACTCATCTCACCTTTCAGAACGTTTAAAAACTGAGGGAGTTCATCCAAATGGCTTTTTCTGAGAATTCTTCCAGTTGAAGTAATTCTTTCATCGTTTTCCTCTGCTGGTTTAAAATTACCGTTTTTCTCAGCATCCACATACATTGTTCGAAACTTCAAAATTTCATATGATTTTCCGTTTTTACCTAATCTCACTTGAGAATAAATAATTGGACCTTTATTATCAAGAATTATTGCTATTCCTATCATCGGATACAATATAATGAAAAATAAAACGCCAAAAAAACCACCAATTATATCCAACAATCTTTTTCCTATTTCATAAAAACGATTTACATGAGCATCATCTATAAAACTTCTTAGCAGCCAATCGGGTTTTAATAAAAATATTGGAACACGACCCGTTAATTCTTCATACATAACTGGCATAGAAGTAACTTCCACTTCTTTTTCTTCTGCTTCCAACAATTTATTTATTGCTACTGGGTCTAATTCACCTGAAATTGAAAATACAATATCTGAGATTTGATACAAATTAATAAATTTATTTAAGTCATTAATTGGCCCAAAAACTGGGAAATCTAAGACTGTTTTACCAATTTTTTCCTGATCGTCATCTACAAGTCCAATCAAATTGAAAGGTGCAGGCGTCGATTTTTTTATTACCTCAACCAAAGCTTTTCCGGAATTTCCTGCACCTACGATCAATACCCTTCTTTGAAATCTGGACGTAGTAAATATTTTTAAGTAGATGATTCTCCATAAAAGAGTGAGAATAGTAGCGAAAATAAAAAATAACGCTACACCTAGTCTTGGAAGAGTATTTGGTTTTGAAAAGAAAAAAACCAGAAGGTAAAGAGAGGCACTTAATAAAATTGAAATTCCAATGCCAGAAATCGTTTCCGAAAATTTATGAACTTTCCTAACATCATACAATCCAGACAAGAATAGAATCCAAAGAACTGGCAACAAATAAAACCAAAACGGTGGTCGTTCCAACAAAAACGCAATCGAAAATTTCAGCCATTCATCTGGCTCAACAGACCAAAAATATAACGCCAAAAACAATGCTAAAATGGCTACCAGAAAATCACCAATTAATAAAATTAACTTTCTTTCCGAAGGACGTAATTTCCAAAAACCATGTTGTTTTGTACTTAATCCCATCTTATTTTTTACCTAGCCCGGAAAAAAAACTATATATAAAACCAAGTCCCCAGGAAAAGTGCATAACCATAATTGATATTGGTACTCCAAATATACACAAGAAATTCTTCATTTTTTTTATTGAAAATAATGTTCCCAAAACTAAAAACAATATGTAAACACTCATAATGAATGAAAATAATATTAAAGCCTTAGAATAAAACAAGGCTATTACTAATAAAAGGATTATACCAGCGACAAAAACAGGTGGTATCGCTTGCCGCCATCTTATTGTATCTGGATATTTTCTTAGCATCTTAAATTTCCAATAACCATATCTCCAATATTGTTTTGCTAAATCTACCCAATTTTCACGAGCAATGTATTTTGTCTTTATCCTTGGATCAAAGTATATTTTTTTTCCTGATTTACGTATCCTTACATTGAATTCATAATCTTCGTTAGCAAGAAGCTCTTCATTGAATAAGCCAATTTCATCTGTTAGCGATTTGTAAAAAGATCCAAATGGCACAGTATCAACATATTCTGAAGATTGACTGTATCTGTATTTTGCATCACCAACGCCAAAAGGATGCCCTGTAGCTAAGGCAATACATTTAGCAATTATTGTCTCAGACCCAGGAATTATTTGCCATTTTCCCCCTACGTTTGCAGCAACATTATTCATCAAGTTTTCAACACAATATTTTACATAATTTTGGTCAGGCACCGAATGAGCATCCATCCGAACAATAATTTCTCCGTTGCTGTTCAAAATTCCCAAATTTATTGCCGCAGGAATAATCTTTTTCGGATTAGGGATTACTCTTACCTTCAGATCAGGATGAACTTCTGCAAATGTCATGATTTCCTTTATTGTGTTGTCAGTAGATAGTCCATCGACAATAATAACCTCCATGAATTCTTTTTGATAATTCTGCCTATCCAAGGCATCTAATAAAAAAGATATGGATTTTTCTTCGTTGTAACACGGCACAATAATTGAAACAAAATTCATAGAATTTTATTCTCACAAATTAAAAATTTAATCAATAATTTTTTGGTGAAAAAATTTAGTTATTTTTTAAAGCAATCGCTTCAATTTCAACATTGGCGTTCTTAGGTAATGCTGCCACCTGGAAGGCAGATCTTGCTGGAGGTTCTGCTTGAAAGTACTCAGCATATATCGAATTCATTCGTTGAAATTCATTAATATCTTTGAGAAATACTGTAGTTTTTACAACAAGAGACAAATCTGATCCAGCAGCTTTGAGTACTTCCGTTAAATTATTTAAAGCTTGGTGAGTTTCAGCTTCAATTCCACCAGGAACCAATTCCCCTGTCTTTGGATCAATTCCAAGTTGACCTGAAGTAAAAACAAACTCACCCGTTTTTATTGCAGCTGAATAAGGTCCAATGGCTTTTGGAGCATTATTAGCTTGTACAACTTTTTTCATCTTAATCACCTCAAATTATTGTCTGGTTATTATACCTTGTATACCAGAAAACTATCTTTATAACTTCTTAGTAATGAAGTGATTTAGTGTCCGATCCAATTCGCTTTCGAAATATCCAATAAGTCCAGGATTGGTAACCAATGACGATAGGCACAAAAATTAATGCAATTATTGACATAATTTTTAATGTATATTCACCTGAAGCAGAATTCATAATCGTTAAACTATAAGCTGGATCAATACTTGATACCAACAATCTGGGAAATAAAATCATAAATATAGTTGTTGCTGAAAAAACCACAGCCAAGCAATTCATAAAGAATGCCCAACCATTTCGTTTGATGTAGAGTAAATAACCAACCGAAAACAAAGATAAAACCGCACCAATCGGAACAACCCCGGGGTTTACCCCCAATTGATTGATGATGTCGGTAAATATGTATGTCTCAATTACAAAAATGAGGAGCACAAAAACATTTGGAAACCACAACTTTCTTGCAAAGCGATTCATTCGCTCTCCAAAAGGTTCTTCCAATTTCATTGAGAGAAATATCGCACCGTGCACCGTAAACCCGGTAAGGGTTACCAATCCACCAATAATTGAATAAAAATTCAATAAATCCCAAAAATTGCCCACAAAAATGAAATTTTGATCTATTGGAACTCCCCGAATAAAATTGGTAAATGCAATTCCCCATAACAAAGCAGGAATGAGACTTCCAGCAAAAATTGCCCAATCCCAAAAAGATCTCCATGTTGTTGAAGTAACTTTGCTTCGAAACTCAAACCCTACCCCTCTTATAATTAAAGCTATCAAAAGCAGGAAAAAAGCAAAATAAAATCCACTAAATAATGAAGCATACCAGTTTGGGAATGCAGCAAACATCGCCCCCCCAGCTGTAATTAACCAGACCTCATTTCCATCCCAATGTGGTCCAATGGTATTTATTACCATGCGCCGTTCAGTGTCATTTTTTGCAACAAATGGAAGCAGAATGCCAACACCAAAATCAAAACCTTCCAAAACAAAATATCCAATGAATAGAATGGCAATAAGATAAAACCAAATTACTTCATAATTCATCATTCACCTCACTACAAGTCCCAATAGGACTCATTCTCTTCTTCCCGCTGAATTATTTCACTTTCGGGTACTTTCATTGCATATTTTCTTAACAAAAATATGTCAGCAATCATTAATACGCCATAAATTAAAGTGAAACCAATGATTGACATCCAAAGAAGATTTGGGGTCAGATTTGGTGATACAGCATCAGAAGTTTTCAGAAAACCATAAACTACCCAGGGTTGTCTGCCAACTTCAGTCAGTATCCACCCAGAAGAATTAGCGACATATGGCAAAATAATCACAGCTGGAATAAATTTCATCAATTTTGAATTTTGAACCTTGTTTTTAAGAATCAAAAATAATGAAATAGTAGCCACAAAGAACATAAGAAATCCAGCTCCTACCATAGCACGGAAGGACCAATAATTTATGGTGATAGGAGGTACGTACCTTCCAGGTCCAAAAGTCGCTTCGTATTCATTTTGAAGGTCATTTATCCCTCTTACCTCTCCAGTAAATTTATTGAATGACAATAAACTTAATACTGCAGGGATTCTAATAGAGAACTTATCTTTCTGATTTTTCTCATCAACAATTGAAAATAGAGAAAATGAAGCTGGATTTTCTGTTTCCCACAGCGCTTCAGCAGCAGCCATTTTCATGGGTTGGGTTTTTACCATGTGTTGACCCTGAGAATGACCCACTAAAATAACAAGTAATACAGAAATAACACCAAATATAGACGCCAGAAGGAAAGACTTAGAGAAAAAATCAGGACGATTTTTTCTAACTAGATGGAAAGCACTTATACCTAGTACAAACATAGCGCCTGTTACATAACCACCCAGTACTGTATGTGGGAATTGAACCCAAACATTCGGATTGCCTACAAGTGCACCAAAGTTATTCATGATCATTCTTCCGTCTTCAAAAACATAACCTACAGGTGCTTGCATAAAAGAATTTGCGACGAGGATCCAAAAAGCAGATAAAGTCGATCCAATAGCCACTAACCAAATGGATAATAAATGAATCTTCTTCGATAGTCGATCCCAACCAAAAATCCAAATTCCAATAAATGTTGACTCAAGAAAAAATGCAACCAAAGCTTCAATGGCTAATGGAGCTCCAAAAATATCACCGACGAATCTTGAATATTCAGACCAATTCATACCAAATTGAAATTCCATTACGATCCCGGTTACCACACCCATGGCAAAATTGATTAAGAATAATTTTCCCCAAAATTTTGCCATGTCTTTATAAATGAGNNNCAATGATAAACCAATGGTTAGCGGAACAAAAAAGAAGTGATAAATTGTAGTAAGAGCAAACTGCCATCTTGATAAGATTATTACGGTTTCATTCATAATCTTTCTCCATCATTAATTATTATTTAACAAATAATTATGTGAA
>NPIE01000672.1_pt1 | contig 21123 bp, 21 predicted proteins | sample 8637661 | NCBI WGS metagenome assembly NPIE01 (sample SAMN07420842, study PRJNA396082) | bioreactor metagenome | isolation source: sample BA12 brine-fed electro-methanogenic bioreactor BA | place: Japan: Kochi | collected 2016-12-09
CCCCTTGCCGACGACATTGAGTTCGTAAAGCAGGCGCAGAACCACAACATCCTGCTGGTGCCGGGCTCGGGCTTCGGTGCACCCGGCTATTTCCGCATCGCGTACTGCATCGATCGCTCCATTATTGAGCGAAGCCTGCCGGCATGGGAGAAACTCGCCCGAGAAACAGTGAAGGACTAGCCCAGGTTTGGAGAAGTTACTCCGTCGCAAAAAGCCCATCCGGTGACCGGATGGGGCTTTTTCATGCACTCGGCCTGAAATCACGGATACGAAGCTGCACGTTGCTGCGGCCTTGCCAGGTATTGACCTGTGGAGAACAGAGAAAGTCGAGTTCCCCTTGCATAAATTCGGCCTGTGACGCCATCCCGAAAGCGATGGCATCAATTCGCCGGTTTCCCTGCTGCAGGGAAAGTTTCAAATGCTCGCGGCCGACCGGGCGCAGGTTGCACGCCCGAACCTGCCTGACCCGCAGCACTGGCTCCGGATTGCCGAAGCCGAAAGGCGCCAGGCGTGTCAATTCGGCCACCGTCTCAAAGTCCAGTTGAGACAGAGTCCCATCCACATCATAGTCACGATTGGGGACCCGCATCTCCTCAGTCACAAGCTCCTGGGCGAGATCGGCGAACCGCGCGGCAAAATCCTCTATCCTGTCAGCCTTGATGGACAGCCCCGCTGCACAGGCATGTCCGCCGAACCCCTCGAGCCAATCGGAACATCTGCACAAGGCCTCATACAGGTGGAATCCAGGGATGGAACGTGCGGACCCTTTGCCAAGCCCCTGATCTAATGCAATCAGTACCGTCGGCCGGTGAAATTTCTCCGTCAGCCGACTGGCCACAATGCCGATGACACCGGGATGCCAACGCTCATCGGCTAGAACGATCCCCCGGCAATCACGGCCATCAACGTTCTCAAGATGCTCAAGGGCCTGGATCAATGTTTCCTCTTCGATCCGACGGCGTTCCCGATTGAGTTCATCAAGCCTTCGTGCCAAGGGTGCAGCCGTTTGATCATCCTGACAGAGCAGCAGCTCAACCCCCAGCGCAGCATCCTCGATACGCCCTGCGGCGTTAAGGCGCGGCGCGATCTGAAAGCCGACAGCCCCGCAGGAGATCTCTCGCACCCCTGCCACCTCCCTCAGAGATTGTATTCCGCAACGGCGATTGCGGCGCATCAACTCAAGCCCGTGTGCAGTCAGAACGCGATTGACTCCGGTCAAGGGAACAATGTCTGCAATATTCCCGAGAGCGACAAGATCGAGCTGATAACGCAGGTCGGGCTCCGGGCGGTCTTGAAACCATCCGCGATCCCGCAGGGCACGCCTGAGCCCCAGCATGAGAAAGAACGCGACTCCGACCCCGGACAATTCTTTGTACGGGAAAGAATCGCCAGGGAGATGCGGATTGACGATAGAGAAGGCCTGAGGAAGCGACTCGGGGGGCTGATGGTGATCAGTAATGATCAGGTCAAGCCCAAGGTCGGCCGCGGCCTGAGCCGGCCCGTGCGCTGAGATTCCGCAATCCACCGAAACAATGACGCCTGCATTGGCGCGATGGGCCTCTCTGATGGCTTCGGCGCTTAATCCGTAACCCTCCTGAAGCCGCAGCGGCAGATGAAAATCAACCTGCCCTCCCATGGCGCTGATGCATTCCATCAGCAAGGTTGTTGCCGTAATCCCATCCACATCATAATCGCCATGAATCATGATCAATTCATGACGGGAGATTGCAAGACACAGGCGCTCAACCGCTTTATCGAGACCGCCAAGCAACAGCGGATCGGGCAGTGAAGAAAGTCGCGGAGAAAGGAAGGCTTCAGCAGCCGAAGGTTCAACCATCCTGCGCGAGACGAGCACCTGGGCGGTCAGGTTTCGGCAGTTGAGATCAGACATCAGGCGGGATACCCGATCTTCAGGCGGGCTCAGTCCACGCTGACGCCAGTTGTATTCGGTTACCGGTTCCATGTGGGCCCTGCAGCGGGGTTGGGAGAGGTCAAAAACGGCTCGAACAACACACGGCCGATATACTCAATACGTCGCCCGTCAAACATTCCGGCTGCAATCTCATCCGAATCCCTGGAGCCCCAGTAGTTGTTCACCATGTGCACATCGTCGGGAACTTCTTCCCCAAGAACGACTTGATAGCTGCGACTTCCCAGCAGGGTATTTCCGGAGATCCGATAATCCCTTGGAAAAGAGGTGACAAAAATCCCCTTTTGGTTATCTGCAAGGATGTTGTCGACGATTTCCGGCGCCCCGTAATGAAAACGGATTCCTGTCTGATTGTCGACAATGAGATTATTGCGGATGAGGATATCGGTCTGGTTGAAGCGTATGGCGACCAGGTTTTGAGAAAAAAAGCAGTTTTCAATGTTCATGGACGCATTTTGACTGTGCAAGGCGCTGTCCGCCTGAGTAAAGACACAGTGACTGAATCTGCCGGAACTTTCTTCCTGAAAATTGATTGCGCCCCAGGAGCCAGGCGGGCCCTGGCTGTCTGCCGCCTTAAATATAATAGGATTTTCAGGGGTTCCTTCGGCGACAACACGACCGTAGACAATCAACTCGCTACCGGGGAAGAAGGGATGGTCGGTAAAGGAATCCTCCCCCCAGGCAGGGGGGAGGAATTGGACGCGTGTTCCGGGAGCGATAGTGAGAATTTCTCCGGCAGGGACAATCACGTCTCCGCGCAGAAAAACATCTCCTTTCCAGAAATTCCCCCCGGCAATTTCACCCTCGGTTTGGTAACCGGGAGTCGCAGCACATCCGCTGAGCAGTAGAAGGATCGCTGCACCAAGACAAAGGGTGCCCCATTGAATTTGCAGGCGCATTAGCGATACCAAGTCAGAACAGAAAAGGCTTAACGTCTCTATTGGGCCGGCGCTCCCGCGGGAGGGGTTGGATGCGCTTCAAGAAACGACATCTCGGCCCTGATCTGCTCGGACCCCGGTCCGGAAGGATTGATTTCCAGGTAACGGGACCAGGTTTCGCGTGCCGTGTCGTAATCCTGAAGATCGTAGCGGTAGACCACGCCCAGGTTGAACAACGCCTGTTGATGACGGGGATTGATATCAAGGGCACGGTTGAAATTTTCAACCGCCTTGTCAAACCACCCGACCCGGCGGAACATAATTCCCTGATCCACCAGCACGTCGGGATCGTTGCCGTTGAGCTCCAAAGCCTTGCTATAAGCCTCGATGGCTTCCATGGGGCGATTGGAGTCGAAATAATTGTGCCCCAGTTGAACCCACGCATTGCGGTTTTCAGGTTCCCGCGCCACGATCTGTTCAAGAGTCTGAATATTTTCCTGATAGTTAACCGCAGGAGCCGGCGGAGCAGATACAGTGCCGGACGTGGAGCTCGGTCCCTTGTCTCCGACGCGGGAAAACAAAACGCCTAGAAGAATGCCCACAATAAGGGCCACAACGACAAAGGCCAGAGTTTCTTTTTTCATCGAGCCGACTCCTGAGCTTTTGCCGGCGCGGAACCGGCCTTACCTTTACGCCAGTGATCCCAGAGCAACAGGAACGGGCTGGCCACGAATATGGAGGAATAGGTACCGACCAGAATCCCGACCAGCAGGGCAAAGGCAAAATTGTGAATGACGCCGCCGCCAAAAACGAAGAGGGCGGAAACGACCAGCAGCGTCGTCCCCGATGTCATGATCGTGCGTGACAGGGTTTCGTTGATACTGTGGTTGATGACCGACGCGAACCCCTCGCGTCCATACTTGTTCATATTCTCGCGGATGCGGTCATAGACAATAATGGTGTCATTGAGGGAGTACCCGATGATTGCCAGAAATGCGGCCACGATCGGCAGATCGATCTCCTTGCCGAACAGGGAGAAGATTCCCAGGGTGATCAGCACATCGTGCAGCAGCGCAACAATGGAGCCCACGGCAAAGCGGAATTCGAAGCGCCAGGTGACATAGATCAGAATGCCGACCATGGCATAAAGAACTGCCAGCAGGCCCTTTTGCCTTAAATCCTTGCCGACCTGGGGTCCGACCATCTCAGCGCGTCGCAAATCAACGGATTCAGAACCGAATGCCTCTTCCAGAGCGGAGGTGATCTGGACATTGAACCCCTCCACCTCCGATGAAGTCGTGGGCGTACGGATGAGAAATTCGTTGTCTTCATCGCCAAAGGTCTGCACCGACAAGCCGTCGAGACCGGTGGCAGAAAGCGCCTGCTTGATTTCGGCAGCATTGGTGTCCTGATCAAACTTAACCTGGACGATCATCCCGCCGGCGAAATCGATGCCGTAATCCGGCCCCCCTTTCACGACCAGCGATACCAACCCGATCAACAACATCGCGAGGCTGACAAAAAGAGCGATTTTCCGTTTTCCGATAAAATTTATATTGACATCAGGCTTGATCAGTTCCATGAAACGCTCCTTTTCATATACTCAGCCGGCTGATCTGGCGCTTGACGAGAAAGTAATCGAACACGAAGCGGGTCACGAAAACCGCGGTAAAAAGCGATGCCAGGATGCCGATGGAAAGCGTTACGGCAAACCCTTTGACCGGGCCTGTCCCGAACTGAAACAGCACCAGAGCGGCAATCAGGGTCGTGACATTGGCATCGATAATCGTCAGAAACGCCTTGCCGTAACCGGATTCAATGGCGGCCCGCGGCGTCTTGCCGATCCGCAGCTCTTCCCTGATCCGCTCAAACACCAGGACGTTGGCATCAACCGCCATACCGACCGTCAGCACGATGCCGGCCATCCCGGGAAGGGTCAGCGAGGCTTTGAACAAAGTCAGCATCGCCATGATGAAAACCAGGTTGAGGATCAAAGCAAGAATGGCCACAAAGCCGGAAAGCCCATAATAGATGGCAATGGCCACAACAACCAATGCCCCCCCCACAGCGATGGAGACAATTCCCTGGCGTATGGAATCATGACCAAGAGACGGTCCGACGGTGCGGTTTTCAAGAATTTTGACCGGTGCGGGCAAAGAACCGGCTCGCAGGACAATCGCAAGGTCCGTGGCCTCCTGCTCGGTAAAGGAACCGGAAATCTGGGCGCTCCCCCCGGAGATACGTTCCCGGATCACCGGTGCAGAATAGACGGTATCATCCAGGATGATGGCCATGCGCTTGCCGACATTGGCAGCCGTGATCTGATCGAAGCGGCGAGCACCGACCGAATTGAAATCAATGGACACGTAAGGCTCATTGAATTGCGGGCTGATGCGAACCTGGGCATCGGAAAGAAGGTCTCCCGTCATCACGGTTTTTGATTCAACCACCAGCGGAGATTCGCTGGTTGCACCGGTGCGGGGATCGACCCGTTTCTCATAGAGAAGTTCGGTCCCGGGCGGCAGATTGCCTTGGACAGCCTCTTGCGGATTGACATCCTCGGCGACCATTTTGAATTCAAGGCGCGCGGTCTTGCCCAGCAAGGCGATAGCGCGGTCAGGATCTTTGACGCCGGGCAACTGGATTAAAATGCGGTTGTTGGTCTGACGCTGCAGAACCGCCTCACTCACGCCGAACTGGTCCACACGGTTGCGCATGGTTTCCAGCGCCTGCTTCAGGGCGTAATCCTCGATGTTTTCCACCTCTCTGTCGCTGAGGCGGAAATTTTTCACGAAATACCCTCCCTCGGACTGAATCGTCAGAGCCTCCAGGTCAGGGAAGTTTTTGTTCATCAAAGCATCAACTTCAGCCCCGGCTTCGCGGTCGTAAACCACCACGGAGACAACCCGGTCACCGCCGCGCTGGACCCTTCTGTAGATGATGTCTTCTTCGCGCAGCAGGCTCTCGATCTGGTCCAGCAGGGTGTCCATCCGGCTTTCAACGGCCTTGTCCACTTCCACACCAAGGACCAGATGCATCCCACCCTGCAGGTCGAGACCCAAGTGAATCGGATCAACGGCGCGGTTCCACCACTGGGGCAGCGCCGAACCGAAAAAAGTTGGAGCCAGGGCAAAAAAGGCGAGCAACACCAGCAGCAGGATCAAAGCGCCCCGCATTTTGAGGCTATTGGCCATGTCGATCAACGCTCCTTCTTCAATACTGCCGATCCGTTACCTTCAGCAACGGATCGGCGTCTCGCGGCAGCAGATTACTGGGCGGCAGGCTTGTTCGCGATGGAAGACCGGTTGACTTTAATTTTTACGCCGGACGCAATTTCAACAGTCACAACCGATTCCTGCAGAGCAACAATTTTGCCGTGGATACCGCCGGCAGTCACGACCGAATCTCCGATCTTAAGGGATTCAAGAAGTTCACGGTGCTGCTTCGCACGCTTCTGCTGGGGCCGAATCAACAGAAAATAAAAAATGGCGAACATAATCACCAGCATGATCAGCCCGGAATAAGGGTTGCCCTGCTGCCCGGCGCCGTTACCAGCCATTGCAAAAGCTTCTGAAACCATCTGTATCCTCCATAAATAAAGTTAAGCGCTTCCACAAAGGTTAATTTGAATGGAAGCAGAATCAGTGCGTAGCACGTTGATGATAAAAATCCCGTTTAAACTCTACAAAACTGTTGGCTTCGATTGCGGAACGGGCCGAAGCCATCAAATCCAGATAATAATGAATATTGTGATGCGTGTTGAGCACCGAGGCCAGGATCTCACCGCTTTGATAGAGATGACGCAGATAGGCCCTGCTGTAGTTGCGGCAGACATAACAGCCGCAGGCCGGGTCAACCGGCTGCTCATCCCGCGCGTAGCGTGCCTGTTTGATGGAAATGCGGCCGAAAGAAGTGAACAACACTCCGTTTCGAGCATTTCGGGTAGGCATCACGCAATCGAATATATCCACGCCGCGGCTGATCCCCTCGATCAGATTCTCCGGGGTCCCCACCCCCATGACGTAGCGGGGATGGTCATGCGGGAGATGGGGTAGAGTGGCCTCCATGACATCGTACATTACAGAAGCCTCCTCACCAACCGAAAGTCCCCCGAGCGCATAACCGTCAAAACCGATTTCCAGCAGGTCCTCGCAGCTTTTGCGGCGCAGATCCGGAAACATCCCACCCTGAACGATGCCGAACAGGGCGGAGCCGTCTCCCTCGCGGCGAGCTTCTTTGCAACGGCGCGCCCAACGAGCGGAAAGGTCGGTTGAGCGCTGCACGTAATCACGTGGCGACGGATAGGCGATACACTCATCAAAAGCCATGATGATGTCGGCACCCAAGGCCTCCTGAACGCCGGTTGCAAGTTCAGGCGTCAACAGATGGGTGCTGCCGTCAAGGTGGGATTGAAAAAGAACGCCCTCCTCGCTGATCTTGCGCAGCTGTCCGAGGCTGAAAACCTGGAAGCCGCCACTGTCGGTCAGAATGGGACGATCCCAGTTCATAAAACGATGGAGACCGCCCAGATCCTGAACAGTCTGATGCCCGGGGCGCAGAAAAAGGTGATAAGTGTTGGCCAGAATAATCTGGGCGCCGACCTCCTTGAGGGCTTCGGGCAGAAGTCCCTTCACCGTTGCCTGCGTACCCACCGGCATGAAGATCGGTGTCTCGATCTTTCCGCGGGAGGTGTGAATGCGGCCGCGGCGCGCCTGGGTTCGGGTATCCTGATGTAAAAGATCAAAGCTGAAAGGGATCAAGTTCCACCATCACATACAGGTCAAAGGATCAGCATGCAGTCGCCGTAGCTGAAAAAACGAAATTGTTCCGCCACCGCCTGCCGGTAGGCGTTCAACACAAAATCGCGGCCTGCGAAAGCACTGACCAGCATGAGGAGGGTCGACTGCGGAAGATGAAAATTGGTAATCAGTGCATCGACCATGCGAAACTCAAAGCCGGGATAAATAAAAAGATCGGACGCGCCCTCCCCTGCCCTGAGACGGCCATTTGCGTCGAGGGCATATTCAAGCACGCGTGTCGTCGTCGTCCCCAGGGCGAAGATGCGCCGCCCCTCACTCCGAGCCTGATTGACCGCAGCAGCAGTCTCATGACTGACTTGAAAATGCTCGGCATGCATGCGGTGTTCGAGCACATTTTCTACGCGTACGGGGAGAAAGGTTCCCAGCCCCACATGCAGAGTTAAAGCGTGTATCTCGACCCCGATGCGCTGCAATTCATCAAACGTCTTCCGGGTGAAGTGCAGTCCCGCAGTCGGTGCAGCTACCGCCCCCGGATTGGCCCCGAAGACGGTCTGGTAACGCTCTCTGTCATCAAGGTCTGCCGAACGCTTGATATAGGGCGGAAGTGGGACCTGGCCGACACGGTCGAGAATCTCATAAAAATCACCCTCGAATTCAAACCTGATCAGGCGATGCGGCGGCTGGTCGCCTTCGAGAACGACCCCCCGCAGATTCTCATCGAAGAACAGGCGGGTGCCGGGCCGCGGGGCTTTCGAGCTCCGGGTCAGGCACTGCCAGACCGTACCGGGCAAGGGCACCTGGCGCGAGAGAAAAACCTCAATGCGCCCGCCGGACTCCTTGTGTCCCAGCAGCCGAGCGGGAATCACACGCGTATCATTAACGACGAGCAGATCGCCGGCTCGGAAATATTGTGAGAGATCGGCAAAACGTCCGACACTCACCGATAGAGCGCCCCGGTCAAGAACCATGAGACGGGAACCATCACGTTGTTGACAGGGGGTCTGGGCGATCAGATCGTCCGGCAGATCAAAACTGAAATCACTCAACTGCATGAATGTGACTTTTACACCATTCCAAACCGGGCCAGGCCACCGTTTGACTAAAAATACAGCGTCTTAATCAACCATAAACAGGTGCCGAAGTCAACTCGAATCGGCCCCTGATCTGCATGCCGGGGGAAGCTCAATTTTCGGACCGGTCGCGCGCCAGGCGGGCAAAAGAACGATCATAGGTGCGTTCGGCTTCAGAGGAAAAGAAACACCCGGGGATTTCGCCCTTGCGGTTATGATATGCCACGCACTGACAGCAATGACCCCGTTTATCGCAGGAAAGATAAGTACAAGTGCAATGCTCAAGAGTCCGGCTGGAGATACACTCGTTCATCATCATTCTCCTTGATTATTTACGATTGGCATTTTTTACCATCAGGGGAACAGGGCGAGTTGCTCGAGCCCGAGGGACTCATCGAATCCAAGCATCAGGTTCATATTCTGAATCGCCTGCCCGGCCGCTCCCTTGACCAGGTTGTCAATGGCTGCAACCACAATGACCCGATTGGTGCGTGCATCAAAGGCCAGATTGATATCGCAGAAATTACTGCCGCGCACATTGGAAACATTGGGCCAGGAGCCCTCCGGCAGAAGCCTGACAAAACGTTCGGACGCATAAGTCTGCTGGTAGAGCGAACGTAGAGATCCGGTATCGACATCGCCAAGCGCGAGAGCATAGCAGGTCGAGAGAATCCCTCGGTTGATCGGCAGCAGATGCGGTGTAAAGGTCAACCGGACGTCCTCTCCCGCAACCGCACTCAGCGTCTGCTCTATTTCTGGAATATGCCGGTGGGCGGCAACCCCATAGGGTCTGAACCCCTCGTTGACTTCACAGAACAGGCTGCCTACTTTGGCGGCACGCCCAGCTCCGCTGGTGCCGGATTTACAATCAGCAACGAGAGTCCGGTGGTCGATCAGCTTTTCACGCAGGAGGGGGCTCAGCGCAAGGGCAACGCTGGTCGGATAGCAGCCTGGATTCGCCACCAGGCGCGCAGAACGCACCTGATCCCGATTCAGTTCAGGCAATCCGTAAACCGCCTCCGGCAGCAGATCGGCACTTGTATGCTCCTGATACCAATGCCTGTAGACATCCACGTCGCGCAGACGGTAGTCTGCGGACAGGTCAACGACACGGGTGCCATGCTCAAGAAGCGCAGGCACCACTTCCATGGCGGTCTGATGGGGGAGCGCGGTAAAAACGATATCGGACTCTTTCGCCAGCCGTGCAGGGTCGCCTTCCTCACAAACCAGGTCAATTTCGTGAAACAGTGAAGGGAACAGCGAGGCCATTTCTTCCCCGGCGTTCTGACGCGCCGTCACACGGGCAATTTCCACGTCGGGATGTGCATGAAGCAATCGCACGAGTTCGACGCCGGTATATCCACTGGCTCCCATGACAGAAACTTTCACCATGGCCCACCTCCGTGAATCGGGCAGGAGAAAAGCTTGCGGACTCCTCCTGCTCTTTTTTATGTTCTACATGGCCCATAAAAGAAAAGGGAACCCATAGGGCTCCCTTTGAAAAAGCGAATCGAAACGATGATCAACGCTTGGAGAACTGGAAGCTCCGACGCGCGCCACGCTGACCATACTTCTTGCGCTCCTTGACGCGACTGTCACGGGTAATGAACCCGGCTTTCTTCAGCACGCCGCGCAACTCGGAGTCGACTTCGAGCAGCGCTTTGGTAATGCCGTGTTTGATGGCGCCGGCCTGGCCCGAAGGCCCGCCGCCCCTGACATTGACATGAATGTCGAACTGGCCGACACGACTGGTCAACTCGAGAGGCTGCATGACAACCATCTTGGAAGTCTCGCGCCCGAAATACTCATCAAGGCTGCGATTATTAACAAAGATCTTGCCGTCACCCGGCAGCATACGCACCCGGGCCACGGAAGTTTTTCTCTTACCGGTAGCGGTAAACATTTCCTGAGCCATTCATCTATCTCCTGGATCCTAAAAAGTCAATTCCTTGGGCTGCTGAGCCTGATGAGGATGTTCCGAACCTGTGTAGACTTTGAGCTTGCGGAACATCTGACGGCCGAGCTTGTTTTTGGGCAACATGCCTTTGACCGCCTTCTTGATCAGCTCTTCCGGCTTGGAGGCCAGCAGCTTTTCGGCATTGATTTCCTTGATCCCACCGGGATAGCCGGAGTGACGGTAATACATCTTGTCAGCCAGCTTGTTTCCGGTCAGGCGGATCTTGTCGGCATTGAGGACAATGACGAAATCTCCGGTATCGACACTGGGGGAAAAGGTTGCCTTGTGCTTGCCTCGAAGCACTCGGGCCACCTCGGTTGCAGCGCGACCGAGAACCTTGTCCTCAACGTCGACTACGAACCACTTCTTGTCTTTCTGGGCGTTTGAACCGATCTGGGTGCTCATGGGAATCCTCTCTATACATTCATCTGTGATTATGTACGGGGCTCACAGAAGTTGAGAAAGTAGCCGAAAGAGGCAGCCATGTCAAGACAATTTCAAGAGGAAATGGTAGAAATCCGGAGAAAAGAGTCTGTCAGAGAACCGAGGGCTTAACACTCAGAACCGGGCAGCTGGCCTGCTGCACAACACGTTCGGCGGTACTGCCGATCAGAAGATGGGACAAGCCTGTGCGGCCATGGGTTCCGATCACAATGAGCTCAATGTTCTTCTGATCGGCATAGCGGCAGATTTCCTTGAAGGGGACACCGGCAACCGCGTCAACCTCGATATGCAGACCCGGGTGCTCATTGCGCAGGCGTTCGGCCTCGCAATCAAGTTGGCGACGGGCTTCATCAAGCTTCTTCTGCTGCTCCTCCCGCAAACTCCCCGCCATCTGGGTAAAATATTCAAGCTCGCCGTCCATATGAACATAAAGGAGGTAATAGCTGGGCTCGAAATAGTCGCCCAACCCTACTGCAAAATTAAGAGTTTCCAGACTGTACCTGGAAAAATCGATAGGAACCAGAATTCTCAACGGTTTTTTCATCACCCTGCCCCGAAAGAAAAATTGCTTGTGACTGACTATACCCGCCCCGGAACATTTTGCAACAATTCCGGAACGCCGGGGACTCTTATGACTTCTTTCCGTTATCGTACCAGACTTCCATCAGGCACAATCCATGAGCCGGGGCTGTAGGACCTGCCTTCCCCCCCCCTGTCCCCAGGAGCAGTCGATCAAACTGAGCCAAAGAAACTTTCTCTCTGGCCACGGCGACAAGCGTCCCTGCCATCATGCGCACCATATTGCGCAAAAAACCCTCGCCCTTGACATCGATGTGCAAAAAAGGCGGTTCTTGCAATAGATCCACAGAGTAGATTTCCCGCACGGTGGTCCGGGCCGCACACCCGGCTCCCCTGAAGGCACGAAAATCATGCTGTCCCACGAATTTTCCCGCAGCACAGCGCATAAGCCCCATATCCAGTTCGGATCTCAGATGCCAACTGAACCGCCGCGCCAGAGGCGAGCGCACAGGGGAGAGATAAAGAGTGTAACGATACCATTTGCCCTGTGCGTCAAAACGGGCATGAAAACCCTTATGAACCGGGCGGGCTTCACGCACGGCGATATCCTTTGGAAGAAGCCGGTTCAGTCCTTCGCGATAGGCGCGCATCGGTAATGATCGCGAGGTTTGGAAGTTCGCCACCATTCCCCGGGCGTGGACGCCGGCATCGGTTCGCCCGGATGAAACAAGTCGAACGGGCTCTCCCAGAAGTTCGCACAATTTATCTTCAAGAAGCTGTTGCACCGACAAGCCATTGGCCTGCACCTGCCATCCGACATAATCGGTGCCGTCATATTCAATGAGCAAACGGATATTGGATGTCAACGCCACAGCCAGAGGACTCCCACCACGCCAAAAACTCCGAAAGAGACAACGACCTGGATAAAGACTGGCAAAGGTTTGAGTTCTCCCGAAGGGCAGGGAGTCTGAACCGATTCGCCCCGCGCCATGCGGAGCGCCCACTCATCGGCATGATCGCAGAGACGAAAAAGCAGGCTCGAGAGAAGATCACGCAATCCGCTCAGCCGTTGCCTGAACCCGGCTCTGGCGAGCGCCCGTATCGGCGGTACCAGCGCGGCCAGCTCCTGTCGCAGAAGAGGAAGAAAATTAAGAATCAGGAGAAAAAATGCGCCCCAGCGATCGACAGGAACCCCAAATCGAGACAATGGGCGAAGCAGATCGACCCCTGCGTGGGCCAGACGCGAAGCATCTACCGTTAAAGACAGCAGAGAAGCCAGGCAAATGGCCATACACAGCCTCCACATCACAGTGAGGCCGGTTTTAAGCCCGTCTTGCGAAAGGAACTCGATCCCGAACAGGGTATGACCCGGAGTGAAAATCAGATGAAGCACCAGGGTGAAGAGAAAAAACCAGCGGAAAAACCAGAGTCCGCGCCACCAGATCGCCGGGGCAATGGCAGAGAGTGCCATGAGTGCAAGGGTCAGAACAGAAAGAACCGAAAGCTGAATGAACCCTGGGGCACTGAAAACCGCAACGATCAGGACCGAAACCATGACCAGTTTCAAACGGGAATCCAGCCGGTGCATCAAGGAATCACCGGGGTGATATCTTCCTAAAGTCAGGTCGTCGAGAAAGGCCATAAGGCAGACCGGCAGAAGAAAAGGCGTACGACAGACCAGCACTCATGAATCATCACAGGCTGGGATAAAAAGAATAATATTCGGCTTAATTTTTCGTAGCAATGAAGGCAGGATGACGGGCAATGATCTCGGCGATTTTTACCGCGTTGGCGGCATCCCCACTGCGCAGGTTGTCTGAGACGGCCCATAACTGCAGCGTATTCGGCATGCCGGGATCCTGGCGAATACGCCCGACCATCACCTCGTCCCGTCCGGCAGCATCCAGAACAGAAGGTTCACACTCGGCGGCAGCAGCTTCGTCAATCAGATCAAGACAGGATTGGCGGGACAGGACCTCCCGAACTTCAGCCAGGCGAACCGCCTCGCCGGTTTGCACATAAACAGACATTCCCTGACCGTAAAAAACAGGCATCTGAACCACGGTGGCCGACAAACCGAGAGCGGCAGCACCCATGATCCTGCGCACGCCGTGAACCAAAGAGAATTCATCATCGGAGGCGCCCTCTTTCTCAGCCGAAGGTCGTTGGGCAAAACAATCAAAGGCCACGGGACGACAAAACGCCTCAGACTCAACGGGGCGACCATTGAGAAGCTCGCCGCTTTGCTTTCGCAACACCTCGATCCCCTTTTCCCCGACGCTGGAGACCGAAAGAAAAGCAGTCACCACGACACGCTCAAGAGTGCCGCACTGCCGCAATGGTTCCAGCAGCAAAGCGATCTGAACAGCCAGGCTTGACGGGCAGGCGACGATACCCCGGGCGGGGAGACTCTCCAGAGCAGCGGCATTGACCTCGGGGACAACCAGTGGGATGTCCGTTTCCGCTTCCCAGGCTCCGGTGACATCGATACCAATGCCCCCCCGGGCAGCCGCAACGGGCGCATAGTGAGCGCTGACTTCGCGGGAACCACAGAAAAAGACCAGATCCGCTTTCTCGAAGGTCGCGTCCGACACCTCTTCCACCAGGATGGATTCTCCCCGGAACTCAAGAGACTCCCCAAGAGAATCAACCGAAGCCGCAAGACGCAGTTGACCTGTCGGAAAATCGCGCTCGGCGAGAAGGTGGAGAATTTCACGTCCCACAGCGCCGGTCGCGCCGACAAGGACAATATTCAGAGGATCGGACATACGGATTGCTCTCCTTCGTGTTCAGGGAAAAAGCAGGGCACCGGACCCTGCTTTCAGGGTCCGGCTTTTGCAAAGATCAGATGGCGGCCACGATAGCGTCGCCCATCTCCCGGGTATTGATCTTTTTCTCACCCGGTTGATTCTGGAAGATGTCGCCGGTGCGCAGTCCCTGGTCAAGAACCTTCTCTACGGCCTTGTCAATGGCGTCGGCCGCATCAACCATTGCAAAAGAATGGCGCAGCATCATGGAGGCGGACAGGATCTGCGCGATGGGATTGGCGATCCCCTGTCCGGCGATATCGGGAGCACTGCCGCCGGAAGGTTCGTACATGCCGAAACTGCCTTCAGCAAGGGAGGCGGAGGGCAGCATTCCGAGGGAGCCGGTCAGCATAGCCGCTTCATCCGAGAGAATGTCGCCAAACATGTTTTCGCACAGCAGAACGTCGAACTGTTTGGGCCAGCGCACCAGTTGCATGGCGGCGTTATCCACATACATGTGGCTCAGGGCGACATCCGGATACTGCCTGGCAATCTTCTCAACCACTTCTCGCCACAGAACCGAGGTTGAAAGGACATTGGCCTTGTCGATGGAACACAGGCGCTTATCGCGCTTCTGTGCAGCCTTGAAGGCGACGTGAGCGATTCTTTCGATTTCGGGGACAGTGTAGCGCATGGTGTCGATTCCGACCCGCTCGTCGCCTTTTCCTTCGATCCCTTTGGGCTGGGAGAAATAGATGCCGCCCGTCAACTCACGCACAACGAGAACGTTGAACCCGCCTTCGATCACTTCCTGCTTCAAGCTGGAGGCACCGGTCAGAGCCGGGAAAATGATCGCAGGACGCAGATTGGCATAAAGTCCGAAGATCTTGCGCAGCGGCAGCAGAGCACCGCGCTCCGGCTGCTCGTCGGGAGGCAGACTTTCCCATTTGGGGCCGCCCACTGAACCGAACAGAATCGCGTCGGAGTCCTTGCAGATGTCGATCGTTGTCTCCGGCAGCGCCTTGCCCTCCTTGTCGATGGCAATGCCGCCGACGTTGGCAAAGGTGCGCTGGAAACTGACATCGAATTTCTGCTCAACCACATCGAGAACCCGCAGGGCTTCGGCCATGACTTCAGGGCCGATGCCGTCTCCGGGCAGAACTGCAACCTTAAAGGTTTTCGCCATGATGCTCTCCTTGAATCAACAATTCAGATCCGATCCCACCTCAGTAGCGGGAATCGGCAAATTCCACCCAGCCGCCGGCTTCCACCAGCGCCTTGTCAAAAGCACTGATCTCGAAGGAGCAGGCCACTTCGCGTCCGCCGGATCGTGCAATCACTTTCTGCGCATCGAGATCGATCGCGATATCGACATCGCCTTCCTTGTCGAGGGCAAACAGTCGGTCAAGATCCTGGCGGGGCAACTCAATGGCGAGCATCCCCCCGTTGAACATGTTCTGTCGGAAAATACGCGCATAGCTTTCGGCAATAATCGTATGGATTCCGTTGACCTCAAAAACCCAGGGGGCATGCTCGCGGGAAGATCCGCAGCCGAAATTTTCACGGGTCACCACCACCCGGGCCCGCTTGAGTTTGTCGCCTTTCGGATCGAATCCTTCCAGCTTAAGATCTTCAAGGATATACGGCTCGAGCGCTTCCTTGGTCACCTCGGTCAGGTACTTGGCCGGGATAATTTCGTCGGTATTGATATCGGACCGGTCGAGAAAGATCGCGGGTCCGCCAAATGTTTTTTTCATGACCTGTTGCTCCTTGTCACAGTCGAGTCAAACGGCGCGGCGCATTTCAAACCCCCGGATCAGAGCCGGCGAGCGTCGGTGATCACACCCTTGACCGCAGTAGCTGCCGCAGTGGCGGGACTCATCAGGTGAACCATGCCGCCTTTGCCCATGCGCCCGTTGAAATTGCGGTTGCTGGTGGAGGCGCAGACCTCGCCTTCTGCCAGTACGCCGTTGCTCATCCCAAGACAGGCGCCGCAGGTGGGGTTGGTGACGCAAAAGCCGGCATCCATGAAAATCTGGATGATCCCCTCCGCCAGGGCATCCTGGAAAATTTTCGGTGTTGCAGGGGAGACAATGCCGCGCACCGAATCGGCCACCTTGTGGCCCTTGAGGATTTCAGCCGCGACCCGCAGGTCTTCAATCCGACCGTTGGTGCAGGTGCCGATATAGATCTGGTCGACGGGAGCTCCAGCCATTTCCCCCACACTTTTGACGCAGTCCGGTTTGTAGTCAAAGGTGACCTGCGGCTCAAGCTCGGAAACGTCGAAATCAAGAATCTTCTCGTATTCGGCGTCCTCATCGGAATGCCAACGGGAAAAGTCCTCCAGCGCGGCGTCCTTGTCCGGATAATCGCCGGAGATGAAGGGCCAGAGATATTCAACGGTCGTCATGTCGGGCAGACAGATGCCGCTGGTGCCCCCGGCTTCAATGGCCATGTTGCACAAAGTCATGCGGGCTTCCATGGACATGTCGTCGACAATCGAGCCCCGGAATTCGATGACGCGATCCGTGGCGCCGTTGACGCCGAGCTGGCCGATGACGTACAGGATGACGTCCTTGGCATACACGCCCTGAGGAAGCGAACCTTCGAGGTTGACGCGAATGGTATTTGGCTTGCGAAAGGCACAGACCCCTTTGAGAATGCCGACCTCGAGGTCCGTGGTACCGACGCCGGCGGCGAAGGCGCCGAACGCCCCATGGGTACAGGTGTGGCTGTCGCCCATGATCACGGTAAACCCGGGGCGGATAAACCCTTTTTCGGGGAACAGTGCATGACAGACGCCATTGTGGCCGACATCAAAAAAATCCTTGATCTCGTGGCGCCGGGCCCATTCGCGCAGCATCTTGCCCTGAGTGGCGGTTTTGCTGTCCTTGGCCGGAGTCACATGATCGATCACCGCCTTGATGCAGCGGGGGTCGAACACTCTGTCCTTGCCGCGCCACTGCAGATCGGCAATAGCAACCGGAGTGGTGATTTCGTGGCAAAGAACCCGATCGAGATCGAGAACGTATGTCCCCGGGAACGGTTCATCCCGGAGATGGGTGGAAAAGATCTTTTCCGCGATCGTCTGTCCCATATCTTCTCCTCTTGGGGTATTTTTCAAAACGGGCGAAGTTTACCTCAACTCTCCCGCCCGGCGCAACCTTTCAACACCGCTCTGGTATGGCATGCGTAAAATAGGGGCGGCAAAAATGCCGCCCCAAAGCACCAGAACATTTTTGGGCCTCGAAATCAGATCCGTACCCGGTTGCGCTCCATGGCCGAGGCCAGCCTGTTCAAAGCGTTAATATAGGCTTTGGCACTGGCAACGATAATGTCAGGGTGTGCCCCCTGACCGAGGACTTCGCGCCCTCCCTCTTCAAGACGCACGGTACACTCCCCCTGCGCATCGGTTCCACCGGTAATACCGCCGACATTGAATGCGAGCAGATTTGCCTTGCTGCCGGTGAGCTTCTTGATGGATTTAAAAGCGGCATCGACCGGGCCCGCTCCAATCACAGCGCCTTTTTTTACCTTGCCGTTAATTTCCATTTCAATGGTTGCCGTAGGAGCGGCAAACGACCCGGACGACACATTCATCTGCATCAGCTTGTATTTTTCAGGCACCCGGATAATTTCATCTGCAATGATGGCATCGAGGTCTTCGTCGAAGATCTCTTTTTTCTGGTCCGCCAGAGTCTTGAAACGCACGAAAGCCTTGTCGAGATCCTCTTTTTTCAGATCATAGCCAAGTTCTTCAAGGCGCTGCTTGAAGGCATGGCGGCCGGAATGCTTGCCCAGAACGAGCTTGTTCTGGTTAAGGCCGATCGATTCAGGCGTCATAATTTCATAGGTCGATTTTTCCATGATCACGCCATGCTGATGAATGCCCGCCTCGTGGGCAAAAGCATTGGCACCGACAACGGCTTTGTTGGGCTGCACCATAATGCCGGTGATGGTGGACAGCATGCGGCTGGTGGGATAGATGTGCTCGGTGGCCACGCGCGTGTCGTAGGGCAGCACATCATTGCGTGTGCGCAGAGTCATGACCACCTCTTCGAGGGAGCAGTTGCCGGCGCGCTCGCCGATACCGTTGATGGTACATTCCACCTGGCCTGCGCCGGCCTGAACTGCCGCCAGAGAGTTGGCCACCGCGAGACCGAGATCATTATGGCAGTGAACCGAGATCGTCGCCTTGTCGATATTGGCCACGTTGGTGCGCAGGTAGGCAATGATCTCATAGAATTCCGAGGGGACGGTATAACCGACCGTATCCGGGATATTGATGGTGGTCGCACCGGCCCCAATGACGGCTTCAACGACTCGCGCCAGAAAGGGAAGTCGGGTGCGGACCGCATCCTCGGCAGAAAATTCAATATTGTCGGTATATTTTTTGGCCCGCTCAATGGCTTTGATCGCAGTCGCCAAGACCTGATCCTCGTCCATCTGCAACTTATACTTCATATGAATATCGGAAGTTGCGATGAAAGTGTGGATTCGACCGCGCTCCTTGGCATACTTCAGCGCTTCCCAGGCACGATCGATATCCTTGTCGTTGGCACGGCAGAGCCCAGCGATCTGCGCCCCTTTAATTGTCTGTGCGACTTTTTTTACCGCTTCAAAATCACCATCGGATGCAATGGGGAAACCCGCCTCGATGACGTCGACATTCAAGCGCTCGAGCTGATGGGCAATCCGAAGCTTCTCTTCAATATTCATGCTGGCGCCGGGGGATTGTTCTCCGTCACGCAAGGTTGTATCGAAAATTTTGATCATTTTATTGTCACTCATGTTTATCTCCTTTTTTCAGCCAGCCTTTCGCAACGAAAGGGGCGTCTTCGTTTCATCGGTTGTCAAACTCTTCATCGCCGTAAGATCTGATTCATCCAGGTCACTCAGGTCCGATTCCAAAAGACCACCCCCTTTCTTTCCTGAGACGCCATCGATACTGATGTTTTTTGCGAAAGCATTCTTGGGCGCCAATAAAAAAAGCCCCCGCCCGGTCAGGGGCGAGAGCTATATGCTTCGCGGTACCACCCTGTTTCAGTTCGGTGAAAACCGAACCCTCATTGACCCTTGACGCGGGCGTTCGGCACGGACTAGCCGCAGGGCGGGTTCATCCGGGCAGCTCCGAGGCGAGTTCAACCACTTTCGTACCGGCTCGCAGCCACCGCCGGCTCTCTGGAACGAAAGGAGGGCCTACTACTCCTCTTCATCGCTTTTAAAACATTATTTTCTAGAAGTAAAACAGAGTTCCAGCAACTATGTCAAGCGGGCAACCGGTCAAAAAAGCTTTTCGATAGTTTTTTTCGATCGGACTAGACAAGCATTGCGCAGCATGGAAAAAGAGCACTGGCGCTACTGGAAATAGCCGACAATAGTTTCCCCTCCCACCGTCTTGTCGCCGACACGCAGTTTCACGTCGGTGTTTTTGGGCAGGTAGAGATCGACCCGCGAACCGAATCGGATCAGGCCGTAGCGGTCTCCGCGCTCAAGGGCATCCCCCACTTCGGGATAGGAGACGATGCGGCGCGCCACCAGGCCGGCAATCTGCACACAAAGGAGTTTCTGCCCGCCTGCGGCCTCAATCAGCAGACCCGACTGCTCATTTTCAACGCTGGCCTTGTCCAGAGAGGCATTGAGGTATTTCCCCTTGCTGTAATAGCTGTCAAGCACCTTTCCAGCAACGGGAAACCGGTTGACATGAACATTGAACACATTCATAAAAATACTGACTTTAAGGGTTTCTTCCTTCAGAAAGCGGTCTTCACGTACCTCTCCGATGAAAACGACCCTGCCGTCGGCAGGCGCCACCAGAGCATTGGGCTCTTCCGGCACAAGACGTTCGGGGTTGCGGAAAAAATAAACGCTGAACAGGGTCAAAAGGAAGAAGATAAAAGTCAGAAAACCCCAGTCCAGCAGACCAAAGACCAATGTAATAAAGGCAAAAAGGCCGATAAAGGGATAACCTTCAACGGCAATTGGCTGATTACGGTTACGCATGGCATCCTCTTATCATAGGCTCAGATAAAAAACGGGGACCGTTGGGCCCCCGTTCGGTTCAAAATGATCAGTTGCGATCCTTGTCGACGATCTTGTTTTTGCCGATCCAACTCATCATCGAGCGAAGCTTCTCACCCACATCTTCAATGGGGTGTTCCATTCCGCGGCGGCGCATGGCCTTGAGCGTCGCCTGGTTGGCCTTGTTCTCGAGCATCCACTCGAGAGCAAACTTGCCCGTCTGGATTTCGTCGAGAATCTTCTTCATCTCCTTCTTGGTTTCAGCGTTCACGACTCGCGGGCCCCGAGTCAGATCACCGTATTCCGCGGTATTGGAGATGGAATAGCGCATGTTGGCGATGCCGCCTTCATACATCAGGTCAACAATCAGCTTCAATTCGTGCAGGCACTCGAAATAAGCCATTTCAGGTGCATAGCCCGCTTCGACCAGGGTTTCAAAACCGGCCTGAACCAGGGCGCTTGCGCCCCCGCACAGAACCGCCTGCTCACCGAAAAGATCGGTCTCGGTTTCTTCCTTGAAAGAAGTCTCGATGATGCCGGCGCGGCCCCCGCCGTTGCCGCTGGCGTATGCCAGGGCCACATCCTTCGTGTTGCCGGAAGGATCCTGGTGGATGGCGATCAGGGTGGGAACGCCGCCGCCGCGGGTATATTCGTGCCGCACAAGATGCCCGGGGCCCTTGGGCGCCACCATGAAAACATTGGTATCTTCACGGGGAACGATCTGATCGAAATGGATATTGAAACCATGACCAAAAGCCAGGTAGGCGCCCTGCTTGAGATTGGGCTCGATGTCCGAA
>NPIE01001115.1_pt1 | contig 21107 bp, 21 predicted proteins | sample 8637661 | NCBI WGS metagenome assembly NPIE01 (sample SAMN07420842, study PRJNA396082) | bioreactor metagenome | isolation source: sample BA12 brine-fed electro-methanogenic bioreactor BA | place: Japan: Kochi | collected 2016-12-09
AAGCATCCGGCCTTCAGCCATCTGAGGCAGCGCCTGAAGGTTGAGGAGTGAGGGTGGCCGGATCTTCATGCGGTAAGGACGGGGCCCGCCGTCAGAGACAAGGTAAAAGCCAAGTTCTCCCTTTGGCGCCTCAATTCCAACGTAAACCTCTCCCGGCTCAGGCTTGAATCCTTCGGAAATAATCTTGAAGTGATGGATCAGCCCCTCGATGGTATTGACCACATCCTGCTTGGGAGGAAGGCAAACCTTGGGCACGTCAGCGAGAATCGGTCCCGGCTTGAGCTTGTCGAGTGCCTGAATAACAAGCTTAGAGGACTCGCGAATCTCGTCAAGGCGAACCTTGTAGCGTGCCCAGGTATCGCATTCGTTGCGCACGGGCACGTTAAAGTCATACTCTTCGTAACCGCTGTAGGGGTTGTCGCGACGCAGATCCCAATCGACGCCGGAACCGCGCAGACTTGGTCCGGTCAAACCGATATCAATCGCCTCTTCGCCGGAGATCTCGCCGACGCCGATGATACGCTTCTGCCAGATCTTGTTGCCGGTAAGAAGCCCCTCATACATATCGACATGCTCAGGCATCTCGATAGCGAACTCGCGCATATCCTTTTCGATACCCTCCGGCAGATCTGCGGACAGGCCGCCGACCCGGAAGTAATTGGAGGTCATCCGCGCGCCGGAGATCTGCTCGTACATATCCATGACGCGCTCACGCTCACGGAAACAGTAGATAAAGACCGTCATTGCGCCGATATCCAGAGCGTGAGTCGCCAACCAGACAAGATGGCTCTTGATCCGCGTCAACTCCGCCATAAGCACACGCACAACCTTGGCGCGCTCAGGGATCTCGTCGGTGATACCGAGCAGCTTTTCAACCGCAAGGACGTAACCCAGGTTATTGCTCATCGGCGCAAGGTAATCCAAGCGGTCCGTCAAGGGCAGCGCCTGGTGATAAGTCCTGCTCTCTGCCAGTTTCTCAACCCCGCGATGGAGGTAGCCAATATGCGGAACCGCCTTGACGATCTGCTCGCCGTCCAGTTCCAGAACCAGCCTCAACACCCCGTGAGTCGAGGGATGCTGGGGCCCCATGTTTATGGTCATGGTTTCGGTTGTCGTTGCCATTGTACGCCTCGTTCCTTTTGGAGTTCTCGAATAGGTGCCTTAAACAGTGCGTCCCTGGTAGGGTTCACGGTCGGGCCCCTGCACGGGATAGTCCTTGCGCAATGGATGCCCCTCCCAATCATCGGGCATGAGAATTCGCCGAGGATCAGGGTGATTGTTAAAGGTGATCCCGGAAAGATCCCAGCACTCGCGCTCCATCCAGTTGGCCGCGCCCCACACTCCGCAAACCGTATCGATGCGCGCATCGTCAGCACCGACAGGCGCCTTGAGACGCAGGCGCGTCTTACTCGTCAGGTTGTAAAGGTTGTAGACAACGAGGAAGCGGGGATCGAGCCCCATGTCCAGGCCGTCAACAGCGCACAGATCGGCCAGCATATTAAAGCCCAACTCCTCCTTGCAGAAGGTGCAGATCGAAACAACGTCGTCCTTCGCCACCGTTACGGTCGTCTCTCCCCGATATTCCTTGACCTCAAGAACAGACGAGGAGAACTTCGCCTTGATCTTTTCCACTACAGCTTGATCGGTCATTTTCTGTCCTTATCTCAGCAAAAAGTATCGAATATCAACCGGCTATCAGGCTTCCCTGACCACTTCACCGAGGCCGATGGCCGCGCCGAAAGTATTGCGCTCGGCCATAATCTTCTCCTGCAGCTTGAGCAGGCCATAGAGAAGCCCTTCGGGACGGGGAGGACAACCAGGAATATAAACATCGACCGGCAGCGCCTCATCGACACCCTGGACCGTGCTGTACGTATCAAAGACACCACCCGAGCATGCACAAGCGCCCATGGCAATGACATATTTGGGTTCTGGCATCTGCTCGTAGACCGTCTGAATAACCGGGAGCATCTTCTTTGTCACCGTGCCCGCAATAATGATCAGGTCAGCCTGACGCGGCGAAGCGCGGAACAGGATCCCGAGCCGGTCCAGGTCGTGCCGCGCGGCACCAGCGGCCATCATCTCGATCGCGCAGCAGGCAAGACCGAAAGTCATCGGCCAGAGAGAACGAGACCGGGACCAATTGACAACCTTGTCCAGACTTGTCGTAATAAAATTGCTTCCCAGAGGCTGATCTACTCCCATTCCAATGCTCCTTTTTTCCAGTCATAGATGAAGCCGATAACGAGGACAAAAATAAAGAAACCCATGGTTGCGGCGCCAAAAAGACCAAGCTTCTTGAAAACGACGGACCACGGGTACATAAATACGACCTCGAGATCAAACACGATAAAAGCCACCGCAACCAGGTAGAACTTGATCGGGAACCTTTCTCGCGCCGTTCCGACGGGCGGAAGGCCGCATTCGTATGGAGAAAGCTTGACCTTGCCGGGCTTTCTCATACCAACCAAACCGGAAAAAACAACTGAGCCCAAGGCAAATGCCAGGGCTATCCCAATGAGAACCAAAATCGGCAGGTAACTGTCTAGCATAGAGCGGCTCCTCCCCCAACGATGTGTTATTACGGCATACTAATTATATGCGATGCCGTTTACGGTTTAAGGCCTAGGCAAGTTAGGACAAACGGCTTTTCTTGTCAAGGAAAAAATACAGTATACTGTATGCACATTTACGTATGCATTTCCACTGTTAAAACAGCGGTTTATGTTGTCTCGAAAGCGCAAATAAACACGCGGTTTCGCAGGCTTCCAACGGCCTTTCACCGCTGTCGAAGAGGGGCGGACCATCGACTTCTTTTCTCGGCACGCCTCTACCGACGCCTGACTTCAATGCGATTCATTGCAGCCAGCAGGAACCCCAGAGAGATGAAGGCGCCCGGCGGCAGGATCATCAGCAGTACCGGTTGGTAACCACTGCCGAAAAGAGAAACGCCCAGCAGGCTGCCGGCACCCAAAACTTCCCGCACAGCGCCGAGAACAAACAGCGCAAGAGTAAAACCTACGCCCATACCAAGTCCGTCGACAATAGAATTTCTCAGCGGATTGCGGGAGGCGAAAGCTTCGGCCCGCCCAAGAATGAGACAGTTGCAGACGATCAAGGGAATGAAGATCCCCAACGCCTTGTGGAGATCGTAAAGAAAGGCTTCCATGGTCAGCTGCACCACGGTTACAAAAGAGGCGATAATCACGATAAAGGAAGGGATGCGCACCTTGCCGGGGATGACATTGCGCAAAAGAGAAACGGCGATATTGGAACAAAGCAGCACGAAGGTCGTAGCCAACCCCATCCCCAGGCCGTTTTCCGCACTGGTCGTCACGGCCAGCGCAGGACACAGGCCAAGCAGCAACTTGAATACTGCATTTTCCCGCCAGATTCCGTTGCCGAATTCCTGCTTAAGACTCATTGCTGCCCCCCCTCGGCACCAACAATGGCACCACGATTTTCGTGAAAGAACTCCAAGCCGCGACGCAGAGCACCTACGATTGCCCGGGGAGAAATCGTGGCTCCGGTAATTTCATCAAACTCACCGCCGTCTTTTTTGACGCGCCAGTCGGCGTTGTCCAATCTTTTGCCCTTGAACTGGCGCTTGAACCAGTCTTCTTCAATTTTATCGCCAAGCCCCGGAGTTTCAGCATGCCTTAAAATCTCAATGGCAACAAGAGTCCCATCAGAGCGAACGCCTGCCATGACCGCAATCTCACCGCTGTATCCATCAGGAGCAACTACCTCGAAGGCAACGCCGTTGATTTTACCGTCAGAACGGCCGAGATAAAAGGTGCGGTCAACAGGCTTACCCTTTTTATTCACGCCAACCGGCAAGACGACACGATCCTGGTCGGGGTTGTTGTCAAACTCGGGCAGAACGGCAGACAGAGCCCTGAGGGTCTCCAACCGGCGCTGCTCAGCGATCGGTTCGCGGGTGAAGCTCTCAACCAGCGAGAGGACCAAACCCGCACCTACTGTAATCAGGGTCAGCACAATGACCAGACGTGCGATATCCTTCATGGACTTCCCTTGTTTAAGCTTTGCGCGGCATGTAGCCGAATTTGCGCGGCCGACAGTAGCGATCGATAAGCGGCGTGGCGGCATTCATCAGAAGAATGGCAAAAGAAACCCCTTCGGGATAGCCACCGAAGAGACGAATCAAAACCGTGACAACCCCGCACCCTGTCCCGAAAACAAGCATCCCCACAGGAGCGACGGGAGAAGTGACCATGTCGGTCGCCATGAAAAAGGCGCCCAGCAGAAGCCCCCCCGTAACCAGGTGAAACAGGGGACTGGGGTAGCGAGCAGGGTCAACCAGCCAGAAAATCCCACCGAGCACAATAACACTGCCGATAAAGCTCAGCGGAATATGCCAGGTGATGATGCGCTTCCAGAAAAGATAGATCGCGCCCGCCAGCAGGGCCAACGCGGAGACTTCGCCAAGACAACCACCCATGTTGCCGACAAAGTAATCGACGGTCTGGGCACCGCTGTGGGAGGGAAGCTGGCCGGTCAGCATCACCGCGGTTTTCATTTCCCCCAATGGAGTTGCCGTGGTTAGCGCATCAAGCCCTGAATCGCCGGGGGAAGGAGCACTCCAACGCGTCATCTGAACCGGGAATGAAATCAGAAGGACCACCCGCGCGACCAGTGCGGGGTTAAAGGGGTTATACCCCAATCCGCCAAAAATCTGCTTGGCAACGACAACCGCCACCACCGCTCCCAGAAGAGCAAGCCACCAGGGCGTCGATGGGGGCAGGTTAAGGGCCAGAAGAATGCCGGTCAGCGCGGCGCTGCCGTCTCGCCAGGTTTGTTCTCTGCCCATAATTTTGCGGCACAGAGCTTCCGCAGCAACGCAACCAGCCGTGCAGACCAAAAGTACCCAGAGCGCAGGCAGTCCGAAAAAATAGACAGAAACGGCGCAGGCCGGCAGAAGGGCATAGATGACCGCGCGCATGATCGCGCCGGTCGTCTGCTCAGCATGAATATGAGGCGAGGAAGACAGATAGAGCTGTTTGTCCACGTCAGGCATTCCTTTTTTGAGCCATAATGGCGCCTTTCGCCTGGCGGATGATCTGCACCAGGGGAATCATGGAAGGACAGATATAGGTGCAACACCCACATTCGATGCAATCCAGCACGCCGAGGGTTTCGGCCGTCTCGACCTGGTCATTCCTGGCATAGGCGACAATCGTGGTAGGCAGAATGCGTGCCGGACAGACGGAAACGCACCGCCCGCAGCGAATACACGGCCCCTCGGGGCGCGGATCAACATCCTCCTGCCGAAAAATCAGCAATCCCCCCGCGCCCCGCGTCACCGGGACATCAAGGGAGAGCTGTGCGGTCCCCATCATGGGGCCCCCCAGGATGATTTTCCCGGGTTCACCATTGAACCCACCACAGGCGTCGATCAAATGCCGCAACGGGGTGCCGATGCGGACACACAGATTTTTCGGCTCAGCCACCCCCGGGCCGGTCACGGTCAGCACCTGCTCGATCAGCGGCTGCCCAGTGCGCACGGCGACGGAGACGGCAGCAGCAGTACGCACATTCTGAACCAGCACCCCCGCGTCCATGGGCAGACCTCCGGATGGCACCTCGCGTCCGGTAATGGCACAAATCAACTGTTTTTCAGCACCTTGCGGATACTTGACCCGCAGCGGCACCACTTCAATATCACTGAAAGCGCAGGCGGCGTCCATCACCTTTATGGCGGCGGGTTTGTTCTCCTCGATGCCGATAAAAATACGCGGCCTCCCCAGCACACCGGCGAGCAGACGAACACCGTCGAGAATCTGTTCCGGATCTTCGAGCATCAGGCGATAGTCGGTCGTCAAATAAGGCTCGCACTCCGCACCGTTTATAATCAGGGTGTCAATCGGCTTTTCAGGCGGAGGAGACAGTTTAACATGGGTGGGAAAAGTCGCGCCCCCCAGGCCGACAATGCCGCATGCACACAATTTGTTGCGTACGGGTTCGGCCGCCAATTCATCCTCGCCAAGCCCGCGCAGATCGTCACACCATTGATCGCGGCCGTCCGGGCGGATGACGACCGCCGGAAGATCACGGCCCGAGGGATGGGGGCGTGCCTCCACCGCCACCACCTCGCCTGAAGTGGAGGCATGCACGGGAACAGAGACGAATCCCCTCGCTTCACCGACAACCTGTCCGCGGCAAACCGAGTCGCCGACAGCGACACAGGGTTCAGCGGGCGCACCAATGTGCTGCGACAACGGAATGATGATCTCATCCGGCAAGGAACAGATTTCTACCGCCTTGTCCGCCGAGGCAGCTTTGCTGTCAGGAGGGTGAAGGCCACCATGAAAAGTTTTAGGTTTTCTGCTCATCCACGAGACTCGCTGAAATCAGGCAACCGTTCAGGCCGCTTCGTCGGAGGTGGGAACAATCGAAGGCGCAAAAGTGCTCCCTTCAGGATATCCGGCAATAAAATCACGAATGCAATGCGTCGGGCACTTTTCAATTGCCGGAGCCGCCTGCCCATGGTGGGCATAGACGACCCGGGCAAGAAAATCTTCAATCACATAGGCTTCAGGCGCAGCCTTTTTGCAGATCTGACAGGCGATACAGCCGACCTGACAGTACTTGCGCACGACTGCACCCTTGTCATGACTGTTGCAAAGGACATGGACGGTGGCAGAGGCGGGCACCATGCGGATAACCTGGCGCGGACACACAGCAATGCACTTGGTGCAGCCGGTACACTTTTCCCGGCTGATGACCGCCAGCCCCTGCTTGGTGATCTCGATGGCTCCAAACGGGCAGGCCCGCACACAGCTGCCGAGCCCCAGGCAACCACCAGGGCACGCCTTAGGGCCATCTGCGAGCTTCTGAGCCGCATTGCAATCCTCCACCCCGAGGTAACGGTATTTATCCTTCGCCTTGACCCGGTCGCCCTGACAGATCACCACGGCCACCTCAGGCGCACGCAGCTTGGCGGAAACACCAAGGATGGATGCAAGCCGTTCGATAGTCGCCTGGCCACCGGGCGTACAGGCGGCGGGGTCAACCTTTCCTTCAGCCAGCGCACGGGCAAAACCGGCGCAACCCGGAAATCCACAGGCCCCGCAGTTGGCCCCCGGCAGGGCATCGAGGATTTCCAACTCCCGGGGTTCAACTTCCACTGCGAACTTTTTTGACGCCAGCCCGAGAAGAATCGCCGCCGACAGCCCGATCCCGCCCAGACTTACTATCGCTTCCAGCATAGCGCTCTCATCCCAGAATGAAGTGCCATCACCCGGCCACCAGACCGGCAAACCCCATGAACGCCAGGGAAAGCAGTCCTGCAGTGACCATGGCAATAGCTGTTCCGCGAAAAGCCTCGGGAACCGGACACAGATCCAGACGCTCGCGCAATCCGGCAAACAACACCAGCGCCAGGGTAAAGCCGATGGCAGCACCGACGGCAAAAACAACCGCCTCGAGAAAGGAATAATCTTTTTGAATATTCAGAACAGCCAGCCCCAGCACTGCACAATTGGTGGTAATCAGGGGCAGAAAAATACCGAGAGACTGGTAAAGGACGGGGCTGGTTTTCTGCACGACCATCTCGACCAACTGAACCAGGGCCGCAATCACCAGGATAAAGGCGATGGTCTGCAGGTATTCGACCCCCAGCGGAGCTAGAACGAATCTCTGGACAAGCCAGGTCATGGCAGAAGCCACCGTCAGAACAAAGGTGACCGCCATTCCCATGCCGAGTGCCGTTTCGACCTTTTTGGAAACGCCGAGAAAGGGACAGATCCCAAGAAAACGCGCAAGAACGAAATTGTTGACAAAAATAGAACTGACCAGAATGATCAACAAACCCGTCATAAAGCCTCCTCGGCGCGGAAAAAGCGACCCCATACGGGGCTGGTCGCATAATGTAAATTATTGCCGCAACCCTGTCAAACTTCTCTTCACATACCTGTTCTTGACAACCCTGCACGGGCATGCTAAGCAGACGGACAAGTTCGGGACACCAAAAGGAAATCCCCCAGAGGAACAGGCCGAAAGGGGAAGCTTCGAACCGCTTCATGATATTTGCATTCGCCACGTATCGCAAAGAACTCCGTCAACCCACGCGACGAGGGATATCCAAATGAACCACACCAAGTCAAGCCAACTTTTCGCTGAAGCAAAAAAATACATCCCCGGCGGGGTCAACAGCCCTGTACGCGCCTTCAAATCGGTCGGCTGCGACCCGGTTTTCATCACGCACGCCAGCGGCTCGCAGGTGTATGACAGCGACGGCAACAGCTATATCGACTATGTGCAGTCCTGGGGTCCGATGATTCTTGGCCACGCTCATCCCAAAGTAATCGAGGCCATCTGCAAAACTGCGGCAGACGGGACATCCTTCGGCGCGCCGACCCATCTCGAAACCCAACTGGCACAGATGGTCTGCGAGGCCTACCCCAACATTGAAAAGGTCCGCATGGTTTCCTCGGGAACCGAGGCCGCCATGAGTGCCATCCGCCTCGCCCGGGGGTATACGGGCCGCGACAAGATTATTAAATTCGACGGATGCTACCATGGCCACGCCGACAGCCTGCTGGTTAAAGCCGGCAGCGGCGCCGCCACCTTCGGCGTCCCGACCTCGCCCGGCGTTCCCGCGGATTTTGCCAAACATACCCTGACGGCAAATTACAACGACCTTGATGAGGTCAAACAACTGGTCGCCGCCAACAAGGACCAAATAGCGGGCATTATCCTCGAACCCGTCGCCGGCAATATGGGCTGCGTCGCACCCCGTGCCGGATTCCTCGAAGGTCTGCGCGAGCTCTGCACTCAAGAGGGGATCCTCCTGATCATCGACGAAGTTATGACCGGATTTCGCCTGGCCTACGGCGGAGCGCAGGAGCGCCTAGGCGTGCGCGGCGACCTTGTGTGCCTCGGAAAAATTATCGGTGGCGGCATGCCCGTCGGCGCCTTCGGCGGCAAACAGGAGGTTATGGACCAATTGTCGCCCGGCGGAGGGATCTACCAGGCGGGAACCCTGTCCGGAAATCCCCTGGCCATGAGCGCCGGCATCGCCACCCTCACCCTGCTCAAGGAAGAGGGCTTTTACGAGCAGATTGAGGAAAAGAGCGCCTATCTCGAAAAAGGATTGCGCGATGCAGCTTCCCGCACCGCGCATAAAACCTGCCTGCAGCGCGTCGGGGGGATGTTCTGTACCTATTTCCAGGAAGGTCCCGTGTCCAATTTCGCCGATGCGGCCCGCAGCGACGTCGAAACATTCGGTCGCTTTTTCCGCGCCATGCTCGATAAGGGGATCTACCTCGCTCCGTCACAGTTTGAAGCAGGCTTTATGAGTATCGCCCATACCCGCGAAAACCTCGACCGCACAATCGAAGCGGCCCAGGAGGCTTTTTCCAGCCTGTAAATGCCCTGGAGATTCGCACGCAAAGCAATTTTCACAGTCAGGCTTTGCGTGCGAATCCTGCCTTCTTGCCCATGATTTTCCTTTAAAAACCGGTTGACACCCTGATCGCCTTATGCTAATTAGATCGGGTTTTTGACTCTGGATACCGCATATCAAAATTATGGCCGAAGACGACCGCCAACTTTTTAAATCGCTGGGCTTTCTGTCCAGCATCGGGATCTCCATGGTGGCGGCCACCATAATCGGCCTGGCCATGGGGTATTATCTCGACCGATGGCTTGAAACGTCGCCTTGGCTGACCCTGATTTTTCTGTTATTCGGTATCATCGCCGGGTTTCGCAACATGTTTATTCTGACCCGCAGGGAGGTCCGGCGCCAGCAGGAACAAGATGACCGAGACAATCGCGCCGGACAATGACGACCAGATCCAACTGCAACTAGCTCGTCGCAACTGGATCATTCTTGGCCTGCTGATTCTCGGGAGCTTGCTGTGGCGTTCCACCGCAGTGACAGCTGGCGTTGCCGGCGGTGGCCTTGTCGCAATTATCGCTTTTATCTGGATGCGACGATCGCTGCGTCGTGTCATCGCCCAGGCTGAGCACGGCAACCCGCGGGGCCGATATCAGGTAAGTTTTCTTCTTCGCCTTGCTTTCATCGGCACGGCGATTTTCGTGCTTATCGCCGTTTTTAAGGTTAACCCGGTTGCACTTGCCGCCGGCCTTTCGGTGATGGTGTTCAACATTTTATGGCTGACGCTGCGGCGCCTGGCCTGACAAACCCGCCATATCAGATTTCGCGAATCCGTTGAAGGAGACGTTTCAAAAATGACACACCCTTTTTTATTTCTGCAGTGGCTCGAACAAAAACTTAACCTGCATATCGGCGAGCATGTGACCTATTCCTGGTTCGTCATTCTTCTTCTGGTTATCGTGGCATTTCTTGCGACCCGTCGTACAGAGCTTGTCCCCAAGGGTTTTCAGAACTTCATGGAAGTCGTTGTCGGCATCGTTCAGAACCTGATCGACGAAACCATGGGCAAGGCTGGCCGCCCTTATCTCCCCCTGATCGCCACTTTCGCTCTTTTCATCCTGGTATCCAACCTGATTGCCCTGGTGCCCGGCTTCATGCCGCCGACAGCCAATCTCAACACCAACGCGGCATTGGCGCTGACGGTGTTTGCAATGACTCACATTGTTGGCCTTAAGGAGCACGGGCTCAAATATATCAAACATTTTATCGGGCCGGTCTGGTGGCTGGCACCGATCATGCTCCCCATCGAAATCATCGGACACCTGGCACGACCTCTTTCACTGTCTCTTCGTCTCTTCGGCAACATGTACGGACATGAAATTGTGCTGATGATCTTTCTTGCGTTGGTGCCTTTCCTGCTCCCGGTGCCCATGATGCTGATGGGGGTTCTTGTCGCATTTATCCAGACCTTTGTTTTTACTCTTCTGGCGATGATCTATATCGCAGGATCTCTCGAAGAAGCGCATTAATATATTAAAGGTTTCGAAAAGTAAGCGGATATACGGAGTACCACCCCGTCCTATATCGTATAGGAAAAACAAACACTCGAAAGGAGAAAGAAACATGGAATTTTTTGCTTGGTGTATGATTGCTGCCGGTTTCGGCATGGCTATCGGCTCTTTTGGTACCGGCCTCGGTCAGGGGATTGCCATCAGCCGTGCAGTTGAAGGCGTTGCCCGTAATCCCGGCGCAAGCGGCAAGATCATGACGATCATGCTGATCGGTCTGGCCATGATCGAGTCCCTGGCGATTTACGTTTTCGTTGTCGCCATGATTATTCTGTTCGCTAATCCCTTTACCGAACAGGTTATGTCTCTGGTTGGCTAAACCCGTAAAACCCGAAAGGGTGCGTCCCGACGGGACGCACCCTTTTTTTTGCAATAAACCCGACCTTCTTCCCTTGCCTTTTTTTTTCATACACTGCCATAATAGCCGACGAAAAAATAAATATCGCTTGAGGGAGTAATCACGCTAGGAGGAGTAAAATGCTGAAGGTCTTACCCCGCATTCTCGTTGCCCTATTGCTGTTCGGCTTTCTGGGCTCCCAGGCTCTGGCAGCAAACGGCTTGGCCATTGATCCCCAGACCTGCATCGACTGCCATGAGGATGTTGTCTCGGCCGAAACTTTTGCAAATTCGGTCCATGGGCAGAACGCCTGTACCAGCTGCCACGTCGAGATAACCTCGGTTGATGCTCACATGATGGGTGAAATTGAGGTCAAGCCCGTCAATTGCGTTCGCTGCCACAAAAAAGAGACCGCCGAGCACTATGCATCAGTCCATATGCTCAACGATATCGGCTGCTCCGCCTGCCATTACGATATCCATGAGCATAACTACTGGGAAGGCGATAAACGCATTGCCACCTCCAAGTGCGCCGAATGTCATTTTGACGTTCACGAAACTTTTGAGGCATCCATTCACGGTCAGGCACTTGAAGCCGGTAATATGGATTCAGCGGCATGTTTTGATTGCCATGGATTGCATGAGATCAAACCTCTTGGTGATCCTTCTTCCCACGACAACCGTGAATTCCACACCCGCGTATGTCTCGACTGCCACAATGACCAGGAGATGATGAGCCGCAACGGCGTCAATACCGTTGCTGTTGACACGTATATGGACAGCTACCACGGCAAGAATTATCGCCTTGGCTATCCCGAACTGGTTGCAGGCTGTGCCGATTGTCACACCTCGCATGCCGTGCTGCCCGCAGAAAACCCCGACTCCAGCGTGCATCCCGACCATCTGGTCGAGACCTGCGCCAACTGCCATGAAAACGCGACTCCGCTGTTTACCAAGTTCTACTCGCATGGCAGCTACCACGATGCAGAAAATTATCCGATTCTTTACTGGACGTTCATGGCGATGACCGGATTGCTGGTCACGACTTTCGCAGTCTTCTGGCTGCATACACTGCTGTGGATGTTCCGCGGTTTTGTTGAAAACCGTGAGAAGAAAGCTGCGCTGATTCGTGGCGATCACGTGCATCACATCCCTGATGCCCATAAGATCTACCGTCGTTTCACCCGGCGCCATATTTTTCTGCACCTCCTTGTCATCATCAGCTTCCTGATTCTGTCCCTGACAGGCCTGCCGCTGAAGTTTGCCGACCAGGCCTGGGCAAGAATCATGATGGACTGGTACGGTGGCGCCCCTGTGGCTGCCGCGCTCCATCGCCTGGGTGCCGTGATTACCTTCGTTTATTTCGGTGCAGCGATGGTCATGAGCGTGCAGTTCCTGTTTGTTCGGCAGGATATTCCCGGCAACCCCATTCAGCGCCTCTTTGGTCCTGACTCGCTGTTCCCCAACCTGCGCGATGTGCGCGATATCGCCGGCATGTTCCGCTGGTTCCTGTTCCTCGGGCCCAAGCCGACTTTTGAGCGCTGGACCTACTGGGAAAAGTTCGACTTCCTTGCCGTCTTCTGGGGTATGTTTGCCATCGGCGGTTCCGGCCTCATGCTGTGGTTCCCCGAATTCTTCGGCACATTCCTGCCGGGCTGGATGTTCAACGTGGCCACCATCGTCCATTCGGACGAAGCCCTGCTGGCAACCGGCTTTATTTTTACCGTCCACTTCTTCAATACTCACGGACGGCCCGAGAAATTCCCCATGGACTTCGTTATTTTCAATGGCGAAATCAATAAAGAGGAGTTTCTCGAAGAACGCGCTGATCAGTGGCGGCGTTATGAGGAACTCGGCATCACCGAGCAATTCGTCAAACCTAAACCCTCCGGTGTTGTCTATGACTTCATCCTGAAAGCATTCGGCTTCAGCGCCGTGTTTATCGGGATTACCCTGGTCATCCTGATGGTCTATGCCTTTATGCACGGCAGCGGCCACTAGGAACCCTTCACCGCCCAATAAAAAAAGGCTGCCTTCGGGCAGCCTTTTTTTATGTTATATTGAAAAATTATATGGCTTGAACGCGACTAAACAGGAAAAAGTGCGCATTTGAACAGGCCGATCTGCGCTTCAACACAGCTTAAAACATCGGTTTCATCAATTATTGCAGACGGTTACTTGACCGCACTCATTAATTTTTTAATTATTGACAAAACAGCGTTCCAAACTGTATCTATTAGGCCGTGCGGCGAATATTCCCTGCCAGGGAAAATTCGACGCACAGTCACGATTTTCACTATGACAATCAAAGCATATCCGGCGACAGGCCGTTCGGCAGCTAACGCGAATCGAATGTGCTGAAATAATAAACAAAAAGGGGCCACAGAATGAAAAAACTTACCGACATCGTTTCAGCTTTTACCAAAGGCATCGCGCGCAGCCGCGTTTCCCTTGTCGGGGCCATGGTTGTCACCGCCGTATTTCCTTTTCTCTTTGGAGCTATTCTCTACGACCTCACCGCCCACATCGACAATACCTACATGGCTGCCCTGATCTACATGATCCTGGGACCGGCTTTCATCGGCGGACTGGTCCTGGTTTTCCTCGGTCTGTTCTTCTTCAAAGGAAAAGAAGAGGTACGCCTGTTCACCATGGATTACCTGCGCGACTTTTTTACCGACCCCACCAAGTTCAACAAAATGCGCAAATTGGTCTTTTTTGCAGTCTTCCTTACGGGGGTCAATATTTTCATCATGGGGTTACTTGCTTACCGCGGCTACCATTATATGGAATCAAACGGTTTCTGCGGGCAGTTCTGTCACACGGTAATGAATCCGGAATACACCGCCTATCAGAACTCACCCCACTCTCGGGTCAATTGCGTCGAATGCCATATCGGCTCCGGAGCCACCTGGTTTGTCAAATCGAAGATTTCCGGGGCACGGCAGTTGGCCGCTGTCGCCTTCGGCACCTATCCTAGGCCAATTGAAACGCCTGTACACGGACTTCGCCCGGCCCGTGACACCTGTGAGGAGTGCCATCGTCCCGAGAAATTCCATGGCGACAAGCTTGTCATTCGTGACAAGTTTCTGGACGATGAAGAAAACACGCATGTCCAGAGCGTGCTGCTGATGAAAATCGGGTCGGCCGGCGACCGCGCCACCAGTGCCAATGGAATTCACTGGCATGTGGCACCGGAAAACAAGATCACCTACAAAGCGGCAGACTGGCAGCGCACCGTGATCCCCGAGGTCGTTCTCCAGCAGGCGGATGGCACCGAGAAAGTTTTCCGCACCCGGACGGATTCGGAGATTGAACACGCAGATGTGAGAGAGATGGACTGCATCGACTGCCACAACCGCCCGACTCATATTTACCTGCCGCCCGGGCGTGCCATTGACAACAAGATCCTCGAGGGAAAAATCCCTTCTGAAATCCCCTTCATCAAGAAAAAGGCAATGGAAGTTGTGCAGAAAGAATATGCCACCCAGGATGAAGCGAGAACGCGCATTGCCACGGATCTGACCGCCTGGTACAAACAGAATTATCCCGAAATCGGCCAGGACAACCCTGAAAAACTTCAGAAAGCGATTACCGGTATCCAGGAAGCATACAGTGAAAATGTTTTCCCTGAGATGAAAATTGAATGGAATACCTATACCAACCACATCGGCCATACCGAGGATTTCGATTTCTCTATCGGCTGCCTGCGTTGTCACAACGACATGCATGAGACGGAAAGCGGAGAGGTCATCTCGATGGATTGCGACACCTGCCACCTGGTCCTCGCACAGGATGAGGAAGATCCGGAAGTCCTGCGCACTCTGGGCGGCGGTTACTGATCCCCCTGCCCAAACGTCTTCCAGCAACAAAAAACCTCGGCTTTTGTGCCGGGGTTTTTTGTTGCTCCCTGCAAAGAGGGTCAGGATTTCTCTTCCCGATCCGCCTTTTGATTGGCTTGACCGCTCTTCCACAACTCCCTGGCCACGTTTGCATCGACGGATCGAAGGTGCAGATCACGCTGCGGGAAGGGGATCTCAACACCCTCTTCACGGAACCGCCTGTCGATATAACACCCCAGATCACTGCGCACAGTGAACCTGCTTCCGATATCTGAGATCCAGCATCGCAGCTCAAAATCCAGGGAGCTGTTGCCAAAGCCCACAAAGATCGGTGAAGGGGCTGGGTCTTTGAGAATGAGTTCGTGCCTCACCGCCGCCTCCAGCAGGATTTTCAGCACCAGCTCGATATCGCTGCCGTAGGCGACGCCAACCGGCAGCACGACCCGCGAACGGGAGTTTGAGAAAGTCCAGTTGGTCACCTTCTCCGAGATAAACCGGCTGTTGGGAACGATCAGTTCCGATTGGTCGAAGGTCTCGATAATGGTCGAACGAAGTCCAATCTTACCCACCCTGCCCCATTCCCCGTCAAGAACGACAATATCGCCGACTTTGACCGGTCTTTCAAACAGAAGAATCAGGCCACTGACAAAATTGTTGATGATATTCTGCAGTCCGAAGCCGATGCCGATACCGAAAGCGCCTGCAAGGACGGCAAAATTGCGCAGCTCTAGACCTGCTATCCCCATGGCCAGGAGGAATCCTACAAAGACAAGGAAATAGTGCAGGAGCTTCTTGATGGAATCGCTCACTCCGCGGTCAACATTTCGATAGGGGAAAAATTGCGTCTCCAGGGTGGCGCGCAGGATCCATGAGGTCTGTATCGAAAGATAGATCACCAAGGCGGACAACAACACCATGGATAAAGTCAGGTGAACTTCACCCAGGGTCAGGCCCAGGCCGGTGATGTCATCCCAGGTCTGGGCAAAAGAATCATACAGCCCCCACACCGCAAGAAGATTGTAACCGCCGCCGACCCAGACCAGTACCGCAAAAATCCATTTAAGACGGCGCCCCAGTTCCCGGCCGTACCGCTGAATGAAACGAACCCTGGAAAAAACCGGTAGTTCCAGAACAAAATCGATCGCACCCTCGCCAAGGCGCAAGGCCATGGTGGCGCCAATAACCACAAAAACCGAGCGAATGGAAGATTCAAGCAGCCGAATGGCAAGCACACTGTAGCCGCTGATTTGTGCCAGCAGCGTGATCAGAAAAACCAGGGCACCCACCCGCAGGCCAAAGACAAAAAGAGATGATCGCTCCTTCGTCGAGCGTCGGCAGAAGGAGGCCGCCATCAGGCAGAAGGGAAGCCCGGCCAGCGCCGCCAGAGTCACTCCCAGGCGAAGAAGCGGCAGCGGCAGGTTGATCAGCTGCACCCCCATCAACCCCACCAGCATGCCTGCCAGCAGAAAGACGATCAGCCGCTTCAAGGGATGACGCACAATACCAGCAATCAGAACTGTCGCTGAAAAAACAGCCAGCGTGGAAAGAACAAGACGCCAGGCGGCGGGCACCGTAGAATACAGGGGCCCAAGAAATGCCATGGCAACAAAGATTCCAGTGGCCCAGGGGTGGTCAAGCAGAAAGCGCCATTCTGCAGTCCCCTCCCCGAGACGGCGATAGCGGCGAATGAAACCGGCCACAACAAAAACCGAGACGGCCTGCAGCAGAGAAACCCACCCCTGTGTGGAAAAAAAATCAATGTCAAACCTTAGCGCCTGCTCCAGACCCTGCTGGATCTCTTGGACCAGGGTCGGTTCAAATTGTCGATAAAATTCGGGACTGAGAAGAGAATGGCCGGTTTTTTTAAACGTCTGTCCCCGAACTTCCTTCAAGGCCGACTCGATACGCCCGATCAAGGCTTGGTGTTCATTGAGCAGACGCGAGAGTTCCTCCTGCACCACGACCAGCGGCGCCACGGTGTTGGAAATCTGCGACAGAACCTTCCCGATGGTTTGCAGACTCTGGGAAAAAGTTTCCGAGGGGAGATTGCTCTGCTGTGAGGTCAGGTGCTCTTCCCATTGTTGCCAGAACGTGCGCCGAGCCTCCCAGTCGCTGCGCATGCGGTCCAATGCCGCGAGCCTGGTAACGACCTGCGCCATCACCTGATTGAGGGTTGATTGCCCGCTTTTAAGCTGGGAAAGAGTCTCCAGCAAGCGGTCCACATTCCAGCTTTCAGGCTCACCCTGACGGGCGATACGCTCTCGGGTCTGGATCAGGCGCGCCTCAGTCTGCTCCAGGCGCCCCTCCAGATCACCGGTATCTTCATATTGCGACAGGCGCGCGAAGGTTTCCGATGCATGGCCTATCAGCTCGGAGGCTTCTACCGCAACCCTGGCCAAGCCGGGGAACTTTTTATCTGCTGACGTGTATTCACTCGGAGCGGCCTCCTGAGCGAAACCCAATCCAAAACTCGATCCAAAAAAAATCACGAACAGCAATAGAATAAGGTGGCGTTTTATCATCAGTGTCAGAGCTCCGGCAAAATGGATGTCTTGATTTGCTGTAATGTCATGCTTAACTTTACCTTGTGCGATGAGGATATGGGCAACAAGTTTCGATCGAGGCAACACGCGCCTCAGGGAAAATCAGTTGACGCCGCCTGCCAACACCCATAAACTTTCAGCTTTTCATTCATTTTTCAGGAATTCCACCATGATTCATTTGCGGGCTCTTTTTTTCGTTACCGGCTTTTTTCTATGCATAGCGGGCACCAGCTGGGGGGAGCAAAACAAAAAACTCTCCGTTTTTACGACCATTGAACCCCAGGCCTATTTGCTTGAAAAGGTGGGTGGTAAGCACCTTGAGGTCAACGTCCTGGTGCAAGCTGGTCAAAACATGCATACGTTTGAACCCGCGCCGCGTCAGTTGACAAAGCTGGCCCGCTCTCAGCTATATTTCACCCTGGGGTTGCCGCTGGAGAAGCCGCTGCTGGACCGTATCTCCTCCGACAAACAGGCCTTCGAAGTCATCGACGCATCAGTCGGTATTGAAAGACGCGCCATCGATGGAGAGGAGGCCCACCACCATGACCATGGCCATACCCATCATGATCAGATCCTGGACGATCCCCACATCTGGCTTGATCCGCAACGGGCACGGAAAATCGCGCAGAATATGGCCGAAGCCCTGATCCTTCGTGATCCAGGCCATGAGGCAGACTATCGTCGGAATCTGCAGAGCCTGGTTGAAGAGCTCGACGCCACTCACCGCCAGATCAAGGAAAAGCTGGCGCCCTTCTCCGGCAGCGCTATTCTGGTCTACCATGGGGCTTTCGGCTATTTTACCGATGCCTACGGTTTGCGCCAGATTGCCGTCGAAATCGGCGGGAAGAGCCCCAGCGCCCGTGAGCTGTCACGACTGATCGACGCCGCCCGCCAATACCAGGTGAGGGTGGTATTCGTTCAGCCCCAATTCTCCCGCAGCAGTGCCCGGACCCTGGCCGAAGCCATCAACGGCCGGGTCGCAACCATCGACCCACTTGCGCCCGACTATTGCGACAACCTGAAACGCATGGCAGAGGCCGTGCACAATGCCCTGGCGGATTGAACCTTGACAAGACTCGAAGAAAACAGCGAGCCGGCAATTGAAATTCGCCGGCTTTCCTTTCGCTACCAGGGGCCAACGATTCTGCAGAATGTCTCCCTGACGATACGCAGCGGCGAAATGGTGGCAATCGTCGGCCCCAATGGAGGCGGCAAGACCACTCTGTTAAAATTGATTCTCGGCCTTTTGCGCGCTGAACATGGGGAGGTGCGGGTGTTCGGGCGCCCGCCGCGCAGAAGCTGGGCCCAGATCGGCTATATGCCGCAGCACTCCCATCTCGACCCCGACTTTCCCGTCACCGTGCTGGACACGGTTCTGATGGGACGGCTCGGCCCCACCCACCGCTTCGGCCCCATGGGCCGCAAGGAGCGCGAGCTTTCCATGGAAAAGCTGGAGCAGGTCGGTCTGGTGGATAAAGCTCACCAGCCATTAAACGCACTCTCCGGGGGACAACGCCAGCGGGTGCTCATCGCCCGGGCGCTGGTCACCGAACCGCGACTTCTGCTCCTCGATGAGCCAACCGCCAATCTCGATCTGAGGGTGGAAAACGAATTTCACCAGCTGCTGCGAAAACTCAACCGCACGCTCACTGTTGCGCTCGTCTCCCACGATCTCGGCTTTGTTTCTCCCCTGGTCGACAGGGTCGTCTGTGTCAATCGCGAAGTCAGGGTGCACCCCACCAGCGAAATCACCGGTGAAGTGATCAGCAAAATCTACGGCGGGGACATGTGCATGGTGCGCCATGACCACGACTGCGCAGGGGGCGCGCCATGCTAGAGTTTTTCGCTGACCTGCGCCAATACAGTTTTCTACAGCACGCCCTGCTCAGCGCGGTGCTGGCCAGCATCGCCTGCGGCGTGGTGGGCAGCTATGTGGTGGCACGCCGCATTACTTACCTGGCGGGCGGGATCGCCCACTGCGTACTGGGCGGCATGGGCGCGGCTCTCTATCTGCAGAAAGCCCAGGGCTGGAGCTGGCTTCACCCGATCTACGGGGCGCTGTTTGCCGCAATTCTGGCAGCGGTGATTATCGGACTGGTCAGCCTGCACGGGCGTCAGCGCGAAGATACGGCGATCGGTGCCCTGTGGGCGATCGGCATGGCGGTCGGCATTCTGTTTATCTCCCAGACCCCCGGCTACAACGAAGACCTGATGAGCTACCTGTTCGGCAACCTGCTCATGGTTTCAAGCGATCAGCTCCAGTTGATGGTGGTGCTCGACCTGATCGTGGTCGGGCTGGCCGCTCTCTTCTATCATCAATTTCAGGCGGTCTGTTTCGACGAGGAATTTGCACGCCTGCGCGGCATCCCGGTCAATTTTTTCTACCTCCTGTTATTATGCCTGACCGCCCTTACAGTCGTACTGCTGGTCACCGTGGTGGGGATTATCCTGGTGATCGCCCTGCTGACTCTGCCCGTCGCCATTGCCAACCTGTTTGCTCGCTCCCTATGGCAGATCATGATACTGGCCGCCGGTATCAGCATGCTGCTGAGCAGCAGCGGTCTGGCATTAAGCTATTCCCTCGACCTGCCTGCAGGCGCCGTCATCATTCTGCTGACCGGGGCAACCTACCTGATGCTGCTCTCCCTGCGCGCCCTTCTGCTGCGCGGGCGCCGCTGATTCTGCCAGCCTGGGAGCACTTTTTTCGATCAACGCAAGCAATGGCAGGTGATCAGACGCGATGCGGGCAAAACCCTGATCGACCGCATCAAGCTGCATAACCCGTAAAGGGGGCGCGACAAAAATGCGGTCAAGCCCGAACAGGGGATATTTTGCCGGGAAGGTGCGTGGAGAGCGCTGAGAAAGAAATGGCCGCGTCAGCCAGCGTGCCGCTCGCCCCCAGGGAAACCATTCATTGAAGTCACCGGCCAGAACTACCGGATGCTCGGCACGCTCAATCCAGGCCAGCAGTCGGCGAACCTGATGACGCCGCTCACTGGGGCGCAACCCCAGGTGGGTGGCCAGAAACCGAACGGGCCCCAGATCCGTTTCAAGCAGCAGGTCGATCACCCCGCGCGGCTCACGGCCTGAGAAGCTCAGATCATGCAGATGCTCCCGTAGAATCGGGGTACGCACGAGCACGGCGTTGCCGTAATGACCGTCAGGGCGCATCATCGTTGCCCCGCACACGGGCGACATTTCCGTCGCCTGGGCGAGGAAGTCGAGCTGGCGGCGCTGAGCTTCTCCGCCGAATCTCACGTGGACCTCCTGCAAAGCGACCACATCGGCAGCCAGATCATTGATGACCTGCGCCACCCGCTGCAGATCCTGCTGCCCGTCCCCCCCGACACCCTGGTGGATATTGTAGCTGGCCACCCGGAGTACGCCTTTTTCCGTTTCCGCCTTTTGAGGGGTCATGAGCCCGCTTTTCCCTCTATTTTGCGATCCATTTTGCGCC
>NPIE01008943.1_pt2 | contig 21105 bp, 14 predicted proteins | sample 8637661 | NCBI WGS metagenome assembly NPIE01 (sample SAMN07420842, study PRJNA396082) | bioreactor metagenome | isolation source: sample BA12 brine-fed electro-methanogenic bioreactor BA | place: Japan: Kochi | collected 2016-12-09
AAGATGGTGGATCAGGGCCGAGGATTGGATGATCTGGCATTGTTGCAGGTGCCAGGTTGAGAAAGGGGGCCTGGTACGTTCGCCCACCAGGACGGCTGCGCCCGCCCCCTCTTCGCCCTTTCTCCAAATCGTATTGACAGTCCGAGAGGGGTTTCGGTACTATAGGTATGAAGTAGGGTCTTTCTGGCCATGTAGGGAGGCTATTATGCGTCATACCGCCTGGACCGTTCTGAGCTTCCTTAGTCTGTGTGCCTCGCCTGGCCTCTGTGGTCCATACGCGGGTGGCGATGGAACGGCGGACAATCCTTATCTGATCGCCAGCGTTGAACATCTGATCGAGCTTGGCAAGACTCCGTCCGACTATGAGTCCCATTTTCTGCTTGTGGCTGATCTGGACATGGCCGGAACGGTCTATAGACGGGCCGTCATCGCCCCGGATGTGAATCGTACGGAGTGGGGGCCTCAGGGCGAAGTGTTTGGCGGGGTATTCGACGGCGGCGGCCACACGATCTCGAACTTCACGGCCGTGAACGGGATGACGGACTATCTGGCCCTGTTTGGGAATTGTGGAAAGACCGCCGTCGTCAGGAACCTGCATCTGGTAAATGCCGACGTCAAGGGAGACAACATGGCCTCCTGTCTCATCGCCCGCCTGGAGGGCCTTGCCGAAGACTGTTCGGTCACGGGCGAGGTGGCCGGCATCTACGTCGTGGGCGGGGTGGTCGCTTCGCTGGAGGGCGGCCTCATCAAGAACTCCACGTGTGATGTGACGCTACGGACGTACGAGCATTCCAGGAAGTTCAATGTGGTCGGCGGGCTTGTGGCCTCAAGTATACGCGGCGTCATCGACAGTTGTTCCGCCAGATGCCGTATCGTCGCGAAGCAGCCGCTATACGTCGGAGGGGGTCTTATCGGTCTCAATGATCGCGGTGTTGTAGTCAGCAGCTACTGCGAAGGAGTAGACATTTCCGCTGAGAATAATGGAAAAAGCGTTGGGGCGCTGTGCGGGGGAAACGGCGGTTCCATACGCCACTGTCTGGCGTTCGACTTCAAGGTTGTATGCCAGGGTGCTGACGTGGGCGGTCTGGTGGGGGGCAACAGCAGCCTCATCACTACAAGTGTGGCCGAGGGACAGGTCATTGGTCTCAGCGGCGCCGGGGGCATTGCCGGCAGCAACCACGGCTACATCATCGACTGCTATTCGAACGTGACCACCGGGGCGGTTCGCAAAGTCGGCGGATTCACGGGCACGAACAGCTATGGAATACTGAGAAGCTACTCCCTGGGCAAGGCCGTCTCCGTGACGGACCAAGCGGGCGGATTTGTCGGCGAGAATACCGGGATCGTCGATCTCTCGTTCTGGGACGCCGAAAGAAGCGGCAACGATTTCGACGTGGCGGCTGCCGCCAAGCGGACACGCGAGTTGATGAAGAAGGCCACCTTCAAGTACTGGGGCGACGGAGTGTGGTTCATCGATGAGAACCGCGACTATCCACGCCTGGCGTGGGAGAACACGCCGGGCGTCGTGATTCAGGACGACCCTGTCGAGTATGGAGGGGGGAGCGGGACGGCGGAGGATCCCTATCTCATCTATGACGTCGAGCACCTGACACGCATTGGCGTTTATCCACAGGACATCGAGAGACACTTCAGACTCATGGCGGACATCGACCTGCAGGGGGTGGATTTTCGCGGGATCGGGTTCGGGTTCGGGTTCGGCGGCGTGTTTGACGGAAACGGGTACACCGTCAGGAATTACCGCGTGAACAATGACCTGCCGTTCTCGGGCCTGTTTACGGTGGTTCTTCAAACGGGGATTGTAAAGAACGTGGTGGTGGAGGGCTTTGAGGTTTCTGGCGTGCGGGCTGTCGGTGGGCTCTGCGGGAAGAACGAGGGTCTGATTCATCATTGCAGGGCCACCGGCAGCGTCTATACCCGAGAGCTGGACGCCAAGACAAGCTGGGGCGGTCTGGTCGGGTACAACTACGGACGGATCTCTGAATGTCTGTCAAACGTCACATTGGAGACAACGAGCGACGGCATGTCCCAATTGGGGGGATTCGTAGGGACGAATTCGGGTGTCATCGAGAGATCCGCAAGTACCGGGCATGTCGTGTGCGACAGGAGCCACTGTAAGTGGATCGGCGGTTTCGTGGGCAAGGCCTGGTTTGACTCGAGGATCTATGACTGCTATTCGCTTGCAGCCGTGACCGTGTCCGGTGCAGACTGTGAACTGGCTGGCGGCTTTGCGGGCGGACAATGGTTCAGGACGACCATTCAAAGGTCCTACTGCTCTGCGGATGTCAGACTGGCCGAGGACTGCAAGGACGGGGCTGCTTTTATCGGGTACGTCGATGTGAAAGAAACCGCCGCGCACGCCAGCGTCGTCGACTGCTTTTGGAACTCTGACCATGACGTGCCGGCAAAGGGAATCGCCAGGCAATCTCCGGCAAGAATCGTACTGTCTGCGGCGACGACCGAGCAGTTGCAGGACGCCGCCTTCTTGGAGAGTGCTCACTGGGAGGTCTCGGCCGTGCCCAATGACAAGGTCTGGTTGTTGGAGGCCGGGGGACTGCCGCGGATCCACCTGCCTTAGCAGCCGGCTGGAAACGGCCTTTTCTTCGTCACTCCCGTCTCCCCCGGTCCTCGCGTGCCGGGACCTGTGACAGGCGGGCGCGAGCCGAACGTTTGGTGGGAGTGATAAGGAAGCGGTATTCTCTACTGCAAGTCTTTCAGCGAACGCCTAGCCAGCCTGATCCGACCGCGAGGACGTGAAGAAGCTCCAGACTTCGTTGGCGGCGAAGTCCTCGACCTGCCGCAGGTAAGGCCCCGGCGCAAAGCCCTCCGGCGCCTGCACCGAGCGCGGCTTGGGCCAGACGAAGATCGTCTCGATCAGCAGCTTTCGCGGCTCGGCCAGGAAGGACTCGGCCCGTATCTCGATCGATCGGGGCTCCTCATCGTCGGCCTGTTTGTGCGGCGGCAAGAGCAGCCGCAATCCTCCGCCGGCCACGGGACGGCGCCCCAACGCCCGGAAATCCTCCGGCGACTGGCCCAGCCGCGCCTCCCAAAGGTATTTGAAGGCGTGGTCATGGACGCTGTAAAGATGGTGGATCAGGGCCGAGGACTGGATGATCTGGCATTGCTGAAGGTGCCAAGCGGCCTGGTAGGCCCGCGTGGCCGCCTCCGCATCCCTCGCGAACATCTCCAGGTCGTACCCGGGGTTGGCCGAGAGAATCTGGACCTGTACGACCTGGGGTCCGGGGGCATCCAGGCGTATCTGCAGGTGCGAGGGCTGCGATCGCGTCAGCGTGAGGCGCTGATCCAGGGTGTTAACCTGGGAAAACTCCAGCCCCTCATCCAACAGGGCCCGCTGGAAACGCACGGCCCGCGCGGGATCCGTCGCCCACGGCAGGGCCAGGACGTAACGAATCTGAAAGCGAACGCTCGTGCGACTTTCTCGGTTGATCGGGTCCATGGTCTGCGTCCCTACAATCCTCCCACGTAGTATAACCGCCACCGCCGGCGCACGCAAAAGGGGATTGGCGAAATGCCCGCGGCGGGCCGGCGGCACGGGAACGGCCCGGTGGTTAAGTCCTGCCCCGCGAATGCCGATTTCAGGGCCGTATCGAGTCGAAGGTCTGCCGAGGGAAGTGGTTATGCTGTCCTGGCTGAAGAGAATACGGCCCACCCGATCGCGACGCATTCGGGGCATTGAACTGGACGTGTACCCCAGCGAACGCAGTTGCGTGAAGCCCGATATGCGGCACGTCCGCCCTCAGCAGTTGCCTCCCCTGATGGTCCGCAAGGCCCCGTGGCGGCGTTGATTCCGCCGTCGCATTCCGCCTACTTGCAATCCCTCCACTGTTGTGCTATGCTCTATGTTGTTGGTTACAGGCACAGCATGGGAGGATAGCGAGAGAATTGGAAAAAGTGCGTGATCAGCTCCGAGTGAAGAAGGAGCGTGCGATCCTCGTGGGAGCGATTCTCCGAGGATCTCAGGGGTTTCAGAGCGATAATTTGGTCGAACTGACCGCCTTGGCCGAGACGGCCGGGGCTATCGTCGTTGACCGTTTTCAGCAGAAGGTCTATCACATCCACCCGGCCACCTATATCGGCACCGGAAAGGCCGAGATGCTGGGCCAGCGCGTGCGCCGGTTCAGCGCGAACGTCGTCATCTTCGACAATGACCTGTCGCCGGGGCAGATTCGGGAGCTTGAAAAGCGCATCGGGGCCAAGGTTCTGGATCGCAGCGAGCTGATTCTGGACATCTTCGCCACCCGCGCCCGCACCCGACAGGCCAAGCTCCAGGTCGAGTTGGCCCAGCTCGAGTATACGTACCCCCGGCTGACCCGCATGTGGTCGCACCTGGACTCGGTGGCCGGGGCCGGCGGCGGCACCACCGCCGGGGCCGTAGGGGGCATCGGTACGCGAGGCACGGGCGAGAAGCAACTGGAAATCGACCGTCGGCTGGTCAGCCGCCGCATCACCGAGCTCAAGCGTGAGTTGGCCGTAATCGACAACCGCCGGCTGCGCGAGATTGCGGGCCGACGCGGCCTGTTCAAGATCTGCCTGGTGGGCTACACCAACGCCGGCAAAAGCACGCTGATGAAGCAGCTCACCGGCGCCGACGTTCTGATCGAGGATCGGCTGTTCGCCACCCTCGATACGCGGACCCGCCGGTGGCGGCTGGACGGCGGCGTCGAGGTGCTGCTCAGCGATACGGTCGGCTTCGTCAACCACCTGCCCCACCATCTTGTGGCCTCGTTCAAGGCCACGCTCGAAGAGGCGGTCAACGCCGACCTCTTGCTCCACGTCGTGGATGCGGCGAATCCGGCGGCGTTCGATCAGATCGAGAGTGTCACGCAAGTCCTCAAGGAGATCGGCTGCGCCGAAAAAGAGGTGCTCGTCGTCTTGAACAAATGCGACCAGTTGCGCCACCCCGGCCTGATCGAATCCCTGCAAACCGTCCATGCGTCGGCCCTGTGCGTCTCGGCGCGAACCGGCATGAACATCGACCGGCTGGTTCAGGCGGTGCTCGAACGCTACCGCGGCGGACAAACCCTCGTGGAGATTACCTGTCACGCCGGGGATGGACGGATGCAGTCCTTCCTGCGGGCCAACGGGCAGATTCTGGCCGAAGACTACGCGGACAGCCGGGTGCGCATCCGCGCGCGACTGGGACGGACCGGACTTGACCAGCTCCGCCGCATGCATCCGGAAACGCTTGAAACGCTCCCGTCCTGATCGAGGGCGATGAAAAAGGGCCTCGGCAGGACGATGCTTGGCCCTGCCGAGGCCCGTTTTGTCAACACGAAGAGTGGATCAAGGCTCGAGCCAGTGTCCGGCCATGATCGCCAGGTCCAGCACGTTCACCGCGCCGTCACAGTTCAGATCGCCCACTCGGCCCGCGCTGAAACGCGCCCAGTAGACCGCCGGCTTCTCACCGGCCCAATAGAACGTGCCGCCTGCGACAACCTGGTCCCTGTACGTAGCCAGGGCCCAGACATGATAGTCAAATCCACTGCCCATGGGCTGCCACACCGAACCGTCCCATGAGGCGGCGTAGTAGAACGTCATGCCGCCGCCCGACGTGAACCGCCCACCGGCCACCAATCGTCCAGGGGCGGCCGTCAGTGCATAAACGTACGTGTTCACGCCTGCCTGCAACGACCACCAGGTATCGCCGTCCCAACGCGCGATATAATTGGCGCTCGTCGCGCCGGCACTCGTGAAGTCGCCGCCCACGAAGAGCTGACCGTCGAACACCGCCAAGGCACGGCCTCTGGCGTTCAGTCCGTCGCCGAGCGATTGCCAACTGGACCCGTTCCACCGGGCGATTCGAGCCGCGGGCACACCGCTGGCCGCCGTGAAATCCCCGGCGGCGATCAATTCGCCGTCGTAGACGTCCAGTGCCCGCACGACATTGTTCGTGCCGAATCCAACGGGCTGCCACGTCGACCCGTTCCACCGGGCGATCTGCTCGGCCAGCCCGCCCCCCGCCGTGAAAAACTCCCCGCCGGCAATCAGCTCACCGTTATAGACGGCCAGCGCGTGGACCGGGGCCTCCGTTCCACCGCCCACGACCTGCCACGCGGTGCCGTTCCAGCGGAAGACCCCGCCGGTTCCGTCGCCGCCGGCAATCAGGTGGCCGTCGTAGATGGCAAAGGAGCGGACCGGGCCGCCAATCTCCTGGCCCATGGGCTGCCACTGGACACCGTCCCATCGCGCCACGTAGTCGGCCGCGCCGGCCCCCAAAGCCGTGAAATCGCCGCCGGCGATCAAGTCGCCCCCGAACACGGTGAAGGCATAGATAACGGCGTTTCTGGATTCAAAACGTATACCCGACCCAAGCGCCGCCCAGCCGCCTCCGTCCCATGCCGCGGCGTAGCTGAGGGGCACGCTGTCCATCCTCATGAACGCTCCACCGGCCACCAACTGCCCGTCGTAGGCGGTCAGGGCCTGAACGACGCCGTCGGCACCGGTTCCCAAGGCCCGCCATTGATCGCCATCCCAACGGGCCAAGCGATTGATAGACTGATCATCCATCACCGTGAAGGCGCCTCCGGCAATCAAGTCCCCCCCGAACACCATGAGTGCGTGGACCGTGTTGTTTGTATTCCCTCCACCGCCGATGGTCTGCCAGGCGGCACCGTCCCAACGGGCGATACGCCGCCGGGTGACGCCTTCGGCCTGGGTGAATGAACCGCCGGCGACGAGGTCGCCGTTGTAGACAGCAAGGGCGTACACATCACTGTTGAATCCGCTGCCCAGCGTATCCCACGCAAAGCCGTTCCATCGGGCGATGCGATTCGCCGCTGCGCCTCCCGCCGTGGTGAACGAGCCGCCGACAACCAATTGGCCGTTGTGAACGGTCAGCGCCCGGACGTAGCTGTTGACGCCGCTGCCCAACGGCTGCCAGGCCAGACCATCCCACCGGGCGATGTAGCTGGCCGCCGCCCCACCGGCCGTGGTAAACGCGCCGCCCGCAACCAAACGACCTCCGTGAACGGCCAGGGCGTACACGGTGCTGTTCATCCCGCTGCTCAGCGGCTGCCAGCGGGCGCCGTCCCACCGGGCGACGCGATTGGCAGACACGCCCTCGGCCTGGTTAAACGAACCGGCGGCAATGAGTTCGCCGTTGTACACGGCCAGCGTCTGAACCTCATTGTTGAACCCGCCGCCCAAGGGCTTCCAGGATGTCCCATCCCACACCGCGATATAGTTGCAGGCCGCCGAGCCGGCAATGGTGAAGTTACCCCCCGCGACGAGCACCTCCGGTTCCGGCCCCGGGCCATCGGGATCCCACAGGGTCCACGCATACACGGTCCCGCTCAGTCCGGGGATTCCGTTGCCGGGTTGCCACTGTTCCGGGCATTGCGCCCACGTCACCCCGACCGACATCGCGAATGCTGCGACCAGAAACACCAGCCCACGACGATTTAGCCGAGACACCAGAGTAGTTGCCGCCATGATCAGGCCCTTTCCAAAAAAACCCTCTTCCAGAGAACCGGTTGAACCGGCCTTCAGGCGCATTGCCTGCTCGTCAGCAAGAACTGGTGACAGGTCGGGTGAAGCGCAGACCCTCTCCTCCACCTTATCAATCACCCTCTGGGGCACTCGAAGCGCACAACCGCTTACGGCGTCCCGAATCACCACACTTTCTTAGCATGGCAACTCTGCTTTGTCAAGGCCAAAGGCGGCGTTTTTTGGCATCTGAACCCGCTCAGAAGCCTTCTTTTCCCTCATTTCGCGGCCGTTCGACACCTATCGAGCCGCTTCGCGAAGTCGCCCAAGTAATCCACCCGCCAGCGGCTCACCGTTTTGGCGCCGGCCTTGTCGCCCTCGGCCAAGATTGGATCGGGGTCATCGGTCCAGCCATGCGGCCGATCCGGGCGCGGAACGAACCGTCCGCCCCAGCTCGGCTGCGTGGGGTCTTCCGGTGTGCCCCGCAGCAGGAACGCCACCGAGGGCGTATCGCCCATCTTGATCTGTCCCCCTTTCAGCGGGGCGAACATCTCGCCCAGGGCCCCGTGGCCCTTGACGTGTTGCTCGACGAACGTGCGGTTGCCGAGGTCGGGGCCCCGTTCACCGCCCATGTACCAGCCGCGGAACGTCGTATCGCAAACGATCATCCACAAATCTTTGTGGTGCTGCTCGATGTAGGCAAAGGCGTTGCGGTCGTGCCGGAGGTTCCACGAGGCGATGAAGTACACGCGCAGCCTGTCGCGGATGGCCGGGTCATCGTGCAGGGCCTGGGCCACGTCCGTAATCGCCCCCCAGACCAGAACGTGGAGGGGCCGGGGGTCCTTCCTGTGCGCGCACCGGATGATCCACCGCGAACCCTCGGTCGGTCGATCGTAACCCGCGGCCGGAGCTGAAGCCGTCGCTCCCTGTTTGCTGATCGAGCGCAGGAACTCGGGGGCCGGGTAACGATCCGACCAGGTCCGCAGATTGGGATAGTCCTTTTCGTAGGCGTCGATCACCTTGAGGATGTCGCCCTTGCGACCCTGCTGTGGCGGCGAGCTGACCAGGCCCTCGGTATCGAACAGGTCCGCGTACAGCAGGTAATGGATCATGGATTGAATATCATCCTCATCGCCCCCGCCGATGTCCGTGGAAATAATCACCCGGTACCGGTTGCCGCCCAGTGCCCCCGGGCCCGGCGCCTCGGCCTGGACGGCGGTCACCGCAACCAGGACACCCAACGCGGCCACTGCCGCTCCGTGCCAACACATGATCCATCCTTTCGACGAGATTCACTTCGACAACGGCCACCGCCCTACCGCGGCCGGTCGGCATTCACCACGCCGGCGGCGTGCACATCGACGCGGCCGATGTCCCGCTCCAGGGCCGGTGAGCCGGACTCGTATCGCACACGGCCATCGCGATAGGCTTCGATCCGAGCGGGGCCCACGACGTTCTCACTCGCCAAGTCCCACGGGGTGTCCCCGGTCTCGGCGTACTGCTCCACCGTGCGTCCGACGACCTTGCCGACGCCGCTGTCCAACAGGTTGTTCCGCATCACCGTAAGCACGTTGGCCCCGCTGAAGGTGATCGAGCCGGAGGCCTGGAGCACATTGTCCTCGAAGGTGTAATCGGAACATCGGGCGAACGTCAGCCGCATGTCGCCGTCGTAGATGAAGACGTTGTTGCGAATCGTGTTGCCGTGGGCCATGTGGTTGTGACTTGGCCGGGCGACGCCGTACGACAGGTTGCCCTCGACGAGGCAACCGGTGCTCCGCTCATCCAGGTAGTATGCGCTGGAGCCGTAGCCGCCCGTGTCCGGGATGTCGAACGCCATGTTCCCCCGCAGGACCGTATTCTCGCCGGCGAACACGTAGATCGCCCCGCCATCGTGCAATTCGAGCATGGCCCGCCAGATGCGGTTGTGCTCGATGCGGTGGTCCCGCCCGCCGCAATTGATGGCCGTGTAGGGCGTGTCGTGCACATCGTTGTGGATGATGACCGCGGCCCGGCCGCCACCCCAGATGGCGATCGCGCTGGGGTAGATCCGCCCCACGTGGTGGACGCGGTTGTTCTCGATATGCCCGCTGGGGGCCTTGATCCCGCAGGCCCCCGTGTCGTGCACGTGGCATCCGTGGATCGTGACCGCCGACCCATCGGTGGCGATGCCCTGGCCGGCCACGTTGAACACCTCCAGGTTTTCAAGGCGGACTCGGCGGCTCTTGCGGACGTGGACGGCCCCATCGAACGCCCCGGCGCCAAACCCCCCGGCCCGCAACGGCGTATTCGTCACGGACAATCGCAGGCCCTCGAGCGTGATGTCCTCGGCGTCCTCGATCCGGACGATGCTCTCCATCGTCGGCGCGATGACGCGGATCGTCTCAATCCGCTCATCCGACCGGGACCGATAGACAATCCGCCCGGCCGCACGATCCAGGTACCACTGCCCTTCCCGCGTCAGACCGCAGCGGGTGTTCCAGACCACGTATTTGTGCACGCCGAACGCCCCCGGTGGATGGCCGGATGGGTTGGAAAAGCGGATCAGACCCTTCTGGCGGTCCATCGAGGCCACCCCGACGAGCGACTCATCCCACATGTGATAGACGGTGATCTCGGCGTTGGCCGCCTCAATCTCGGCCGGCAGATCTTCCGAACGGAACTTCAACGTGGTCAGCTCCTCCTCGGTAGGCTTACGCTTCCACCCGCCGCCGGTGGTGCTCATCCACGGCACATCGAAACGGCTCTCGTGTTGCAGGGTGCCGGTCTCGGGAAACCTCGCGCGATCCGCCAGCCGACCGTTGACCACCAAGGCACGGAAATCCCACCGGCCCGACTCCACATCGGGTACGGGCGCCACCCACAGCGGTCCTTCCCGCCGCCAACCGTCCACGACCCGGCCACCGTAGAGTGTGGCCCGGCCCTTGGACGCCGCGGCAATCGTCAGACCGTTGTCGCGATGGTCCAGAACAATCGCCGCATCGAGGAAGTACTCCCCCTCCAGGAGGACGATGCGCCGCTGGACGCCCTCGTCCAGTCGCCTGGCGGCGGCGACCGCGGCGGCCACACTCGCGAGGGGACCGTCCGTGCCATCGGCATTCGGGCTGCGTAGGCTCCCGCTCCACGCATCATTCCCGTCGGATGTCACATAAAAGGTCTCCGCCGAACAGAGCGGGACGACCGACAGGGCCCCCATGAGCACCCACGCGACAGCGAACCTTGGCCTTGTCCTGCACATGCGACGATACCCTCCCACAAAGGTCCCGAGTTGACACGTCACGGAATGACCATTGTAGTCGATGCGGCCGGGTAGATCAAATCGTGCGCGGACCCCAACAGAGCAGACCTCCATAGAGGGGCTGGGGAATCGGGCGGCATGTCCCCCGGATGCACCTGGGCTGCATGTCGACAATCGGCGCAGGTCGGGGTCGCGGCGGGTCTTACTTTTTCAGGAACAGGTAGTACAGCCAACCCTCGGTGTAGACCGTGCCGGCCATCTCGCCCGCCTCATCGCCGACGCCCATGTACACATCGCAGCGACCTGGCGCACGGATGGCCCCGCCGGTGTCCTGGTCCAGCACGAATCCGGTATATGGCCGATTGGCCACATGCCCGGCGATCCGACGCGGCAGCGGCGCATCCAGGAACGCCAAGCAGGCCCGCGGATACACGTCCTTGTCCGTGGCGATCGTGCGATACGCGATGACCGGTTCATTGAGACTACCGCGCGGGTCGCCCTCTTCGATCCGGAAGAACACGAACCGCGGGTTGGCTTGCGTGTACCGCGGCACCTCGTGCGGACGCGTGCGGAAGTAATTGATCATGGCCTGAAGACTCAACCGATCGGCGGGGATTTTCCCGTCCTCGACGAGCTTCTTCGCGATGCTGCGGTACTCATGACCGTTGTTGGCGTCGTAGGCCACCGTGACCAACTTCCCATCCGGCAGGCGAATCTTGGCCGAGCCCTGCACGTGGGCGATGTACACCTCGAACGGATCGGCCAGCCACACGAGCTCCAACCCCTTGAGAGCCGTGGAGTTCTCCAGCTCCGAACGCGTCGGATACGGACGATAGGTGCCATCCGGCTGAACCTGGCCGAGGATTTCGCCCAGGTCGTTCTTGACCAGGTCGTCGGGCTTTTTGTACAGCGGGTAACGAAAACGGCCGGTCTCCTTCATCGAGCCGTCGAAGATCGGCGTGTAGTAACCGGTGAACAACACGGTCCCGGCATCGTCGCACCCGACCGACATATACACGTCGAACAGTTCGCGGATCCGGCTCTCGAGGCGACGGCCGATGAAGCCCTGATCCAACAGCGTGCCCATCGTCTCCAGGCTGGCGACGGCGTCGGCATGAGTGATTTGACCGTAGGGGAAGAACTGTCGGCTGCTGGGCTTGCTCAGGTAGCTGAGGCTGTTGTCGATGGCCTCGCGCAGGCGGTCCAGCTCCATGCAGGCGATGGTCATCTCCGGGATCTGGTCGGGGTCGGTGATCTTACGAAGGGCCAATTCCCCCGGCGGTAACGGCCGTGCGTAGTCCTTGACCTCCTCGGCCTTCTGGCAACCGGCCAGCGCCGCGGCCACCACGGCCAGCACCAGGGCGACCTTCCATCCCTGGCGATGCGTATCCCTGCGTTTCATCGGGCATCCTTTCCTGCGGATTCGTCGCTCGCGATGCGGCCAAGGCCGTACGATGGGCCGATTATGGGCCCACGGAGCCGATCTGTCAACGGCCAACGACGGAAACCGGCGTGCGGCAGGTTGGGGACGCGCCGGCCCCTGCAAAACGACGAGCATGGACCTTCCGGACGGGCCTCCGCACACCCGTGGGCGGTTAAGGACGCGTGAATCGGGGTGACTGGATTCGAACCAGCGACCTCCTGCTCCCAAAGCAGGCGCTCTAGCCAAGCTGAGCTACACCCCGCCGAGGACGTCAGGTTAGCCGACGGGGGCCGGAAACGCAAGGGGTATGCCTGATCGCTTGCCCGTCCGAGCGGACGGTGACGGCGCGGCCGTGGCCGGACAGGAAGCGCCGGGCCCGAGGCGTCGGGCCGGGACGCCCTGCCCATCCGGAGATTCTCAGAATGCCGCCCATAATTTTGGTGCATACGACCGGGGCAAATCGTGTATGATAGATGCGCTGAATCGACAGAGTGCCTGTTGGCGTGAGGCCAACGGCGGTGTTTGAGGAACAGTGTTCCGCGATGTCCCACAAGGTGACGATCAGATCCGACCTGGCGGATCGACTCCGGTTCGCGGCGCGGACCCTGGTGGAGCACGGACCGTTTCTGCGGGTCAGTCTGCGTTCTCAAGGGGCCGATGAGCATGACATCGACGACCTGTTGCAGGACCTGTTTCTGTGTCTGGCCACCGACCGTGCGCCGTACGAGCAGATCAGTCGTCGGTATTTGTACAGAGTGGTGCTCAACGATTTTATCGACTTGAAACGGACCGCACGCCGTCGTGAGGAGCTCTTGTATCGGGCGACGACGGCCTCGAACGGGGAGACCCCGACGCCGTCGGATCGCCCCCTGGTTACGGCCGATGAGATGGACCAGTTGCGGAGCATCATCGAACGCAGGCTGCCGCCCTGCCATGCCCAGGCCGTGGTGCTGCGCCACGTGGAAGGCCTGGACGTGGGGCAGACCGCCCAGCGCCTCGGCGTCAGCCCCCGGACGGTCAGCCACTATATTTCCGTCGGTCTGCGACGGGTGCGCGAGTTTCTCAGGGAAAGGAAGGACGAGCCATGATGACGCACGGCGGCGAGGCCGGATGCCGGCAGGCCCAACCCTATTTCTATGACTACCTGCATCACGGCGCAGAGGTCCCCGGCTCCATCCGCGATCATATCGCTCGCTGCCCGACGTGTCGGGCCGACATTGAGAGACTCGAACGGGAACTGGCGACCGGGGGGAACGAGGGGGATCATGCCGCGAGCGGCCTGCTGGCGGCCACCCTGCAGGCCCATCTGGTGCACATCGGTCGGGACGTGTCGTGCCATACGGTCAAGCCCTACCTGCCTCTGCAGGCCGACCCGGTCCTGGCCGTTCGGGTCCAGACCCCCATCACGGCCCATATCGAACGTTGCCGGGCGTGCTCCTCGGACGTCGAGACGCTTGGGGCCCTTGGTCTGTCGCAAAAGCAGCTCTATCGGCTCTCGCGCATGTTCGTCGAGGAGCCCGATGCGGCCTCGCACCTCTGTGCGGAGGCCGAGGAGGCAATCGATCATATTGTCGCCGAGCTGTCTTTCGCGGACGTGCCCCGGGAGATGCTCAGGCACCTCTGTATCTGCCCGAAGTGCCGACGACTCCTGTACGTCCGTCGCGAGGCGAGGATCAATGAAATCAAGGCATCGCGATCGGACGCGACGACCGCCACGTTCCCATGCGAGGACGTCAGATACGAGGACCTTTTCGACTACTGCCTTCCCTATGAAGTGGGTTCGGACAAAGACCCGTACGCCCGGTTTCGACCGGCCCTGTCCGGTCACGTGCGGGAGTGCCCGGTCTGTCTGCAGCGGATGCAGGACCTGCACGACACGATTGTGAACATCGCGGATCGCCCGGAGTCCGAGATCACCATCGTCGCCGTACCGATGGACGTCGGCACTGATGCCGAAGCGCCGTCGAGTCGGCCAGCAGGCGGGCGTCGGCCTCTTCATGTCGCGGTGCTCAATCGCGAGGGGGGACCGGCGCCTCGACGCGATTTTGAGCGGGCGGCGCCTCCCGGACGCCGACCCAGCCCCCGTCTACGTGTCGGGCCCCTGCTGAGGACCCTGGGGGCAACGGCGGCGTTGCTGCTGGTGGGCTATTTCATCATGACCGGCATTCCCACCGCTCGGGCGGTGGGACTGGACGAACTCTACAGCGCCATTCAAGGCGTGCGGAACGTGCATTTCGCCGTCTTTGATCCCAGTGAGACCGAGCCCACGCAAGAGGTGATGATCTCAAAGGACCTCCACCTGTGGGCCCACAAGGTCGGCGCCCGCGTGGACATCGTCGACCTGGCGAATCAGGCAAGGGAGACGATCGATCTGGAGCACAGCTCCAGAGAGCGAAGCACGCTGCGGGAGGCGGAGGCGGCGTTTCTCGCCCAAAGTCTGCGCCTCGCCGGATACCTCATGCCGTGGGAGAGCCCGGCTCAGGTTCCCGACGGCGCTCTGTGGAACGAGGTGCACGGGGCGAACGTACCCCCGGGACTCGACGGCGTTCAGACGTTCGAGATCCTCTGGAAGGACGCGTCCTCGGGTGGCGCGACCATTGATCGGAAATGGCGCGGCTACGTGGACCCCGAGAGCCGATTGCCCCAACGGGTGGAGATGTGGGAGAAACCGGCGCAGCTCGATGAGTACGTGCGAACCTCGGTGGTCACGGTTCATTACCTCGATGCCACCCAGGTACGAGAACGCGCAGCGGTTTGGGGCTTCAATCCTGCGGGTCCTTCCGGGGTACCCATAATGGGTAACGATTGACGTAGCCGCCATCCTCCGTCGGGCTAATGCCCAGGCTGTCCGCACCGCGGCGCTCCACGTGGCCGTCGACGAATCCGGCGTTCACCGTACGGTGGGGATGCCGCCCCAGGAGGGCGTCTCTTTCGTAGTCCGGCCCGAAGGTGCGGTCCTTGTTCGTGCTCAGGCCGGGCAGGTAGTAAGCGTCCGCTCGTCTGGCGTTGTGAAAAAGGCAGTCATCGGGACCGGCCACCGCCCGCCAGGAGATCAGCGCGTACCCACTGTCAACCAACAGCAGCGTCAGATCGGCGTGCTCGACCTGTTCCGGTCGCAAAGGCCTGCCGACGAAACCCAGGGCCCGGTCGTCCATGCTCATGCGGGCCACGGACTGGTTGATGCCATAATTGCCCCAGAGGTAGTCCTTCGAGAATCGTCCACCGGCCGGCCGGTGCGACGGACATCGGACCAGTTTCGCGGCCTCGTTTCTGGATACGCTGAGATAATCGACCGCGAAGTCGAACCACCACCAGCCCTGCCAATCATAAACGGCGTTGCCCGCAAAACCGTCGGGGGGGCGGCCATGGCAGTCGGACATCAGGAGCAGCCCGTGGGGGAAGTGTTCGTGATCGTAAGCGTAGGCCGCAAGCGCCGTGGCGAACGTTCTGACGTGGCCCTTGCAGACAAGCGTTCGCGCCTGCTCTTTGGCGGATTGCAGGACCGGAACAACAAGGGCAAGCAGAAGCACGCAGACGACCATCACGATCAGGACCTCGACCAGAGAGAAACCGGCACGGCGGCCGTCCCCCCCCTGCTCGCCCGGTGCGATTTGCCCCCCACGCAACCGGTGTGTCGCCGTGTTCATTCGAACGTCCACGGACTCACTTTCCCGCACAGGTGGGCGTTCGGTCATGCGCCCGGGCCGTGCGCATCGCGATCCGTCGCACGCGCTCGCGCAGCACCGCCGGCTCCAGGACCTGCACCTGGTCTCCGTAGCTCAACACCCACCACAGGATCTCACTCAGGCCGTCCACACGGAACTCCATGATGACCGAGCCATCCTCACACGGCGAGGTCGTCTGGGTGTGATGCCACTGAACGGCGCGGACGTCCTCGGCGACCTCGGCGCCAAACCGCAGACGAACGGTGTACAGGAAACCTTCCGGTTGGATGCGCCAGGCATTCCCCAAATGTTCATCCGCGGCGAATCCCTGTTCCTGCAGGAACAACCTGCCCTGGGGATCGACGGCCTCGATACGGTCCAGGCGGAAGGACCGAACGGTCCGATCCCAGCCGGATCGGCCGAGGACGTGCCACTTGTGATCGTCGTAAACCAGATGCAGCGGGCGAAGCTCGACGCGTATGCACCCCCGATCCTCGGCCTCGCGGTACCTCAGGCAGACGATACGCCGCTCCACGATGGCCTCTTGAAGCCGCAGGAAGACCACATCCAGCAGGGGCACGTGGCCATGCGGCAAAACGGAGACACGACGCAGCACGGCTTCACAGTGACGGCGAACCGCCGGCGACAGCGTGCACTCGATCTTCGCGGCGGCCGACAGCATGGCGTTCTTGTACGGCAGGTTGGCCGTGGGACACATCTTTCGCAGGGCCAACAACACCGCCACGGCCTCCTCGGTGCTCAAGGCCGCCGGGCGAAAAAAGAACTCGTCCCCGACCGAATAGGTGCGGGTCCGGGCATCATACGCCACCGGCACACCGACGTCCTGGAGCACCTTGAGATCGCGGAAAACGGTGCGCCGGCTCATGCCCGATACGGCAACCAGATCGTCGATCGAGCAGGCGCCGGACTGAATGGCGGTCATTAACCTGAAGACCCGAATCGTCCGGCTTGTTCTCATGCGCCAACCCGCTCTTGCGTCGAGGCCACGGGCCCCTATATCGTTCCCGACGCTTCTATCATAGGCAAATACCTCGTTCTGTCAAGTGCGTATCGGCCTTTCCTGGCCCATTGAACGGTCCGGAGGGGTGGCATCCTCAATCTGAGCGGGGCTTGCCGCCCGACGGCTCACCAAGTCAGGCATCCCCGGATCGGACGAAGAAGGAACATGTCACCCGTGGTACACGTGCTGAAATCCTGCGGATCATTGATACACGGGGCGTAGGAGCCCCGAGGAACGCTGGAGCCACTGCACGTGCTGGGCCCCGCGCTTTCCTGACAGCCCCACACCTCATCAAACTCCCAGTAGCGGCCCTGACAGAGTCCGCCGGGGCCTCCGTATGGGGCGCTGCATGGAATCACTTCGAAGGCTTGGACCAGATCCGTACAGTCGAAATGTCCGAATCCGCCTTCCTCCGAGCCCTCGATCCCGTGAGCGATCGCATCGGAGACCGCCTGGGTCAGCCATTTGTCCTCCAGCGGTCGATCCGAGACCAGCAGGGCGATGCCATCTCCCCATTGCCAGGCGAATTCGTCCAAGGGGCGGCGATAGAAGAAGTGTCTGCCGGCGGGGTCAAAGACCCAGGCGCAGTCCTCGTCGAGCGCCTCCAGCACCACGTAGTGCGATGAGCCGGCAAGATGAAGGATCGCGGAACACCCGGTCGCGCCGCGAAGACTCTCCGCATCCGTTCGGACGGCCAGAGCATGGAGACTGGACGCCTCAATCGCCTCTTTCAGCGCCAGCAGGTTCGTTCCCCGGTCCTCCGCCGGTGTCAAACGTGCCAGCAGCGGATCTTCCACCGTGCGATCATAGGCGTCCAGCACGTGGCGGGCGGCCAAAGCCGCACAACCGACGGGGCCTTCCGAGGCCGCCTGGACCTGCGCCAGCTTCTCCGCCAGCAGCCGCTCCATATCAGCGTGGGGATTATAGTCGTACCATAGCGTCTGATTCACCGAGGCCACGGTGTGTCGGACCAGAGTCGCCGGCTCGAACGCAGCCTGCATGTGTTCCTTGGCCGGCCGCGTGGTATCAACCGAGGTGATGCGCCATTCTTCATAAGAAACTAGCATGGGCGGATCGGCCGCGAGATCGTACCGCTGAATGGTAATCGCCCGTGGAACCCACCGATCCGCTACCCCCACGAAATCCCGGCACGTCTGATTCAGAACCCGTTTGCCATCCTTCCACACGCCATACTCCCGCACCGCGTGGGCTCGGTCGGGGTCCAACATCAGTACCGCCGTAAGCGAGGGGGCGATATCAAACTGCAGACGAACGGCGGGACCATCCGCCTCCTTCACCTCCCACATCCTGGGATTCGCGGAGGTAAGGGCTTTCAAGGCCCATCGGCCTTCTCCCCACGGCAAGAGACCCGCGGTGAGCACGCCCCTTCGCGGCGAGGGGGGCGGCCCCTCTTCCCGAATGATCGCATGGTGAACACCCGGGAAATACTGCGTAAAACGCCGACCGTCCCATGCGAAGATGCGCGTTTTGTTCAACCGCAACGTTTCCCGGTCCAGGCCGGGTTGGGGACCCTCCTTGCCCAAGGGCTCCGAGGCATTGTGCGAGACGATGACCTTCTGCCGCCAGAAGCACGCCCCATCGACCCTGGCCGTCTCAACGGACTCGGCGATAAGCCCCCCTTCGGCCGTGTACTCCAACTGTCGGCCCGTGATGGTGCCCTGTGAAATCCACATCGGCGCCGGGCGCGCCGTCAAAGTCCGCAAGAGAGAAAGAACCTCAGCCTCGGTCAGTTCTCGATCGGCCCATGAGCCACCGCCTGTCAGGCATACAACCGCTGCCAAGATAAGTGTTGCCTTCGTAGTCATTACCGATTCCTCCACGTAACGGCGCCGGCCCAGACAAGGCCGGCCCTGAACACACAAGACCATCGGCGGACGCGATGCACCGGTCGGCGCACCCCGCAAAAGCGAAATCCCGCACACCATCCGCGCCCAAAGATGGGATGCACACTTCGTGGCTGCATGACCGCCAACCCGGCTTGTCCGCCGTCCCGAATATGGCCGAAAAAGAGGCCGACCCAAGAAGCCCGTCCGGCCTGTCCGCTTTGGTCTGCAGCGAATTGGGATCGACCTGGTGTATCGTCAAGGACTTCAGCGTGGCCCGCTGGCCGGACACTTCGTTCCTCAAGCGTAACCGAACGCAGCCGGGGTTTGAGGCGGTATACTGGAATCTCGCCATATGCCCATCCGACATAGCGCCGGCAAAACTGGCTGCCACAAACAGGATTCCCTCTGGTTGTTCAGCACCAGGACAGATGTAGTCGAAGAAAGAGGTTCGCGGCTCGGCGAGGATGCGAGCCGTTGATGAATCGGGGTCATTGGGGTTCCAGGGACGGTTGTCGATCCATCCCAGATTAGGATCGGAAATGCTCACCTCTACGGAGAACACCTGCACAACTTCTTCCAGCGTTTTCATATCCACGTACAGGGTCATCGTCTGGCCCACGCCCAGCGTGATCTCGTCGAGCCCGTCGGCATCCGCAATGCTGTAGATGATGTTCGGGTCGGCCACGGGCTCGAGGGGCGATTTCCACCCCGGCGTGCCCCACAGCCAGAAGTCGGAGAACAGAACCAGGTCCTGGACGTCCACGTCGCCGTCGGCATCGACATCGGTGGCCTTGGTGGCGTTTGGATCGCCGCCATTGTGCCACCCCCAATCCGCCGACAGCGCCGCGAAGTCGAGCAGGTTGACCCGCCCGTCCTGGACGAAATCGCGGCTGGGCACGTGAAGAAACGTGATCGAGCGGTTGGGATCGGCCTGATTCCAGCTCATGGCATGGTCATAGAATCCGACCGTGCACGGCCCCAGATCCTCGGCCCGGTAGTCCAGAACAAACCAGTCCCCCGGCTTGAGGCTGTTACAGTCCGTCGTATAGAGATCATACCCCGCCAGCCAGGTGTCCCGCCAATCGAGGACCAGGGCATAGGTGCCCGCCGCCTCCAGATGGGAGTCGGTCCAGTCGCGGACAAGGGGGTCGGCGTCTCTGCCCCAGAGCGACCCGCGCCCACGGTTATCGCCCTGAAGGAACACCCCCCCGCTCCAGATCGTGTCCGTGTCGGAGCCCACCACGAACGTCAAGTCCGAACCGACCATGATCGTTCGATCCAGACACGTGCGCCCCGTATCCGGATGCCGGGCGCGGAGCGAGACCCCGGCCCAGGCGTCGTTGCCCGGCCCGGCCAGAAACATACCCACCAACACCAGCCACGGACCGTAACATATCGTGGCCCGCCTGCCTCGCCTGCCGATTTTCATACACGCCTCCCGTCTTGCGTCGGAGCCCATTGCGTACCCATTTCCGAACGCCCCCTTCATCGAAGCGTCCGGGTCACCGAGATGTTGACAGGAAAAAATGCGTCTTATGCTTGCTTCTTGGGCCGGCCAGGCAGGATGTGCCGCGGACTATCGAGATGCGACTCGGAACGCCAGACCCGGCGGCAAACGACCGTTTGAAACAGCCAAGACGATATCGGTCCGAGACGGGCCTGGGTTAACCTGGGGGGTTTCCGGAGTTTGGGCAGGCGTTGTTTGGCGGCGCAAGTCGCACGATGGACTATACTTACGACCAGGCGGGGTTTGTCACGTCCACGACGTATCCCGGCGGCACGGTCATCGGCCGCACGAATATGGCCGGCGGCCAGATCGCGACGCTCGTCCGCGGGGCCGCGACGCTGGTCGATTACGCCTATATCGGCTCGCGGGCGGCGCGGCGGGAGTATCCGGGGCCGGCCATGGCGACGGTGTACAGCTATGACAACCTGGGGCGGGTAACGGGGGTCGATGCCGGGGCGGGCGTGGTGAAGTTTGGCTACACGTATGAGCCGGATGAGAACAACATCGACACGAAGGTGTTCCATCACCGGGACCCCGTGGTCGCGAACGATTACGAGTACGACGATCTTGACCGGTTAACGGATGTGGAGTACCTTGGTAATCCGTCGGACGTGGAGGTTTTCCCGATGGACGACTTGGGCAACCGGACGGGGCAGGTGACGCAGCGGGATGGGACGCACACGTACAGCGTCGATTCGCTGACCAACCGGTACACGCAGATCGACGCGGCGACGATTGAGCATGATGAGGCGGGGAACCTGGAGCGGGATCGGCAGGGGTATTGGTACCAGTATGACTACGAGAATCGCATCATCCGCATCTACAAGCTGCAGGAGCAAACCGAGGTGACGGTGGCTACGTTCGAGTATGTCGGAGTGATGTTCCCAAACAGAGCGGAGAGCCGCCCCTGGAGATCAAGAAAAAGATTCCTGACACGAATGGC
>NPIE01003546.1_pt1 | contig 21104 bp, 21 predicted proteins | sample 8637661 | NCBI WGS metagenome assembly NPIE01 (sample SAMN07420842, study PRJNA396082) | bioreactor metagenome | isolation source: sample BA12 brine-fed electro-methanogenic bioreactor BA | place: Japan: Kochi | collected 2016-12-09
GGGTTTGCGGTGGTCGCCGAAGAGATCCGCAAGCTGGCCGATTCGACCGGCCAATCGGCCGGGGAGATCACCGATTTGATCGAGACGATTCGCGAGGAAGGGCAGAAGGTTCAGGCCTCGATGAGCCAGAGCATCCTCGAAATGGATGCCGGCCGCAGCGCGGTCGACACCACCGGCAGCGCCTTCGGGGAAATCATCGAGAACGCCCTGGCCACCCAGACCAAGGCGACCAGCATTGCCGAGTTGGCCGAAAAGCAGACCGAAGGGGCGAGCGGCATGGTTAACGCCATCGACGAGATCTCACGGGTGGTGGCGGACAATGCGGCGGCCACCGAGGAGGTGTCGGCGACCACCCAGCAGCAGTCGGCATCGATGGAGGAGATGGCCCATGCGGCCCAGGATCTCTCGGCGCTGGCCGAGGACCTGCTGGAGGTGGTCAAGCGCTTCGAGCTCGGCAACGGAAAGGATTGAGCGGGACATGGATAAGGTTCTGGTCTTTCGGCTGGGCGCCGAATACTATGGCCTTGAGATCGCCCATATCCAGGAAGTCATCGAATTGCCCCCGCTCCACTACATCCCCAGGGCGGCCGAGCACTTTTTAGGGGCGGTCAATGTCCACGGCAGCATTCTGCCGGTTCTCGACCTGGCTGTTTTTCTCGGTTTCGACAGTCGGCAGCGGGATCACCGGATCATTGTCCTGACCCCCCAAGTCTGCCGGATGGCCCTGGCAGTGACGGCACTGGAGCCGATCGTGCCGCTCAACCGCGACTCCCTGCTGCCGGCCCAGCAGGAGCCGAAGCAGGGATCCTGCATCCGGGCTGTCCTGAATCTCGAGGCCGAAATGATCAACCTGCTGGATACCGAAGGTCTTCTGGCGAGGTTGGAAACTGTCTGATTTCATTCAATGGGAGGGACCGATGGGGCTTAGGGTGCTGATTGTCGACGATGCCCTGTTCATGCGCAACATGCTCAAGGACATACTCGTCAAGGCCGGCTACGAGGTGGTCGGCGAAGCCGGCAACGGTGTCGAGGCCGTCGAACGCTACCGACAGCTGCAGCCGGATCTGGTGACCATGGACATCGTCATGCCCTCGCGCAGCGGTATCGAGGCGCTCAAGGAGATTGTCGCTGAGGACCCGCAGGCCCGGGTGGTCATGTGCAGCGCCCTCGGTCAGGAGTCGCTGATCCTCGAGGCGGTGCAGGCCGGCGCCCAGGATTTCATCGTCAAGCCTTTCAAGGAAGAACGGGTCCTTGAGGTGGTGCGGAGGGTCGCCGGGCAATAGCCGCTCCGGCCTGGCGTCCTCCCTTTCCCGCCTAGGTATAGTCCATGGACATGTCCAAATATCGTGAGATGTTTCTTTCCGAATCGCGGGAACATCTCAAGAGCATGGGCCAGCTGCTGATTGCCCTGGAGAAAAATCCGTCGGACGCCGAGGGGATCGATACCCTGTTCCGCGAAGCCCATTCGGTAAAGGGGATGGCTGCCTCCATGGGCTATGAGCGGACCACCGCCCTGGCGCATCATCTTGAGGACATGATGGACGGTTTCCGCGCGACCGGTTCGGTGCCGGCCGAGGCCGTGGACCGGATGCTCGCGGGGCTGGATCTGCTCGAGGGGCTGATGGAGGATGTGGCCGCGGGGCACCCCGAGCGGGAAGTCGAGCCGTTTATCGGCGGAGCACCGCTGGCCGATGAGGTCATCGCCGAAGCCGCGGATTCGGCGCCGGCTGCAGAACCGGGCCGCCCCGCCGAAATCGAGGTGGTCGTGGAGCTGGCTGCCGATGCCGTGGCCCCGTCGGCCCGCGCCCTCCTGATTCTGCGCGAAGCGCGCAACCTGGGCCGGGTGGTTGCCTGCACTCCGCCGGAAGTGGAACTGCTCAAAGGGGGCGCCGCCCATCGTCTGGTTCTCCGCATGCAGACCGACCATGCCCCGGAGCAGGTGCTGGAGGCCTTCGCCTCCCTGAGCGATGTGATCCGGGTCACCCCCGGCGCGGCCGCGCCCGAAGGGCCAGGCGCGGCGCCGCGCCGCGCCGAGGGGCACCGCACGGTGCGGGTTCGCACCGACCTGCTCGACCGCTTCATCAACCTGACCGGCGAGCTGATCACCAGCCGTTACATGCTGCAGTCCGCCGCCCAGCAGGAGCGCTGGGGCGATATCGATGCCGGCCTCGACCAGCTGGCCCGGTTGGTCACCGATCTGCACCACCATGTGCTGCAGGTGCGCATGACGCCCCTGGAAAGCATCACCGGCAGGCTGCCGCGTCTGGTTCGCGACCTGTGCCGGAAGACCGGCAAGGAGGTCGTTCTGCATCTCGAGGGGGCAGAGATCGAACTCGATCGGGCGATCCTCGAGGTGCTGGCCGATCCCCTGGTCCATCTGGTGCGCAACGCCGTCGATCACGGCATCGAGCGCTCCGGAGAAGTCCGGGTGCGGGCCCTGCGGGAGAAGGATCTGGTGGTTCTGGAAGTGGCGGACAACGGCCGGGGCATGGATCCCCAGGCGATCTGCCGCAAGGCGCTGGAACGCAACCTCATTTCAGCCACCCAGGCCAGAAGCCTGCGGGACCGCGATGCCCTGCAACTGGTCTGTTGCCCCGGTTTTTCCACGGCCGACCAGGTGACCGAGACCTCCGGCCGCGGCGTCGGTATGGACGTGGTCAAGTCGGCGGTGGAGAACCTGGGGGGCACCCTGGACATCCATTCCGAACCGGGGCAGGGAACCCGTTTCACCCTCAAGCTTCCCTTGTCGGTGGCGATCATCCAAATCCTGCTGGTCGAGTCGGAGGGCCGGCTGCTCGGCATCCCGATCACCAAGGTGCTGCGCACCCTGGAGATTACCCGGGAGGAGATCAAGTCCTCGGGCCGTCAGCTGGTATTCCGCCTCGGCGACGCGGTGCTGTCGCTGCTGTCGCTGCGCAAGATCCTGCGTCAGCCCAGCCGCCCCTTCCGGGGGGGGATCCCGATCGTGGTTACCGAAATCCGGGGTCGCCGGGTTGGCTTGGTGGTCGACCGCCTGGTCGGGCAGCGTGAAGTGTTCGTCAAGGCCCTGAGTTTCCCGCTCAACCGTCTGGGTGGGGTCAGCGGCGCCTCGGTGCTGGGCGACGGCAGCGTGGTTTTTATCATCGATCCCCAGTCCATGCTGGAGGAGCGGCCGGTGAGCGTTGCCGCTGAGTCGGCAGGAGAACCCACATGAGATTTACCCAGCTGACCGAGGGCCAGCTCGACGCCCTCAAGGAAATCTGCAATATCGGCATGGGGCATGCGGCCACCGCCCTTTCCCAGATGATCGGCGAAACGGTCCACCTGCAGGTGCCGCGCATCACCATCACCGATATCGCCGAGGTTCCCGACCTGCTCGGCGGCGCCGAAAAGGTCGTGGTGGGGATTACCATGCAGGTGCAGGGCGATGCGCGGGGCAACATCCTGCTGGTCTTCCCTCGGGAGAGCGCCGGTCATCTCCTCGCCCGGCTCCTGCGCGAGACCCGCGGGGAATTTGAAATCGATGAAATCAGCGGCTCGACCCTGAAGGAGGTCGGCAACATTCTCGCCTCGGCCTTCCTCAGCGCCCTCGGCAGTATGCTGACCATGACCCTGATCCCCTCCATCCCCCTGCTCGCCTACGACATGGCCGGGGCGGTGGTGGACAACATTCTCATCGAACTCAGCGAGGCCGGCGACCTGGCGCTGCTGGTGGAGACCGAGTTCTGGGGGAACAACCCAGCGCAGGAACCGATCAGGGGGCATTTTTTGCTGCTGCCCGATCCCCGCACCCTGGACATTGTCCTCAACGCGGTGGGAGGCCAGAGATGACCCCGCAGCACCGGGTGGGCATTTCCGACCTGCGGGTGGAACGGGCCCCGGCGGTTCTGGCCACCTACGGCCTCGGTTCCTGTCTGGGGATCGCCCTCTACGATCCCGAAAACCGCCTCGGCGCTCTGGCCCACACCCTGCTGCCGGCCCCCCGGCCGGGGCGGGACGAGGATCGCCGGAGCAAGTACGTCGATACCGCGATCCGGCTGATGGTCGAGGAACTCTCTGCCCTCGGTGCCGAACCGGCGCGGTTGTGGGCCAAGATCATCGGCGGCGCCAACATGTTCGAATCGCTTCACCCGAGCGCCGCGGACGGGGTCGGCGCCCGAAATACCCGCCGCGCCAGAGCGACCCTTGCCGAGCTGGGGATTCCCCTGTTGGCCGAGGAGGTTGGCGGCAACCACGGGCGGACGGTCTTTTTCGATCTGGTCACCGGCGAGGTGAAAGTCCGTTCCGTGCGCGGCGGCGAAAAGGTTATCACTCTTTGAACGTAATTTTGCTTGCCAGGAGGATGTCATGAAAAGGCTTTTGATGCTGGCCCTTGCCGCGGTCCTTGCGCTGCCGGGGGTGCTGCTGGCCAAGGACGGCGATCCCGTCGGCCTGAGCGAGGTGGTCAAGGCCCTGGAGTCGCCCTTTCAGACCGCGACCGCGCCCGAGGAGTCGATCACCGATTTTGAGGCCGATTTTTTCCAGGAATCGCGCATCGCCTCCCTCGACCGGGTGCAGCGCGGCCGTGGCCGGGTGTCGGTGAAGTTCAACCGTGACCGGGGCGACCGGGTCCCCCTGTCGCTGTTTCGCTGGGAATACAGCCAGCCGACCACCCAGGAAATCGTCTCCGACGGCAGTACCATCTGGGTCTACCTGCCTGAAAACAAGCAGGTGATCCGCTCCGAGATCGATTTTACCACCCAGGCCCGCTCCGACGACCCGGTCACCTTCCTGACCGGTCTGGGCAATCTTTCGCGGGATTTCCTGATCACCTGGGCCCGGCCCAATCGGGACGTCACCGGCAATTACGTGCTGGAGCTGCGCCCCCGGCGGCCCTCGGCGATGATCCAGAACCTCCAGGTGGTGGTGGACCAAAACGCCGTCTTGGGGTTTGCCCCCAAGGGGGGCGGGACCAAAATCTTTCCGATCCTGTCCACCGCCGTCCAGGATCCCAACGGCAACAGCACCATCATCGAGTTCAGCAATGTCCGGGTCAACCGGGGCCTGTCCGACCGCCGGTTCGAATTTGTCCTGCCGGCCGACGTGGAGGTCCTGCAACCCACCGGCGCCGAAATGGGCTTTTAACCAGGCCGCGAGCCGGCCGCAGCCGGCCACGAGCGGATCATGCCGCCCCGGATTGGGACTTCCCATCCGGGGTGGTTTTGTGCTATAAGTCTTTGATTCGGTGGGGTTCTTCAGCCCGGCCAGCAGATTTTCATCAGAGGGAGGAACACCGATGCCAAGTTTTGACATAGTATCCAAGGTTGATCTGCAGGAAGTGGATAATGCGGTCAATCAGGCCCGCAAGGAGATTGAGCAGCGCTACGATTTCAAGGGGACGCACAACGAGATCGAGCTCGAGAAGGAGGCCATCGTGATTCTGGCGGCCGACGATTACAAGCTCGATGCGGTGGTGGACATCCTCAAGGGCAAGCTGGTTCGCCGCCAGGTTTCTCCCAAGTGCCTCGATTTCGGCAAAAAAGAGCCGGCCTCGGGGGGCGCGGTTCGCCAACGGGTCGGGATCGTCCAGGGGATCTCCAAGGAAAAGGGCAAGGAGCTGGTCAAGATCATCAAGGATTCCAAGCTCAAGGTCCAGGCCCAGATCATGGAGGACCAGGTCCGGGTCACCGGCAAGAAGATCGACGATCTGCAGGAGGTCATCCAACTGCTCAAGGGCAAGGACCTCGACGTGGAGCTGCAGTTCGTCAACATGCGCTCGTAAAAAAGCGGTGAGGGGTGAGGTGAGAGGAGTTATTTTTTTCACCTTACCCCTCACTCCTTACCCCTCACCCCTTCTTTAGGTAGGAAGAAACGGACTTGAAAAAGCAGAAAGTTGCACTGGTCAGCCTGGGCTGCCCGAAAAATCTGGTCGATGCCGAGGTGATGCTGGGACATCTGCCGGCCGAGCGTTTCGAAATCGTCACCGATGAGGCCACCGCCGATATCATCATCGTCAATACCTGCTCCTTCATCAAGGAGGCCAAGGAGGAGTCGGTGGAGACCATCCTCGAGGTGGCGGACTTCAAGAAAACCGGCAACTGCCGCCTGCTGGCGGTCAGCGGCTGCCTGCCGCAGCGCTATCGGGACGAACTGGCCAAGGAGCTGCCCGAGGTCGACCTGTTCATGGGCACCGGCGACGCGCCGCGCATCGTCGAGCTGCTCGATGCCGGTCTGGGCGGCAAGGCGCTGCCGCTGGCGGTGGGGATGGCTGAATATCTCTACGACCATACCACCCCGCGGGTCAAGTCGTCCCCCTTCTACTCCACCTACGTCAAGATTGCCGAAGGATGCGCCAACCACTGCTCCTATTGCATCATCCCCCAGCTGCGCGGCACGCTGCGCTCGCGCAGCATCGAGTCGGTGGCGAGCGAGGTGCGGCGCCTGGTGGCGGACGGGGTCAAGGAAATCAACCTGATCGCCCAGGACGTGACCGCCTTCGGCCTCGATCGCGACGACGGCGCCCGCCTCGAGGATCTGCTGCGGGAGCTGGTCAAGATCGAGGATCTGCAGTGGCTTCGCCTGCTCTACGCCTATCCCGACGGGATCAGCGACGAGCTGATCGAACTGATGGCCAGCGAGGAGAAGATCTGCAACTACCTCGATATTCCGCTGCAGCATGTGGACGACACCATTCTGGCGATGATGAACCGACGAGTCGACCAGGCCGCCATCCGCGATCTGCTGGCCCGGCTCCGCACCCGCATCCCCGGCGTCACCCTGCGCACCTCGTTCATCGTCGGCTTTCCCGGCGAAACCGAAGCCCAGTTCGAAGCCGTCCTCGAGTTCATCAACGAGGGGCACTTCGAGCGGGTCGGGGTGTTCCGCTATTCCCGCGAGGAGGGGACGGCGGCGGCCGCCCTGGAGAACCAGATTCCCGAACGGGTCAAGAAGAGCCGCTATCAGAAGCTGATGAAAGCCCAGAAACGGGTTTCCTTCCGCAAGAACCGGGAACTGGTGGGGCGCATCGAGCCGGTGCTGGTCGAGGGCTACAGCGAGGAGACCGATTTGCTGCTGCGCGGCCGCAGCATCCGCCAGGCTCCCGATGTCGACGGCCAGGTGTACATCACCGCGGGCCAGGCCAATATCGGGGATGTGGTATCGCTGCGCATCACCGACTCTTCGGACTATGACCTGATCGGCGAGATCGCCGAGCCCTGACAGCGTTTGAACCGCCGGGGCCGGCCCGAGCCGGCCCCTTCCCGATCGCTTCCCGGATTGCCCTGCTGCCCTGCTCCTGCTGCCGCCCGCCGGAGGACCTGCCTTGCCCTTTAACCGCCCGGTCATTATCGTCATTCTGCTGATCGTTCTGGCCCTGTTTTCCCTGCAGCGCTGCAGGGGCGAAGAGGGGGGCGAGGTCCGCCGCAGCCGGATCATCATGGGGACGGTGGTGGAGATCACCGCCCTCGGCCCCGATCCCGCCCGGCTCGATGCCGCGGTGAGCGCCGCCTTTGACGAGATGGCGCGGATCGAAACTCTCATGTCCCCTCATGTCGTCGGCAGCGACATCGCCCGGCTCGCGCCGCCGGTATCCGAGGCGGTGGTCGCTCCGGAAACGGCGGCGGTGATCGCCCTCGGCCTGCAGGTGGCCGAAGCCAGCGGCGGTGCCTTCGACATGGCCCTGGGCGGCCTCAAGGCGTTGTGGGCCATCGAGACCGACCAGCCCCGGGTGCCCGAAGCCGAACAGCTGCGCACGGCGCTGGCCGATACCGGGCCGGGCGCCCTGCGCCTGGACGGGACCCGGGTCGTCAAGGCCGCACCGGGGCTGGCCGTGGACCTGGGCGGCATTGCCAAGGGATACGCCATCGATCGGGCGGTGGCGATCCTGGCCGAGGCGGGCATTGCCCGGGCCTCGGTCAACGCCGGCGGCGATCTGCGCCTGCTCGGCGACCGCGGCGACCGGCCCTGGCGGGTCGGCATCCAGCACCCCCGGAAGTCCGGAGCGGTGCTCGCCACTCTGGAGATGGCCGATACGGCGATCGTGACCTCCGGGGACTATGAACGCTATTTCGAGCAGGGCGCAACCCGTTACCACCATCTCTTCGACCCGGCGACCGGCTACCCGGCCCGGCTCAGCCAGAGTGTCACCCTGGTGGCCGCCAACGCCGCCCTGGCCGATGCCCTGGCGACCGCGGTCTTCGTTCTCGGCCCCGAGCGGGGCCTGGCCCTGCTGGAGCAGTTCCCGGGTGCCGAGGGGGTGGTGATCGACGCCCAGGGGACGGCCCATGTCTCGGCAGGGCTCAAGGAGCGGGTCCAGTGGCGCTGAAAGCCCTGCTGCGGCGGATGACGATCCTGGACCGGGTGATCGTCCTGGCGCTGCTGCTCGGGGCGATGGCCGGCATGCTGCTCACCGACCTCGGTGCCAGGGGGGAGCGGGTGGTGGTGGAGCGGGCGGGGCGGGTGATCTTCACCGCCCCCCTGGCCGAGGAGCGCACCGCCACCCTCGACGGTCCTCTGGGCCCGACGGTGGTGGCGATTCACGGCGGCCGGGTCTGCGTTCTCGAATCGCCCTGTCCGCTCAAGGTCTGCATCGGCATGGGCGAGATCGCCCGCGATGGGGAGCTGCTGGCCTGCGTCCCCAATCATCTGCTGGTGCGTATCGAGGGGCGCTCTGCCCAGGGAGAGGGGTATGACCTCATCAGCCGTTGACCCCGGCGAGCTGGAGCGGGTGCGCCGGCGCATCTTTCTCGCTCTGTTCACCGCCCTGGCGGTCGCCCTGCACACCCTCGAGGCGCTGTTTCCTTCGCCGGTTCCCTGGTTTCGCCTCGGCTTCGCCAATATCCTCGCCCTGGCCGCCCTGTTTCTCTACGGCGGCCGAGCCGCCTGGGTCGTCAACCTTGGGCGGGTCGGGGTCGGTTCGCTGGTGCTCGGCAACCTGTTTTCACCCGGGTTTCTGCTTTCACTCTCCGGCGGGGTGCTGGCAACCGCCCTGATGACCGGCGCCCGCTCGCTGTTCGGACGGCTGGTCGGGCCGGTGGGGGTCTCGGTGCTGGGGGCCGCCGGCCACGCCGTCGGCCAGGTGCTGGTGGCCTGGCTGCTGTTGGTGCGCCACGACGGCCTCTGGCAGATGTTCCCCTTCTTTCTGCTGTTCGCCCTCGGCACCGGTGTCGCCAACGGGGTGGCCGCCGAGTTGCTGCTCGACCTGCTGCGCGGCCACCCGGCGTTTGCCGGGAAGGAGCAAGGCGCGAGGAGCGAAGAGCCGGGATAACGGCGCTCTGCCCGAACCTTGGACCGCGAACCGCGGACCCGTAGACTGAAGCCGTGAAAAATCTCATCTCCCTCATCCCCTATCTGTGGCGCTACCGGAAGCTGCTGTGGATCGGCCTGGCCTGGCTGGCGGTGACCGCCGCCCTGGCGTTGGCCATCCCCTGGATGCTCAAGGTCGGGGTGGATGCCCTCGCTGCGGAACGCTACGGCGATATCGCTCGCTATGCCGGGATCCTGGCCCTGGCCGCCCTGGTGCGGGGCATCACCCGGATCTTTTCGCGGCAGAAATATCTGCACACCGCCCGCCGGGTGGAAATCGACCTGCGCCGTGACCTGCTGGAGCGTCTGCTCGATCAGCCGGCCCCGTTTTTCGACCGGCACCGCACCGGCGATCTGCTCAGCCGCTTCACCAACGACCTGGCCAACGTCCGGATGCTCGCCGGGTTCGGGCTTCTGACCCTGCTCAACACCGGTCTGATCTACCTGTCCACGCTGGTGGTGCTGCTGGTCATCTCCCCCTCGCTGACCCTGGTGGCGCTGATCCCCTATCCGCTGATGCTGCTGCTGGTCAAGTACCTGAGCCGCCATCTGCTGCAGCATTCGACCCTGGTCCAGGAAGGGGTGGGCAAGGTCAGCGAAGCGGTTGAGGAGGGGGTCTCGGGCCAGGCGGTGATTCGCGCCTACGACCTGCACGGGGCGCGGACCCGGGCCTTCGACCGTCTCAACGAGGAGTACCTGGAGCGTAATCTGGTGCTGGCGCGGCTGCGGGCCCTGATCCTGCCGGTGATGACCCTGGTCGGTCCCCTGGGGACCCTGCTGGTGATCTATTTCGGCGGCAGCCGGGTCGCCGGCGGCACCTTGACCCTCGGCGAACTGGTGGCCTTCAACGCCTACCTGATGCAACTGGCCTGGCCCACCCTGTTGCTCGGCTGGGTTCTCACCCTGCTGCAGCGCGCAGCCGCGAGCATGGAGCGGCTTAACACTCTGCTCGATCTGCCGGTCTCGCCGGCTCCGGCGGAACCGGCAGGCCATTTGGCGAGTCCGCCGACGGTGAGGGTGCACGGTCTGAACTTCACCTATGGCGAGAAGTCGGTGCTGCACGATCTGCATCTGGAGGTTCCCGCCGGCGCCCTGGTCGGGGTGACCGGCCCCACCGCGGCGGGCAAAAGCACCCTGCTGCGCCTGCTGGCGAACCTCTATCCGGCCCCGCCCGGGACGGTGTTCATCGATGGCGAGGATCTGGCCCGGGCGAACGGTCACCGCCATCGTGGGCGGCTGGCGGCCGTGCCCCAGGAAGGGCGACTGTTTTCCGGAACGGTACGGGAGAACCTCCTGTACGCGGTCCCCGAAGCGGACGAGGTCCGTTTGGCCGTAGTCGCGCGCGAGGTCCGTCTCGATCAGGAGATTGCGGCGTTCGCCGACGGATTCGACACCCGGGTGGGGGAAGGGGGGCTGAGCCTCTCGGGCGGCCAGCGTCAGCGGGTGAGCCTGGGGCGGGCCCTGGCCCGGGGCGGCATGCTGTGGCTGCTGGATGATCCCTTCAGCCATCTCGACGCCGCTACCGCCCAGGCGATCTGGAAAAAATTGCGGCCCCTGCTCGCCGGTCGGACGGTCTTTCTGGTCTCCGGCCGGGTTTCGCTGCTGAGCGCCGTCGACCGGATCCTGGTGCTGGAGGGGGGGCGCCTGGTGCAGCAGGGGACCCACGACCAGCTGTTGCGACAGGGCGGACTCTATGCCCGGCTGGTGGCGCGGGAGCGGCTGGAGGCGGAGATGGACGGGTTTTCCGATCCGCTGGAGCTCAGGAGCTAGAAGCGCATGCGAGACGGTTACCACGACAGCGACGAGATTGCCGGCCGGCACCTTGACTGGCGGCTTTACCTGCGGTTTCTCGGGCTGCTGAGCCCCTACCGGGGCCGGGCGGTCCTGGCCCTGGCGCTTCTGCCCCTGGTGGCGGGCGCCAAACTGGTGCAGCCCTATCTGCTCAAGGTGGCGATCGACGAGTATATCGTACCGGGCGACCTAGGCGGGCTCGGGCTGGTGGCGATGCTGTTTTTCGCGGCGCTGATCGGCGAGAGCCTGCTGCTTTTCGGCCAGGCCTACCTGGTGCAGTCGGTGGGGCAGCGGGTCATGGCCGCGCTGCGCCGGGACGGGTTCCGCCGGATGCTGCGGCTGCCGGTGGCCTTTTTCGACCGGCACCCCTCGGGGCGTCTGGTCACCCGCCTGACCAGCGACGTGGAGAATGTCGGCGAGCTCTTCGGCTCGGGGGTGGTGGCGGCCTTGGGGGACATCCTGACCCTGGTCGGCATCGTCTCGGTCATGCTCTGGATGGATGCGGGGCTGTCGCTGGTCGCCTTTTCGGTGATCCCCCCGCTGCTGCTGACCCTGCTGCTGTTTCGCCGCCATATGCGCGGGGCCATGCGACGGGTGCGGGCGCGGGTGGCCGGCCTCAACGCCTTCGTCGCCGAGCGCATCGCCGGCATCGACGAGGTACGCCTGTTCGGCCAGGAGGGGCGGACCCTGGACGAATTCGAGGTCATGCAGCAGGACTATTTCCGCAGTACCCTGCGGGTGATCAACTGGGATGCCGCGCTTTACGCGGTGGTCGAAGCCCTCGGCGCCCTGGCCGTCGCCGGTATCCTCTGGAAAGGGGGCGGGGGGGTGATCGCCGGAACGGCCTCCTTCGGGACCCTGGTGGCCTTCATCGAGTATGTGCAGAAATTTTTCGCCCCGCTGCGGGACCTGTCGGCCAAGTACTCGGTGATTCAGGCGAGCAACGCCTCGCTGGAGCGGATATTCGAAATGCTCGATCAGCCCTCCGAGCCGGCTGGTCGTCCCCTGGCCGGAGAGCCGCAGGGAGTGCGCCTGGAGAAGGTGGATTTCAGCTATGACGGCAGGACCCGGGTCCTCAAGGGGGTGAACCTGAGCGTAGCGCCCCAAGAGACGGTGGCCCTGGTCGGCGATACCGGCAGCGGCAAAACCACCGTGGCGAGGCTGTTGCTGCGTTTTTACCAGCCCACGGCGGGACGAGTTCTGCTCGGGGACGCCGATCTGGCCGATCTCGATCCGGCCGAGGTGCGGCGGCGGATCGGCTGGGTCTCCCAGGAGCCCTTTCTGTTCGCCGGAACCGTGCGGGAAAACCTCGATCCCGATGGACTGCTCGATACGGGATCCCTGCGGGCGGTTTTGGAGCGCAGCGGCGCCGGCCCGGTGGTGGCGCGACTGGGCGGTCTCGATACCCACCTGAGCGAGCGGGGCCGCAACCTCTCTTCCGGCGAGCGCCAGCTGCTCTGTCTGGCCCGGGCGCTGGTCACCGATCCGCAGCTGCTGATTCTCGACGAAGCCACCAGCCGCCTCGACTCCGATACCGAGGCGGCGGTGAACCGGGGCCTGGAAGCCGCCCGACGCGGCCGCAGCGTGCTGCTCATCGCCCACCGGCTGCGCTCGGCCCGCAGGGCTTCACGGATTCTGGTCATGCGCGCGGGCCGCATCCGCGAGCAGGGGACCCACCAGGAGCTGCTGGCGCAAAACGGCCTGTATGCGAGGATGTGGGAGCTGCAGAGTTTGGGGCTGACTAGCGGCGCGGAGCCGGCTGAGAAGCGCCGGCCTGTCTCCGCCAAGGCCTGATGGCCGATGCCGGGTGGGGGCCGGCATCGGCCAATTTCTGTTATCATGTAGGCTAAACTGATTTTACCGAGGTTTTTCTATGAAATGGCGTCTTGCCCTGCTCCTGTCGGCATCACTGCTGCTGGCCGCCTGTGCCACCTCCCCGCCTGTCCTGCCCGAAGCCCGCCCCCTGGCCCCGCTTGGCAGCGAAGCTTTGCGCCGCCAGCTTTCGGCCCTGCCCGGCGCCGAGATCGGCCCCGACGAACCACTGACCATCCGTTACCCGGGCGAGGTGCTCTTTGCCAAGGGGGCGGCCCTGCCCCTGCCGGGGGGAAGCGAGCTGCTCGATCCCCTGGTCGGGCTGCTGGCCTCCCAGGCCGGAGCGAAGTGGCGGGCGATGGTAAGAGCCGAAGCGGGAGGCCCCGCCGATTACGATGGGGTGCTTGCCCGGCACCGGGCCGCGGTGCTGGAGCGCTATTTTCAGGCCAAGGGGGTCGACGGCCGGCAGGTGGTGTTTCAGGTCGAGGCGGGCGAAGGCCCGCCGCTGGAACTGGTCCGGCAGCCCTGAGAAAGAAGGTGCCGTCCCGGGGCCCCGGACGCTTGAGTTGGCGACGCGAACGGCGAATCAATCAGGGCTCAGCCTTCAAGCAGCGAGGTCAACTCGTCCCGGCAAAAAGCGTAGGCCTGCCGGCAGAATTCGCAGGTGACGATGGTTTCTTCCTCCCGCTCGATCAACTCCCGCAGCTCCTCCTTGCCCAGCCCCTGCAGCATCCGCATCACCTGTTGGCGGTGGCAGTTGCAGCGGAAGCTCAGGGCGGTTTCGGTCTTGACCGAAAAGGGAATCCCTTCGAGCAGCCGTTCCAGAATCTGCAGCGGCTGCCGCCCGTCGCGAAGCAGATCGGTGGTGGGGGGCAGGGCCCGCAGCCGTTCCTCGAGCAGGGGGATGAGGGATTCGTCGCTCTCCGGCATCGCCTGGACCATGAAGCCGCCTGCCGCGCTCACCTCCGCCTCGCTGCCCAGAGTGACGCCGAGGGCGACGGTGGAGGGGATCTGTTCGGAAGTGGTCAGGTAATAGGCGAGATCCTCGGCGATTTCACTGCTGTAGAGCTGCACCATGCCCCGGTAGGGCTCCTTGAGTCCGAGATCCTTGATGACATGGAGAAATCCGGCCTTTCCCACGGCTCCGGCGACATCGAAGCGCCCCTCTTTGGGGGGCAGGCCGGCCACCGGAACCTTGATCGAGGCGCGCAGATGACCCTGGGCGTCGGTTTCGGCATGCAGCTTCTGCAGCGGGCCGTTGCCCTCGACCATCAGAGCCAGGCGCTGGTCCCCCTTGAGCAGGCTGCCCATCAGGGCGGTACCGGTGATCAGGCGCCCCAGGGCGATCGTGGCGGTGGGGTCGGTCCGATGGCGGCGACAAAGTTCCCCGGCCAGGTCGGTGGTGACCGCGGCCATGGCGCGCAGCGAGCCGTCATTGGTGAGAATGCGGACCAGATGGTCTTTCATCGCTTGAACTCCTTCGGCGTGGATTCTCAAGCCGCAGCGGCCGGCGGACCGGCTTGAGGATTCAGAAAAATTAAGCTATGCTTTGCGACGCATGATGGACGTCCCGGCAGGGCGCATGTTACCGGAACCGGCCCCCGCCTGACAAGAATCTTACCCGGAGGAGACCATGAAAGTCATTCTGCCCGTGGCCGGCAAGGGGACCCGCCTGCGCCCCCATACCCACACCAAGGCCAAATCGCTGGTCCACGTGGCCGGCAAAACGGTCCTCGAGCACATCGTCAGCCGCCTTGAGGTCCTGGGCGCCGATGAGTTTATCTTTATCACCGATGAAAACGGCCAGCAGATCGAGGAGTTCATGACGGCGAAATTCCCCGGCCTGCACTGCACCTACACCGTGCAGAAGGAGCGGCTCGGCCCGGCCCACGCGGTGGCCCTGGCGTCGCCCCGCATCGCCGCCGGCGACGATGTGCTGGTGGTTTTCAACGATACCATTTTCGTCACCGATCTCACCCGCATCCCCCAGCTCTGCAGCGCCTGCGACGGCCTCATCTATTCCAAGGAGGTCGAGGACTACCAGCGCTTCGGGGTCAACGTGGTGCGCGGCGGCTACATTACCGACATGGTCGAAAAGCCCGACACCCCGGTTTCGCGCCTGGCCCAGGTCGGCCTCTATTACCTGAAGGACGGCAAGGGGTTCATGGATTACCTGGAGCAGACCATCGCCGCGGGTGAAACGGTCAAAGGCGAATACTATCTCCCCGCGGTGTTCATGCGCATGATCAACGACGGTCTCAAGTTCCGCGCCCCCGCGATCGATGCCTGGCTCGACTGCGGTAAGCCCGAAACCCTCCTGGAAACCAACCGCTACCTGCTCCGCGGTCGCCACCACGTGCACGGGGAGGTGCTCAATTCGGTCCTCATCGAGCCGGTCCATATCGCCGAAGGGGCCGTGGTGCGGGGCTCCATCCTCGGCCCCAACGTGTCGGTGGCCCCGGGCAGCGTGGTCGAAGAAAGCATCATCAAGGACTCGATCATCAACGCCGACAGCCAGGTGCGGGACATGGTCCTGCAGACCTCGATCCTCGGCGATTCGGTGCATCTGGTCGGAGCGCCACGGCACATGAACATCGGTGATCATTCCCTGATCGAAATGGAAGGTTGAGCGAAGGGCCCGGCCTGGAAAAGCTTAGCGCCCTCTTACCTTCTGTCGCTTCCCGCAGACGCCCACGGCCCGGCAACGCCGGGGGCTTTTTCCGCGGCTGCCGGGCCGGTTGGCCGAGCCGGCAGCCGGCATTTCTTTTCTTGTTCCATCCTCCCCCTGGGATATTCCCATCCCTGTCCTGATTTTACGACAAGGCCCGAGCTGCGCTCCCAGGCGGCTTTCCAGGTCGTTGGCCACCGGTTCTGTCGCCAATCGGGGACGCATGGGCGCCGGTTTTGAGCCCGGTTTCCGGGACTGTCTCTGGGTTTGGCTTTAAGGTTTCGATATTGTTGACAAATATGGAATGGCACGCAGGTTGCTCAATCCTCTCTCGGTAAATGGAAATGGTTTCGAAGCCGGATAGTCCGCTGAAACCAGACGGCATCGGGGACGGGCCGGCACCGAGCCAGTCCCGACCGGGCCGTCGGAAGGACGTTGAGCCGTGTCGAAGTTGATGCATCGAGTCTTTGTCGCCGGCGGGTTGCTGGCGACGCTCCTGGGTGAGGTTGTCCTGCTGGTCCGGATGCCCTGGCCCTGGGCCCTGCTGGCCGGGGTCTATTTGGGCGGCTTCGCCCTGGTCGCGCTTGCCGCCCTGAGTTACCGTCCTCCTGCGGTCGAGGAGGAAGAGGACTGGGAGGGCTCGCGGGAGGTCCCTCGTACTATCGGTCACTGCCCGGCGCAGGCGAGTCTGGTTGACGCTTGCCGAGTTCGAGCCGGCGTCAGGGCATTGGGCGATCCGTCGCCGCTGGCGGCGCAGAGAGGGGCCCCGCTGCGGGTCCGTACCACCGGAAAGTACTCCGGTCAGCGGGCTTACCGCTGCGGTCCTTGGAACGGCTCACGGTGAGGGCCGCAGGAGGACGGATTACGGTTGAGCCGATCGGGAGGCGACACCTCCCGGTCGGCTGCTGAGCGAGGGAGGCGTATGAACAAATCCGGTTGTTCACTACTGCTGGCGCTGCTGATGCTGCTCGGGGCGGCCGACGCCTTTGCGGCCGGTTCCGGCGCTTGGAATAAAAACTTTCTGCTGGCGGCACTGGTCTGCATTCTGGCTCTGCTGTTCTGTGTTCAGTTCGCCAGGCTCATGGCCCGCAGTTTGGCCAGGGCCCGCTCCCGCCGGGAACAAAAACCGTCGACCGATAAATAGCCCGAGGGCCAACGTCAATCCGGCTTGCTCGCCAGGCAAAGGGCGGCGTAGATCCGCGCGGCCGCTTCCACCTGTGAAAGGGATGTCTGCTCCTCCGGGGTGTGCGCCGTCTCCAGGGAGCCGGGGCCGAGAATCAGCGGCTTGACCCCGGCCTGAAAAAACAGGTTGCCGTCGGAATGGGAGCGGAAGGCATCGAAATGCAGCGGCAGGTCGAGCAGGGGGTAGACCTCCTCCAGGACTTCCGCCGGCCAGCATTCCACCTCCAGCTGGTAGCCGCGGGAATCAACCTCGAAGCCGACCTCCAGGTGAAGGTCGGCGATGTTTTCTTCGGCCGCGGCCAGCCCCTCGCTGATCGCCTGCTTGACCGCCGCAGGATCGGCTTCCGGCGGCAGATGCAGGTCGATCCAGGCCTCGCAGCGGTCGGGAACCACGAAGCCCGCGCGGGCCGAACTCATCTCCCGGATCGAATAGACGACCCCTGATGTTTCCCGGTCGAACATCGGCTCCCGCCCGAGGTGGAGCAGGACCCGCAGCATCGATTCCACGGCGTTGTGACCGAGCTCGGGGAGGGAGGAATGAATCCGTCGCCCCTGGGTGACCAGCCCTGCCTCCAGGTAGCCGTAATGGCTGAAGCAGGCCGTCAGCGAAGTCGGCTCGCCGATGACCACCCAGGGCGGCCGCGCCTCTTGCAGAAAGGCGGCGCTGCCGTCGCCGTTTTCCTCCTCGCCGACCACCAGCAGCAGACCGACCGGGGGCCGCTCCGCAGGCGGCAGGGTGGCCAGGGCCAGCCAGGCCTCGACCATGGCCGCGCAGCCCCCCTTCATGTCGGCGCTGCCCAGGCCGCGCACCACCCCCCACTCTTCCTTCGGACCGTATTCCTCCAGATCCCAGGCGGCCACCGTGTCGACATGCCCCACCAGATAGAGCCGGGGGGCGCCCTCGCCCATGGTCAGGCGCAGGTTGTAGCGCTCCTCCTCGACCTCCTGGCGCTCGACCGCAAAGCCGGCATCGCGCAGGACCTCTTCCAGATAGAGCTGGACGTCCTCTTCCTTGCCCGAAGGGGAGTAGATTTCGATCAATCCGAGCAGGATTCGGCGCAGCCGCTGCGGATCGATCGCCCGCCAGACCTTGTCGCGCAGTTCATTCATAGGGGTTTCACCTTTTTCTTCCGCGATTTGCGGCTCAGGTTGAGGGTCATGTAGACGTGCTGCTGGATGTTGCCGAAACCCTGCTTCTGAAAGAAGCGGATACCCGCCTCGTTGTCGGCGTCGGTATCGATGATGATCATCCGCACCCCCTGCTCGCGCATCCGGCGCTTGATCTCCTTGAACAGCCTGTCGCCCACGCCGCCTTTCTGCAACCCTCTTCTGACCCCGAGCCAGACCAGGTAGCCGTACTTCCAGGGGGAGTTGTGCTTCTCGACGGTGGTGCCCAGGGCGAACCCCTGGATGGTTTCCTCGGCCTCCGCCACCAGGCACAGCTCGCTGTCCGAGTTGAACAGGGTGGTGATTTCGTACTCGTCCCAGGTGCGGTACATGCTGGGTGAGTATTCGGAGGTGAAAATCTGCTCGCCGATGTGAAAGACGTCGGAGAGATCGTCGATGGTCATGGCGCGGATGCGCAGTCGGTCCTCCTGCGAAAAGGAATCAGGATCCATGGCGTTAACCTCGTCGGTTGGGATGAAAATCGCTACGCCTAGTATAGCAAATGTTACTAAGGAGGCTGTCGGACTATCCATGAGCCGGCTGCAAAATCGGCTGCTTGGCCCAGATTTCAATTTTTCGCTTCGGCCCGAATAGTCCGACAGCCTCCTCGCGGCGGCTTGTCCTGCCGCCGAATTGCGGGTATGATGCAGATTCGCGGCAGGCCGGCGCTATCCGTCCGCCCTTGTCGACTTACCTGAATCCGGAGAAGTGCCTCGACCATGACCAGTTTCGAGCCGATCCTGCCCTATCTGCTGCCACCTTTGCTGGGAGCGTTTATCGGCTATGTGACCAACTACATCGCCATCCGCATGCTGTTTCGCCCCCTGCGCCCCTGGCGTCTGCTGGGGGTGCGGGTTCCCCTGACCCCCGGCATCATCCCGGCCAAGCGCCATGAACTGGCCGAAAAGATGGGGGACATGGTCGGCAGCCATTTGCTGACCAGCGAAGATGTCGGCCGGGCTCTGGCCAAGGACAGTTTTCGCCGCGAACTCAAGGGCGCGGTCGCGGAAAAGCTCGGCAACTTCGTCGACCGCGAGCTGGGCACCGTCGAATCGCTGGTGCCGGCCGAGTTCAGTGCCCGATTCCGCGACCTGGCGGATTTGTTGCGCTGGAAGGCGGTCAAAGCGGTCTTCGATTATCTGGAGAGCGACGAATTCGAGCAGAGGCTGCGCGAGTACCTGGAGCGCAGGGGCAACGAGCTGCTCTCACGCGATCTGCAGAGTTTTCTTTCCCCGGACCGTTACCACGGGCTGCGCAAGCACCTCGACACCAAGGTGACCGGATTTCTCCAATCCAAAGGGGTGGGGCGGGCGGTTGCCGGATTCGTCGACGGCAAGACCGAACAGTGGCTTCATTCCGACCGCACCATCCGCGAACTCCTCCCCGCCGACCTGGTGGTGGTGATTCTCGCCCAGCTGGAAAAGGAGATTCCGCCGCTGCTGGAGAAATTCGGCGGCATGCTTTATGACCCGGAATTCCGCCAGCGTCTGGTGAAGAAGGCCAAGGAGGCCATCGAAGGGTTCCTCGATTCGCTGGGGGGACTCTCCGGGCTGCTCGCCGGCTTTATCGATCTCGACAAGATCTACGGCCGCATCCCCGAGTTTCTTGACAGGGCCGGCGACGAGATTGCCCGCTGGCTGCGCGAGGAAAAAACCCAGGGGCAGGTGGCGACCCTGCTCCGCGAGCGCATCGACGCCCTGCTTGACCGTTCGCTGAGCGACTACCTGGAAAAAGTGCCCTACGAAAAGGTTGCCGGGGTCCGGCGCTTCGTCCGGAGTCGGGCGGTGGAGGCGGTGCAGAGCCGGCGCGCCGCCGAAACCGTGCTGGGCCTGGCCGAACGCGGCATCGACCGGCTCAAGGACCGCTCCTTCGATTCGTTGCTGCGCCAGGCGCTTCCCGAAGGGGGGGTGGGGCGGGTCCGCAACCTGCTCGCCGAGCGCATCCTGGCCACCCTGCGGGCCCCCGAGGCGCGCCGGGCCCTGGAGACCGTCCTGGCCGAAAAGTTCGAGCGCTGGCTGTTCCAGCGGCCGCTGGGAAAACTCTCCGCCCGGCTTCCCGCCGACCTGCGCGAGGAACTGGAGGAGGGCCTCTACCGGCAGCTGGCCGAACTGTTGAAAAAGGAGGTTCCGCCCCTGGTGGAGACCCTCAACGTGCGTCGCATCGTCGAGGAAAAGGTCAATTCCCTCGATATCCTCAAGGTCGAAGGGCTGCTGATGGGGATCATGNNGTTCAAGTACATCAACCTGTTCGGCGCTCTGCTCGGTTTTCTCATCGGCCTGATCAACCTGGTCGCGCTGCGCTTTCTCTGAAAAATCGCCGCTGCAGTCCCAGAACGCCGCAGGCCAGCCGGCCCGCCATGCGGTCCGGATTTTTCGGCGCTGCTTAAAAGGCCTGATCCCGGCTGTTGCGGAAGGGGATTTGCTCCGAAAGAGCTTGGGGCTATAATTCAGATCAATGTCCTTTTTCTCAAGAGGTTCAAGCGATGTCCAATTCAAGGCACTTCAGAAAAATCCATCGTGTCCCCGATCTGACCGAACTGCCCCCCCTGGGCATGGACGTGCACAGTCTGGTCGAGGATTTCCGTCGCTATTATACCTATAACCTGGGACGCGACCGCCATTGCGATTCGGCCCATTACGCTTACAACGCTCTGGTGCTGATTCTACGCGACCGGCTTATGGAGCGCTGGAAGAGCACCCGTTATGCGTACGAAACCTCGGACTGCCGGCAGGCGTATTACCTCTCGCTGGAGTTCCTCATGGGGCGGGGACTGGGCAACGCGCTTCTCAATCTGGGGCTGGCCGACGAGGCGCCGCTGGCGCTGCAGTGTCTCGGCATCGAGCTGGAGGAGCTGGTCGAAACCGAGAACGACGCCGGGCTCGGCAACGGCGGCCTGGGGCGGCTGGCGGCCTGTTTCCTCGACAGCTGCGCCACCTTGCAGCTGCCGGTCATGGGCTACGGCATCCGTTACGAATACGGCATGTTTCGCCAGAACATCCAGAATGGCGAACAGATGGAGGAGCCGGATCACTGGCTGCGCGACGGCAATCCCTGGGAGCTTGAACGCCCAGAATACACCCAGCGGGTACGCTACGGCGGCCGCACCGAGTTCTACCGGGATGCCACCGGCGAGCTTCGGGCGCGTTGGGTCGATACCCATGACGTGTTGGCCGTCCCCTACGACATCCCGGTCCCGGGTTTCCGCAACGGCACGGTCAACACC
>NPIE01022438.1_pt1 | contig 21102 bp, 15 predicted proteins | sample 8637661 | NCBI WGS metagenome assembly NPIE01 (sample SAMN07420842, study PRJNA396082) | bioreactor metagenome | isolation source: sample BA12 brine-fed electro-methanogenic bioreactor BA | place: Japan: Kochi | collected 2016-12-09
ACTGATGTTTCTCGACAATCCGGTGGGACTTGGTTTTTTTCAGACAGTCCGCCGGGTGGAATGCCTTTTTCCGGACACACCCCGCATCGGTCATGCCCTCCGCGCCGCAGATGAACCGATTCAGTTCTGCCAGGAACCCTCTCTCGGATTTGCTTCGACCACTCTTCAGCGGTATGTGCCGTCCGGAACAAACGGAAAACCGCGTCTGATGATCAATTTCATGGGGCTTCTGGGGCCACAGGGCCCGATGCCCCTGCACATCACCGATTATGTTCACGACCGGGAACTGAATCACGATGATCCCACATTGGCCCGATTTTTTGATAGTTTCAACCACCGGATGATCAGTCTGTTTTACCGGGCCTGGGCATGTAACCGTCAGGTCATCAGCTATGACCGTCCCCGGGAGGACCGCTTTGCAGCCTACATCGGAAGCCTGATCGGCATTGGAACGGATTCTTTCCGTTTCCGGGACAAAGTCCCTGACCGGGCAAAGCTGCATTTTTCCGGACTTCTGGCCAGTCAGACCCGGCATGCAGAGGGACTCCGGGCCATTCTGGCAGAATATTTCCGTGTTGAAACCGTCATTGAGGAATTTATCGGTCAATTGATCACGATTCCGGAAAACTGCCGGTGCCGGCTGGGTGGGACAGCCGACATCGCGACCCTGGGCGTCAATACCTTGGTAGGATCCCGGGTCTGGGATTTTCAGCAGAAATTCAGAATAATCATGGGCCCGATGTCCCTGAAAAAATATGAACAGATGCTGCCCAAAGAAAAACGATATGCCATTCTCAGGGACTGGGTAAGAAACTATGTGGGGGATACTTTGAGCTGGGAGCTTCAACTCATCCTGAAGGCCGTTGAGGTGCCGGTGACACGACTGGGAGAATCCGGACGTTTGGGATGGACCACCTGGCTCCGCAGCACCCCGTTTGAAACGGATGTCAGAGATCTGAAACTTCAGTCAGAGGCGGCTTAGAACCGGGGAACACTATCGTTTTGTCTTGAAAGGCAGCCCGCACAGGGATTTCGAAAACAGAAACACGGGATTTCTAACCTTCAATAAAGGAGGGATGTCATGGCGGAAATCAGTCGTACTGCGCTGTTCGGCAAACTCAACAGTCTGGCATATAAATCTGTGGAAAGTGCCACCGTGTTCTGTAAAATGCGGGGAAATCCCTATGTCGAACTGATTCACTGGCTGAACATGGTCCTGCAGCTTCAGAATTCAGACCTTCACTGTATCGTCCGTCATTATGAGCTCAACCCCTCCCGGCTGGCTTCGGACATCACAACTTCTCTGGACAGCCTCCCCCGCGGAGCCACAACTATTTCCGACTTTTCACCCCATCTGGAAGAAGCCGTGGAAAGGGCATGGGTATACAGCACCCTGCTGTTTGGGGAGTCCCGGGTGCGGACCGGGCATATCATTGTCGCCCTGCTGAAAACCCCCGGATTGAAGACGGCTTTGCCCGCCATATCCGCTGAATTCAGAAAAATCAAACTGGAAGACCTGTCTGACCGGTTCTCCTCCATTGTCAGCGGATCGCCGGAAGATGATCTGAGTGCCCGGGACGGGACCCGGGTGGGGGGAGGTACCGCGCCGGGTGAATCCAGCGGTGCGGTGGCCCCGGCGATCATGGGCAAACAGGAAGCTTTGGCCCGGTTTTCCGTGGATCTGACGGAAACCGCCCGGAAAGGCGCCCTGGATCCGATTCTGGGAAGAGATAATGAAATACGGCAGATCATTGACATTCTCATGCGGCGGCGTCAGAACAACCCCATTCTGACGGGGGAGGCCGGGGTCGGTAAAACAGCCGTCGTGGAAGGATTTGCCCAGCGCATTGTTTCAGGAGACGTTCCGCCTCCGCTGAAAGATGTTTCGGTTCGCACTCTGGATCTGGGTCTTCTCCAGGCCGGCGCCAGCATGAAAGGAGAGTTTGAAAACCGCCTGAGACAGGTCATTGAAGAGGTCCAGGCCTCTCCCAGGCCCATCATTCTGTTTATCGATGAGGCCCATACCCTGATCGGGGCCGGGGGTGCCGCCGGATCAGGTGATGCGGCAAATCTTCTCAAACCGGCCCTGGCCCGGGGGACCCTGAGAACCATTGCGGCAACCACATGGGCGGAATACAAAAAATACTTTGAAAAAGATGCAGCCCTGACAAGACGGTTCCAGGTGGTGAAGATCGATGAACCGTCCGAAGACCAGGCGGTCATCATGATGCGGGGGCTGGCAGGGGTCAGCGAAAAGCACCACCGGGTCCAGATACTGGATGAAGCGCTGGTGGCTGCTGTTCAACTGTCCCACCGGTATATTCCCGCCCGACAGCTGCCGGACAAAGCGGTGAGCCTGCTGGACACCGCGTGTGCCCGGGTGGCGGTCAGCCTGCATGCCACCCCTCCGGCGGTTGAAGCCTGCCGCAGAAGAATATCCGCTCTGGAAACGGAAAATGAAATTCTGGCCCGGGAAGAAACCGTGGGGTGGAACCGCAAAGAACGGCAGGAAGCCATCACAGTGCAGCTGGCTGAAGAACGAAAAACCCTCGATGGGCTTGAAGCAGGATGGAAAAAGGAAAAAGAACTGGTGGACCGTATCCTGGCGCTGAGGAACACCCTGCGCACCGGTACCGGGGCCGCCATTGATGACACTGTTGAAAAAAGGGCCGGTTCCAAATCCGCAACCTATCCCGGCATGGAAAAAACCACCCCATTGCCTCTGGCTGATGCAGACGGCGGCCTCACATCACAGGAACGCAATGACATGAAAGAGGAACTGCAGGACCTGATGAGCCGGCTTGACGATCTTCAGGGAGAAACCCCTCTGATTCTGCCGAGTGTGGATGAACAGGCGGTCGCTTCCGTGGTCGCTGACTGGACCGGTGTGCCGGTGGGCCGCATGGTCAAAAATGAGATCGAAGCGGTCATGCACCTGGCGGACACGCTTGAAAAACGGGTGGTCGGACAGCGCCATGCCCTGGATGCCATCAGCATGCGCATTCAGACCTCCCGGGCCGGACTGGAGAATCCGAGCCGGCCCATCGGGGTGTTTCTGCTGGTGGGACCCAGTGGCGTAGGCAAAACCGAATCCGCACTGGCGCTGGCTGAAGCCCTCTACGGCGGGGAACAGAACGTGATCACCATCAACATGAGTGAGTTCCAGGAAGCCCATACGGTTTCCACCCTGAAAGGAGCACCCCCGGGATATGTGGGATACGGAGAAGGCGGTGTCCTGACCGAAGCAGTCCGGAGGCGTCCCTACAGTATCGTGCTGCTGGATGAAGTGGAAAAAGCGCACAGAGATGTGCATGAAATCTTTTTCCAGGTCTTTGACAAAGGACGAATGGAAGACGGGGAAGGCCGGATGATCGATTTCAAGAACACTATCATTCTGCTCACCAGCAATGTGGGGTCCGACCTGATCATGAATCTGTGCCGGGACCCGGAACTGGTGCCGGAGCCCGACGGCATGGCCAAAGCACTTCGGGAACCTTTGCTTAAAGCCTTTCCTGCAGCGTTTCTGGGACGGTTGAGTGTGGTTCCGTTTTATCCACTGGATGACGAGGTGCTGCGCCAGATCATCCGATTGCAGCTGGGACGGATTGAAACCCGCATCCGGGACAATCATCAGATTCCGTTCACCTTTGATGATGACGTGGTCGGGTTGATACAGAGCCGCTGCACTGAACTGGAAAGTGGCGCCAGGATGGTGGATGCCATTTTATCCCACACGCTGTTGCCTGATATCAGCAGTGTGCTGCTGTCGCGGATGATGGAAGGAAAACCGCTGGATCGGATTCACGTCCGGATCCGGGACAGTGGTTTTCAGTATACTTTTTCCTGAAAAAACCTGACGGCCGTCAGGAGTTTTGGCTGTATGGCCGATTTTTCAACAACAATTATATCATAAGGAGAGAACCATGGCGGCTTACATTAAATTTGACGGTGTAGATGGCGAAGCACAGGACAAGGACCATAAGAATTGGAGCGATATTCTTTCTTTCAGCCAGGGGATAGTGCAACCTGGGAGTGGTGCGACAGGCCCAACACGGCGCCGCGGGGATGTAATTCTTGAAGACATCCGTGTCACCAAAGAGCTGGACAAGGCCAGCCCCAAGATTGCCGAATCCGTTTGCAAAGGCAAAGTCTTTCCCAAGGTCGAAATTCATCTTACAGCATCTTATACGGATGCCGGGCGAGTGCCCTATTTTAAATACGACCTGAAAAATGTTCTGGTCACAAGCTACAATGTTTCCGGCAGTGCCCAGTCGGAAGCGGTCCCGACAGAGGATTTTGCCCTGAACTTTGAAGAGATCAAAGTCACATACACTGAAGCCGATAATAAGGGCAAAAGCAAAGGAAATGTGGAATATCAATGGAAGGTGGAAGAAGGAGAATGATTCGAATGCCTGATGCGTGCGTGGCCATTGAAGAGCCCCGCACGCCGGGTTTCCGGTTCCAATTTTAATGAAGGGGGCTGTTATGCCGCAAGCCACGCAGGCTACCCGGCACATTGCCATAGAAACGCCCTTAGGGGAGGATGTGCTGCTGCTGCAAAGTTTTTCCGGGCATGAAGAACTCAGTCGGCTGTTTGAGTTTGATCTTGACCTGTTAAGCGAGAACTATGAAATCAATTTTGATGAGATTATCGGGCAGAATGTCACCATTCGCATGGATCTTCCGGAAAGCGGGGGCACCCGTTACTGGAACGGCTTCATCAACCGCCTCGTCCAAGGAGTGTCAACCAGTGTCCGGTTTGCCCAGTACCGAGCCACCATGGTTCCCTGGCTGTGGTTCCTGACCCAGACCTCGGACTGCCGCATTTTCCAGGGAAAAACCGTACCGGAGATCATCAGACAGGTGTTCAGCGACCATGGGTTCAGCGACATCGAGGACCGGCTTTCCGGGGGATACCGCACCTGGAATTACTGTGTCCAGTACCGTGAAACGGATTACAATTTCGTCAGCCGCCTGATGGAACAGGAAGGTATTTATTATTATTTTCTTCATGAGCAGGGAAAATGCACGCTGGTTCTCTGTGATTCGTTGAGCAAGCACGATTCCTATGAAAACTACGGATCCATCGATTTTGTCGCTGACACGAGAGGATCAGCGGTTTCAGAACGGATCACCGAATGGACCGTTGAAAAAAAAATCCGGTCAGGAAAATTTGCTCACAATGATTATAATTTTGAAAAACCCAGTACCTTTTTGATGAGTATCGATGAGAATCAAAAATCTCACGAGCGGTCAGATTATGAAATCTATGATTACCCGGGTGAATATCTTGAAAAGGAGGATGGAGACCGATACGCCAAAATGCGTATGGAGGAACTTTCCCATCCCCATGAAATCTGTACGGGTCAATCGGATGCCCGAGGTATCTCTACAGGTTACCTGTTTACACTGAACAGGCATCCTCGAAGAGATCAGAACAAGCAATATCTGATTACCGCCACCGATTATCAGGTGGCGGCTCAAAGCTATGAAACTTCCCAAGGAAGTGATCAGCAATTCATTTGTTTTTTTTCCGTCATATCCGGATCGGTTCAGTTTCGTCCGGCAAGGAACACCCCTAAACCGATCATCCAGGGAAGCCAGACGGCCATTGTCGTCGGTCCACCTGGCGAAGAAATTCATACAAATGAACATGGTCAGGTTAAAGTAAAGTTTCACTGGGACCGGGAAGGGGGACCAAACCAGAACAGTTCCTGCTGGATTCGGGTGAGTCAGTTATGGGCCGGTGCCGGCTGGGGAGCCATGTATATACCGCGTATCGGCCAGGAAGTCATTGTCGATTTTCTGGAAGGAGATCCAGACCGGCCCATCATCACGGGCCGTATTTATCATGGAGAAAACAGACCCCCATATCCGTTGCCGGATGAAAGAACCAAAAGCACCATCAAGTCCAATTCCTCCATCGGCGGGGGAGGTTCGAACGAAATCCGGTTTGAAGACAGAAAAGGGGCCGAAGAGGTTTATATTCACGCCCAGCATGACATGAACACGGTGGTGGAAAACGATCAGCAGCTGACAGTGAACAGAAACCGAAGCATCATGGTACAGAACAATCGGGAAGTCACCATCAACGGCAATGACTCTGAAACGGTCCAGGGCGTGCAGGTCCTTACGGTGGGAGGCGCCCAATCCGTCACTATCGGCGGCCCCCAGACCATCGATGTCCAGTCCAACCAGAATGTGACCATCTCTTCGGGCAGATCTCTCACCATTCGAGGAAGCGTTATTGAAACCGTAGGCGGATCTAAAACCATCACTATGGGAGGAAGCAGGACGGAAACGATCACAGGATCCTACACCCTCACCAGTGATGGAATCAACTTGACTTCCACAGGACCGCTCATTATTTCGGCCCCTACCATTCTGCTCAATGCATCTCTGGTCAACACCAGTGGTATCATGCAGTGTAACACACTGATAGCAAATTCTGTTATGTCCAGCAGTTATACACCCGGCGCAGGCAATATCTGGTAATCGAAAAGATGAAAAAAAAAGACGATTTTTCTGAATATCTTTTAATAAAACAGGACAGCCTGGTTCGACTGGGTGTCCTGGCCGAGTTGTATCAATCCTGTTCTGAAGTGCTGCCGAACCCTGCTTCTGTGGCGGAATGCCTTTCAGATAGTTATCCGGGCGTAAGGCATCTTGCAGTGGCGGTACTCAGAAAAATCGGCGCCCCGGGGATCCCTGCATTGATCAAAGTCCTGGATGGAAACCGGGAAACCACCCTGAGGCAGGCAGCTGCCGCCGCCCTGGCAGACTTTGGTGCCGAATCCGCCCCTGCCGTCCCTGCTTTGTGCGGCTGCCTGGAAAGTGAAGATGAACAGATACGGTGGCATGCCGGATACGCCTTGGCACAGATTGGATCGCCGGCCGTTCCGGCCTTGAAAGAGATGTTAAAATCCAAGGATCTTGCGGTAGTCGTTTCAACCCTTGCAAGCTTTGAACTGATGGGGACAACGGCAGAAAATGCTGCAGAAAAGATCCGGGATTTTGCAGATCATCCTGATCCGCAAGTTCGGACGCAGTGTCTTGCCACTCTTGTCAAAGTTACCGGCGAACCGTCTACCGGGCTGCCGATACTGCTTTCCCTGCTGACTGAAGAATCGGACCCGGCACTCCGTGCCGCATTTATTGAAAAAATCGGGATGCTCGGAAAAGATGCAACGGATGCAACCGAAACGATCTTGAAATATTTCAGTGATTCGTCCGCTGCTGTCCGGGCTGCCGCCGCCATCGCACTGGCCCGGACAAACCGTGATTTTTCATCTTCAGAGCCAGAATGGCTCACGCTNNCCCGGATGTCCGTTCAAGTGCCGTCATGGCCATTGCATCCTATGGCAATGAGGCAGCCGCCGCTCTCCCCGATCTGGAAAAAATATCACAGCAGGAACCTTCCGCCGTGGCAAGTGCCGCGATAAAGAAGATAACCGGTGAATCCGCATGAAAAATAAGCACCTCCATGCAGAACGTGCCGTAGCGGAATCCTATGATCGCATTCCATATGAGGGAAACCCATATTACTATACGCATCCTGGTGTATTGGCGGCCTATGGCGCTCTGTATGGCCTTTGTCCCGCCGACCCGGTGCAATGCCGGGANNGGGTGCTCGAGCAGGGCTGCGGGGATGGAATCAATCTCATCCCCATGGCATATGAATTTCCAGAAAGCCGCTTCCTGGGCATTGACCTGTCGCCGGTTCAAATAAAAAAAGGCCTGAAAACAATCGATTTTCTGGGACTTGAAAATATCGAACTATCGACCCGAAGCATCATGGATATAACTGACAATGACGGCAGGTTTGATTACATTATCGTTCATGGGGTTTACTCATGGGTCACCTCCGAAGTGAGAGAAAAAATTCTGGATATCAGCAGATACCATCTATCGAATCAGGGTATTGCCTATATCAGCTACAATGTACTGCCGGGCTGGCGGTTCAATCAGACCATGCGGGACCTGTTCCTTTATCACACCCGTCATATCAAAGATCCCGGCCTGAAAGCACAGGCAGCAATAGATCTTTGCAACACCATGCTCAAGGAAACTGTCGCTGGTAATTCTGTTCACGATGTTCAGTTGAGGTTCTTTGGAAAAACCCTCCAGGATTTTCCAAATGTATCCAGTTATCTGCTTCACGAATATATGGAAACCCATAATACGGCCTTTTATTTCCACCAATTTGCCGAGGATTTGAAAGGCTTTGATCTCCAATATATTTGCGATGCCGACCAGGCGAGTTTTGAACTGGATAGTTTTCTGCCGGATACCGCAGCAGCATTTGAAAAAATATCTGAAAATGATATTGAAACGGAACAATATATCGATTTTTTGAAAAACACATGCTTCAGGCGCTCTCTGATCTGCCCTAAGGAAGTGGATTTAAGTTCAGACTTTAGACTGGATCGGATTCAACACCTACATGCCGCCACGGATGTAGTTCCGGTTCTGGATTCACCGGACAGTCCAATTAAAATAGCAACTGCATTTAGAACTTCTTCCGGACGGAGATTCAGTACAAAAGACAATTTTGCACAACTCGTACTGAACAGACTGAGTGAAATCAAACCATGTACCATCCGGGTGGATACACTGATTAAATCAATGCTGCAACCGGAGCCTTCCGAAACAGGGGCCGATGATCAGATACTGGCTGAAAGGATGGGGCATGTCATCTATACCCTTTTCTTTAACGGTGTTCTGGAGCTTCTCGGTGCCGGACGTCGATGCATCCCAGAGGCTGGGGATTTCCCGGCGGCATCCCCGGTTTCTCGTTTACAGGCCCCTACCCGCCGGATAACCAACCTTTGCCACAGAACCATCCTGATGGATGACGACATGGCCTGTTTTGTTCTGTCACATCTTGACGGTTCGCTGAATCGGGATTCCCTCTGCAACCTGATGACCGAGGCTATAGAGACCGGAAGGATCCGCAACCCGAAACTGGAGACAACGCATCGTGAAATGATTCGCAAATCAATGCGGCATCAACTGACATCGATCCTTCAACAATTGCCCCGGTGCGGCGTGTTGATTCATCCAAAAAACTGATGCATACCGGCACCATCACCCCATTCAACCGATATGACGCAATCGGCCGATTCCACTCATGCCCGCCCCATCATACCGACCGGCCCGGGCAACCGGCTTCGCGCATGAGGTCTCAACTGTGACATAGCTTCGGGGGTGCTGCTTTCCTGATACCGGCTGACAGGGCCTCGGAGGCCCGCTGAAGTGCTTTCAGAAGGGTTTTCTCTCATAACTGCTTCAATGGCCAGTGGCAGATATCGAATGATCTCTCCCCCTATTGCCCGCAATGCCGGGGTGTTCAACAGATCACGCTGCAATCGTTCACTGCAGCCCCGAATGGAATGACTCTCGCAACGCGGATCCGCGTCATTACGACGGCACATGAGAGTTGGCGACATGATAAGTCTGGAATAAGTTTCAGCTCTAAACTCATATTCGACATAGCCTTGGGGCACCCCGTTTCTTACATATTTCTGCCCCTGATAAGCACGGTTTCCCCGGCGGTACGCTGGATTAACAGGCCTGCTTGTCAAACCCAGATGAAAATCAACGCAATGTCCGATTTCATGGGTCAGAGTGAGCCCGCAATCCGTTCTCTCGTTTCTCAGAGAACTTTCTGTGATGGAGATGATACCATTGGAATGAGGCAGCCCGGCAATCTGATTTCCGTCAACACCGCGTGCACTTGCCGAACGTGGATTGATCCATCTGGTTTCTCCTGTTGAACCCGGTTCATACCATCCCCCGCTGCCTGCCCCTGCCCAAATCAAGATCGGGACGGCTTCCAGCAATCTGAGATGAACGTAGGGCAACCTCTCCAGAATGGTTCCCATATATGCTATTTTCTGATGAATATAATCCTGCGTCAAAGATACGGCGGTTTCATGGGTCACCTCATCTGGACTGACCGTATTGACATTGCCGGCCACATAGAAACGGATCGTGCACCCTCTAATGGTCAACCCTCGAATAAATCCCATTTTTATTACTCCATATTCCCTTTGAATAGATCATGGGACAGGTCAAACAGCCTGCAAAAATCATTTGTCCGCAAGGGACGTTGATATATGGCGGTTATCGGTTTTTCCGGAAGACCGCCGATAAAAACAGCTTTGGGCGGTTCAAACCTGGGGATTCCCCTTCTCTGAACCGAATCGTCATCAGTCAGGGGTTGATACTGTTTCAGGAAAACCGGCATCGGCAGAATCAGGGTATCATCGACTTCGCTTTTGAAAGCCCAGGCTGCCAGGCAGTTTGAAAATTCGGATGATTCACGAAAACAATTGTTGTGGATATCCGGAAGCCTTACTTCGGACAGCGCTGTTTCAAACTCATTGAACCGTTCATACCGGGCGGCACCCATCTCTTCGAAAGCCCGGAACACTTCCCCAAAAAGATCAAAAACTCGATGCCATTGCCTGTGAAAGTCAGTCATTACTACCTGACCCGTGATGAGCAGGGGATAGGTACGTCCCATGCTGTCACTGCTGCTTTTAACAATGCCAGCCATCAGCGTTTTTTTGTGTCCCCCCCTTGTCCAAAACCGAAAGGAATGAATTGCTCCGACTTTGATTAAATCCGTCCCACCTGATTTCATTCCTGCATCCACCCAGGAGACCAGGGCATTCACCATGGACAAGGCCGTATTGACCCGGATATAATCAGAAAATGCCGGATGCTTGCCAAAGGCGGCGACATCCGTTTTCAATCGGCGCCTGCCTATTCCCAGCATGGCGCGATCTCCGAGGGCGGCCTTCCCGGTGCGCTCCCCAGCAGCCCGATGACCTCTGTACTGCCGGAAAATTCATACTTGACATTGATGGACCGGATTCCCAGACGGGTGAGGCTGTCCTCATGCCCGGGAAATTCAGCCGGAATGAAACTGCGGCGGCCTCCGGGAAAATCCTTGAGAAACTGTGGAAACGAATAAGGCCCGGTATATTTTTTGACCAGGGTCATGTTGCTGATTTTAATGGAAAAAACCACCTGGCAGTCGGACTGGGGAGACCAGCTAAACACTTTCTGAACCGGGTAGTTCAAATTTTCCAGTGCTACAGCCCCTTCGGTGCAGACCAGTTCCAGCTGCGTCGCATGAGGTTGAATAAGCGCACCGTCATTGGCACTGGTGGGAAGACCGCTGATTGTTACATTGTACTGGGGTTTTACCGGCCTGGCCGCCCGGACCCCCCGGGCAAGGAAATTAAAAAAATTCGGTTCAAAGGCAACACTTTTGTCATCCACCCGGGCTGCATAATATCCCTGTTTCAACCCCCGTTTCACAAAAGGCGCGGCCGGTCCTTCCAGAAACCGGGTGACCAGCCCGTCCGATCCCATCAACTGGGTGTTGACATTCTGGGCGCCTGAAGCATCCTGAATACCCAGCAGCACTTCCTGTTCCCATTTTTTCTGGAGCCGGCACGCGGTCTCCTTAAGGGCGAATTCATGAAAAAAATCCATGGGGCCCAACAGAATCCGCCAGATGTGCTGACTTTTCTCATCCGGATAGGCCAGGATCTGCCGCACTCTGTCAAACGCCTGTCGCACCGAAAAGTAAGGGGTGGTGCTGGTGGCCGGATCCTCCGAGTATATCTGTACAGCCAGACCAAAGGCTGCCTGCTCGGAAGAGACCAGGGGCGGCAGCTGGGCAACGCTGTCCTGGTAGGTCATAAATGCCTTACCGGCCTGAAGCATCTGTGTGTCGTCCAGCCTCAGTCTTGATACCCCGGGAATTTTCGACTTGACCTTGGCCACAGCCGTTCCTACCACACCGGCGGCCCCCTCACCTTTGATGCGAAGCGCCGCTGCCTGGTTGTCCAGTGTCCGGATATCCTCCACCAGATGGACCCATTCGGGCTGGTGTTCCTGTCCGGAAAATGGCTGCAGTTCCTGTGAAATAATATCAAGCAACGTGTCATACGGCCCTTTTTTTTGCTGGATCCGCCCGGAAACCGTCTGCCATTCCTGACGGGTTTTCAACCCTTTTCTTCCCTGATCAAATCCGGCAATGAAAGCCAGCCAGGCGTCGAGGTAGGCGGTTTCATACCAGGCATAAAAATTCTGCTTTTTCCCTGCGATAATGAGTGGTTCAGCCAGTGCGGATTCCATGGAGACAATAAAGCTGTCAATGTTTTCCTTGCCGTTCCGTGTAAATCCGGGGACAACCATGGCAAGGGACGTCTCCTGAAAAGACGATCCCCAGAAATCGGCCATGGTGTAGGCAGGAATTTCCGCATCTGTATTGACCCGGGCAACCAGCCAGTTCAGAGAGTGTCCTTCAATGGAGACAATCCGGGCCAGCCATTTCTGCAGTTCGTTCATTTTCCGGTTTATTGCCTGGGGGTCGTTCTGCCAGGTCAGATATTTCAAATACAGATCATCGAACCTGAAACGGACCTCGGGGGCGATATCCGCACGGACACCGGCGGAAGCCACATCAAAATCAGGAAGCCGCATAGTTTCAATATTCTGATCCAGGAGAGCGGCTTTCATGAGGTTAATACGAAATACCAGGTGATTCACATGCCGGATAAACAGATCCACCGGCGTGTCTCTGTTGAAGTCGACCATATTTTCAGCCAGCTGCTTGTCAAACGGCAAAATCAGCCATTCTTCCACCAGGACACAGTATTTTTGTTTCATTGCCGCTTCCACGGACAGGCTTTTGTTAAGCCCCAGCCGTGGAATCCACCAGTTTTTATTGCTGTGCTCAATTTCCAGAATGGTTGATTTGAAATGGTCCAGAGTCGTCATATCGGCAATCAGGTCTCCTTGAAAAATCCTGGGACCTGCAAACTGGTCTGAAGCCGCCTGAATGCCTTGCAGGTTCTTGACAAACGAATAACTCAAAATTCCGCAAAATGCGACGACCACGGCTGTCCAGGCGGCAAACCCGATATTCCGGGTCAATCTGGACCAGGCATCTCCCCGCTGTGTTTTAGTGAAAAGGTTTCTGTCAGACGGCAGAATCCGGGTAAAAAAGTCATGCAGAAAAAGCCCCTTGCTGGTACCCGGCAGTACCTGTTGCTCCCCGATCAGTCCCATTTCCCTGAGAAAATGAGAAAAAGGGGTCCCTTCCTGACGGCCGCTGCTGAAAAAAATCCCTCGAAAATAAGGGGTTTCCTGGTAGGGATTTTCCTGGAATATGCCTTTGACAAACGCCTGAAGCCCGGTCTTGATTTTTTCCAGCTCACTGGGAAACAGCATCAGCCCCGGATCGATCTTTTCCTTCTTCAACCGCTGCATCATGAGCAGGCGGATATCCCGGATTCTTTCTCCCATGGTCTTGAAGCAGTCCGTCACAAATGTCACCAGGTCTTTTTCATGATCATGGTTGATCATTCCCATGGTCTGGTCCAGGGTATTCGGGTCCAGTCCGTCACAGAACTGAGTCATGCCCTGAACAAGATCGCACTTGGTCACCATGACATATACCGGAAACCTGGCGCCCAGTACCCGCATCAATTCATCCACCCGTTTACGGACATCCCTCCCGTACCGCTCCAGGTTTTCCCCATCCCTGTCATGGAGACTGTCGGCCGAGACGGTGACAATCAGACCATTCAGGGGTTCTTTTTTCCGGTACCTTGCCAGAAGACCCAGGAATTTCTGCCACTCCTCTCTGTCTTTTTCTTCATCCACCCGGACCGCATACCGGCCGGCCGTATCGATGAGGATGGCCTGTTCAAAAAACCACCAGTCACAGTTGCGGGTCCCGGAAATCCCCGAAACACTGCCGACCTCCCCAAATGAAGAGGAAAGATCCGCGCTCTGGATGGCAGTGGTTTTGCCGGTGCCGCTTTTTCCGATTATCATATACCAGGGAAGCACATACAAAGGATTGCCCTGGTTTTTCAAATGGGATTTTCGCAGTGATTCGATGGCCTGTTTCCATTTCTCCTGCATTTCCCTGGACACGTCCCGGCCCTGCTGGTTCCGGGATGCCATCGAGACATTATCCTGCTCAATGATCTGGGAAACAAACTGCTGTTCTCTTTTCCTCAGCAGCAGCTTTTTTAAAAACCAGATCCCGAGCAGTATGCCGATCATTCCGGCAATGATGAAAAAACAGACCCACCAGGGCCAGCCTGCCCACAACACGCCGGCAAAAACCACAAATCCGATAAAAACAATCAAAGAAAAGATCAAAAAAATCTTAGACAGAAATGCAATGGTCTTTTTCATTTACGGCATCCGGGTAATTAAGGTTTGTCCCACATTGGAGAGCACAAAGGTATAAATGAGAAACAACAGTCCGTAAAAACCGGCCGGGACCAGGAACGCGGCAAGGGTGATCCATGAAAACCGTTTTGATCCGTCACTGTCTTCACTGTCATGTGTTTTGACATAGGCTTTGGGAAACAGCGTGATCCGGTTCAGGTCCGGCAGATCCATGGAACTTCCTGTCAGCAGCTTCAGATTGGATATCCTGAGTTGATCCAGCAGCATCTCATCCCCCTGCCGGTGATACTGTCCGGTAAACCCGAGGACCAGGCAGATATAATACACCTCTCTGACCGGATTCTGATGAGGACCGATCATGTTGAGTTTCTGGAAAAAAAGCTCTCCGGCATCTGCGGTCTGAAAAAACCGGCGCTGGAGCTGATGACCCTGCCACTGACGTCTGCCCTCCCAGGTGCTGCGCATGATACTCTCATCGATCCAGGCGAATACGGCAAATCTGCCCAGATCGTAATCCTCCCGGGAAATCCCTGATTTCTCAAACAGGGCTTCACTGTCATGGACCAGCCGGTCAATATGAGAGACGGCCTGGTCAAAAGGGATGGTTTCCCCCTGTTTTTTTTTCAGCAGCAAAAGGGTATATGAAATCATATCGGTAAAGCAGTCTGCCAGGCGCATAAGGTCAGTTCCTTTTCACAATCATCAGTTCCACTGCCAGATCCTCCGGGGCCATGTCCCAGAACAGGGCGATGTTATTGCCTTTGGGAACCGGTTCCCACTGTTTGCCATGGTTGTCGATCCTGAAATGCAGGGTATTGGCTTTCCGGGGCAGTTCCTGTGGAATGATTTCAAGGTGAGACAGACGGATTCCCGGTAAAGACTGGGCTATCAGAATGGGCAGAGATTCCCTGGCACTCAGTTTGGCGATACCGGCCATGGCATCGACAATCACTTCCGCCGGGTGCTGGGATGTCAGCGCCAGATAGTATCGGTTGCCCCCCTCAAACAGTGCCGGGGACAAATCCGCGGTAAAATAGGTGCCGTCAAACGGCAGAGGGATGATGTACTCGGGTCCCGCCGTAATTTCATCCAGCAGCCGGGTGATCAGATGCCGGGCCCCGGAAAAGCAGGCCCACAGGGATTGATGATCATAATCGGCCAGAAGCGCGGTCCCGTCGGCCAGTTCTCCGATAACGGACACGGTTGAAGAAAAAGATGACAGTTCGCCCACAATCTGCCTGAGCAGGCCGTAAACCATCCAGGGATGACACTGGACCACACCGGTCATATGGATCAACAGCGGCACATACCGGTTCAAAGACCGCAGGGCCAGCATATATACCATATCCCTGGACCCGAATTCCGCCGTATGCACGCCTTTGGTCTGTTTCACCGCCTCGAGCTGCCGGGACTTGGAAAAAACCTGGTCCCTGATCTCCTTGACAATACCGGACAACACGTCTGAACCGGCAATGGTGACGCATGGGGGAATGAATTCCCGGTCAAGGATGATATCATCGAGATGCCGTTTCAAACGGGCGATGGGCATCAAAAGATACTCTCCCTGAAAATCCATCTCGGTTTCCCAGAAAATTTTCACCAGAAACTGCATCTGCCGGATATCTGCTTTGGGTCCGTCCCCGTGCAGATCCGCCATTTCAGTGGATTCACTCAGGGAAAAAAAACGGGTGGATACCCGGGATAGGTCCCCGGCACCCTCGACCGGCGTCACATTCGCGGCATCGTTATTCCATTTTTTCAGCCCCAGAAACACATTGAATGCCCGTCCCCCGTCTTTCCAGGCGGTTTCAAACGAGCGGGCCTGAATCAGGGCATTTTTTCCCAGAACTACATGGGTATGATCCGGAAACACAAATTCCCCGGATACCATATCGAACACATGACCGGACAATGCCTCATCATCGATTTTATAATGACCCGCTCCCCAGAAACAAGGCACTGAAAACCGGTACCAGGGGTCTGTATGGGATCTGTGGTACAGATCGCTCAACTGAAAATGGTGCGGCTGAAGAAAAAGTCCCTGATGCCAGAAAAGGGGTTTGACCATTGTTACCGCCTCTCAATCTTCTCAACCTGTTCAGGGCCGAGAACCAGAGTGACATCGAGCAGTCCGGGTTTCTGTATTTTTTCCCTGGTAATAAATCCCTTTTCTTCGATGACAACGGGAATATCAATGAGCCGGGTTATTCTTTCTGTTTCCATGGTATAATATCCTGCCGCCACTGCCAGGTATTTTGCATTTTCAGCCCGGTCCATCAGCAGGGTGGTCGTTTCTCCAGGATTCACAATCAACCGCCTGGCGGAGGCCACCCCCGCATCAAACAATTTGCATTCCAGCAGCTGGTACAATCCGTTCCTGTCCTGGGAAAGCTGATTGAATCCATTTGGGTCACGCAACTGATACATACACAGCAAAAGGGTATGCGCTTTGCCGTTGTCCTGATTCAGCATCGCATCCGCCTGGATCTCGACCTTGACGGCGTCCTTCTCATAGGTCCACTGCGGCGGAGGCAGCACTTTTTTGGCACATGAAAGCATCGTCAGCATTAACATTACGGACATCAACATCATTACAGTTTTTTTCATGTTTTCCTCCTGATGAAGTTAAAAGGATATGTTTCGGCAGTTCTTTTCAAATTCCCTTAAAAAGGATTCCATGAATCGGCCGGATTCAAACCAGCTTCGAAATTTTTCAAATTTTTGTTCATATTCGTCATAGCATCTGGCCCGGCGAAACGGACCGATGGAAGCTCCCCCGGCATCGGCCGCAATTTTTTCCGGCGCCAGTTCCTCCAGAATCTGGATCACTTTGGCATGGGCCGCTTTCCTGGATGCTTCCTGGGCTTCGAAAAACGCTTTGCCGATCTGGCCGATATAGGCTTCCAGAGGCCGGGCCTGACTGCTGCCCTCGATATTGTATCCGATCACCTGACGGATGGTCTGGTCCGGGTCCTGCTTTCCCACCAGCGTGGTATTGATGACGCTGATCAACTGATTCAGCGATTCGAAAACCGTATTGATCGATTCAGCCAGGCTCTCGAGCAGTTCATCGGAACTCAGATCCAGTTTGGAAATATCCCGTCCCAGCAGCAGTTTGATCACCCGGGACAGGACATGATCATCAATTGCCGGCGGTCTCCCGGAATCCCGTTCTTTCTGGTCCGGACCGTCCAGCCGGTCGATCAACCGGTTCAGCACAGTCATTCTGGAGGGGTTGTCATACTCTTGGAGGATATCCCTCAGATACCGGTCCAGCCGATCCTGACTCTGGCTCCCGTATTTTTGATATATCTCCAGAATACGGGTTTCAAGCTTCTCGTAAGATATGGTGGTTTCCGTCATCTCTTGAATCCATTCTATGGGTCATCATACCCGAATTATTTTTTCGGAGATATCACCACGGTCTTGTCCAGATCGTCTTCCTCATCAAAAAAAACGGGGGCCTGTTTTGCCTGCTCTTTGGAACCCGCGATGGAAACCGGGGTCATGACAACGGTTTTCTCCATCTCGTCAAAATCCGATCCCGGGTCGGAAACACTTTCCGGCGTTTTCCGGCCGGATGAAGACAGCACAATGGTTTCAAGCACATCCTCCTGACGGCGGTCCGGACCCGGGCTTTCTGCCGTCTTCTCCGCCGGCCCTTTTTCTGTCTGCCATTTATCCCTGATTCGCAGCAGCAGGGATCGAACCGCCTGATTGCGGGCATCTATTTCAGACAAACCGACAGGTGCTGTTGTACCCGGCTCCGGGACCATCTGCGGTGCATCCTGGACTTCACGAACGGCAAAAAGGCGGATTTTCACGGTTTGCTTCAGTTTTTCCAACTCCTCCAGCAACCGGTTCATTTCTGTTTTCAGATCCCGGGAATGCGGCTGCAAAAACCGGGCGCCCATTGCCATTGTCCTGAGCCACAGCGACTGCCATTGGTCCGGCACCTTTTCTTTCTCCGGGGTCCAGAAAATATTATCCGCCGCCATAAAAGGATATGTCTGAATCAGCCCGGTATAGTCGGAAAAGCATTCTGTCATGGAACTGGTCTTTGAAAGCCGCCTGAGACCGGCAAACACTTCCTCATATCCCTGAATCCGGTTCACCAGAAAGGTATAAAACCAGAGACCGGCAAGAAAATCGATGTGTCTGTTTCCTGCCGGGAACAACTCCCCTCCGTCCTGTTGCCGGTTGGACAACAGATCAATAATGGTCAGATCAAATCCCCAGAAGAAGGGCAGCATACTTTCCCGGCTCCTGGGTGTCAGCCAGAGGCTGTGGGGGGACAGGTTCACAATGGAACGGATATCGTCGTCAATCTTTTGATTCAGTAGACTGACAAATTTTTCAATAAACGACAGTTTCAAATACAGCACTTCAAGAAAAAACCGGGGCTCATTTTCAAAGAAGAAGCCGGCGCCGCCTTGGGAAATCCTGCCTGCGCCTATCGCTTCTGCGGAAACCGCATTCCCAAGACCGGGAACCTCTTCAACCCGGGCCCCGGACAGCAGCGGAATAAAGTCAACTCCTTTGATGACAGCGGCATCGAACACAAGCATGTAAAACGGATAAAAAGAAAAAATACTGATCCGGGACAGGGCTTTGCCGCCTGTGACATGGCATTGAGTGTGCTCCGGGCAGTGAATACAGGGAAAATTCCCTGAAGAAACACTTCGGATACGGTTGAAATCTCTGATCAGATCATACCGGTCTCTGATGAAAACAGCATCTTCCGTTGACCGGGCATATTGGTAAAATATGGCCTTGCCATCCGCTGCCTGGCACCTGGGGCAGTAGAGATACCGTTTCAGAGAAGTATGATAGGAACACAGGACGGCCTGCTTCAAGAGCCGGTCATCTTTACACAGATCCAGCAGCCCGCCGCATTCAGGGCAGGGGGGATGAAAAAATCGGGTGACATGCCGACAGAAGAACAACGGTTTGAAACAGGGCGGGTCCGGACCCTGGAAAACTGTTTTATCCGAGGAAAAGGACCGGATTGTATCCTGCCAGATCCGGTCCATGTCTGCATTGGTAAATCTATGAAATCCGTTTGACGAAACCGGATAATTATCTCTTTGAAGCAGCAGAAATAAGGGATGAAAAGAACCGGCCTGCGACATCCTGAGGCCGGCTTTCACGATCATCGAAAAGCACTGACCATTGTCCATGACCTGAAAAGGGCGGAAATCTCCGTGAAACCCATCATTGCCGGGATCTGACATTGGAATTTCAAGATAAAACCCCTCACTTCCGGATTCCAGAAATGGGATCAACGAGATCGTTTTATCCATTTTATTTATTCCTTTTTCCGAATGCAGTATCCTGATCCTGCCGTTAAAGAAACGAATTACTGTCAGAGATCAGCATTGGAGCCACAACAACACCTCAGGAAGAGACGGAACAGGCAGCATAGGTTGAGGAGGCGCACAATTATTGAAAAATCTTAGAACAATAGAATGAAGTTTGTCAATTACAATTTCAGATTACTTGCTGCCAGAGGCGGTTTTCCAGCGAAAAACCTTGAGAAATTTTTTTTACTTGAAAATACCCCAAAGCCCTGATATATAGGGCGGGATTTGGATCCGCCGGCGTAACTCAGGTGGTAGAGTAGCTGATTCGTAATCAGCAAGTCAGCAGTTCGAGTCTGCTCGCCGGCTCCAGATTAACTGATCCGCCTTTTTGAGGGGGATTTCCTCCCTGATCACCTGAACGATCGAAACGCTATTCGCCCATTTTATAACAATTCCGTTATGTTACGATTGTCTGCTCATTATCCGCCTGAACAGATGAAGCAATACCAGTGCTGCGAAAAACCCGGCCGGAAAAATCAGTACCCAGATCAGGCGCAGCATCCAGACAAGAAATTCGGCATCCTCCATGGACGTGATAAACTGCGGAGCCGGAATCACCATGGATGCGGCGAAGCCGATGACAAGCAGGCGGGGTATCCAGTATGTTATTTTCAAGTTGACACGCATATGGCTGACCATTATAGTTCCGAACTGAAAATTATCCAAATAAAAAAGCGAAGGCCCCATGACTCAGAAAGTATTCATGAAAATCCTGCCGGCCCTTATCATGACAGCCACTCTGTTTTTCTGCAGCCCGGTATCTGCCAGACAGCCGTCCGTCCCCCAGGTGCGGGTGATGACCATTGAAGAGCAGAACGTGGTGCCGGCCAGCGAATATGTAGGTCATGTGGAAGCGATCCAGATGGTGGAACTGCGGGCCCGGGTGGAAGGGTTCCTCCAGGAGGTGAGTTTCACGGAAGGCGATTTGGTCCGGGAAGGACAGGTCCTCTACCGTATCGAACCGGACGGATACGCCGCCCGGGTGGCCATGGAAAAAGCCCGGGTGGCCATGGAAAAAGCCCGGGTGGCCCAGGCGGACGCTGAACTGACCCGGTCCCGAAGCCACCTGAAACGAATGCGGTCCGTGAACCCGCAGAGTATTTCCGCCCTGGACCTGGACAATGCCGTGGCCGCGGAACTGGCTGCCCAGGCCAATCTGGCCGCTGCCCAGGCAAACCTGGCCGCTGCCGGCGCCGCCCTGGACGACAGTGAACTCAACCTGGCCTACACCACCATCTCCGCGCCCATTTCGGGCCGTATCGGCCGGACCGCCTATACCCGGGGAAACCTGGTCAATCCCGCAGCCGGTATTCTGGCCACCATCGTGCAGACCGACCCGGTCCGGGTGGCCTATGCGGTCAGTGAAAACGACATTGCCGCCGTGCAGAAAGCGATTCAGGAAATGGACACCCCCGGCGGTGCGCAGCTGCTCTCCCCCCGGCTGATGCTGCCGGGAAACCAGATCTATCCGGAAACCGGACAGGTGGTGTTTGTGGACAACCGGGTGGAC
>NPIE01004419.1_pt1 | contig 21084 bp, 13 predicted proteins | sample 8637661 | NCBI WGS metagenome assembly NPIE01 (sample SAMN07420842, study PRJNA396082) | bioreactor metagenome | isolation source: sample BA12 brine-fed electro-methanogenic bioreactor BA | place: Japan: Kochi | collected 2016-12-09
TACACCATCCTAAGCGAGCACCCGTTTTCAGTTTTCACGTTCATAAACCACGCAAACACAATCACTTACAAAGCCCTCAAACGGACTGAAAATCCGTGTGTCGGCGGTTCAGGTATATGTCTGCTGCACTACTCGCCGGTCTGGTCTGCGCCAGCGACTTCGTTCGAGAAGGCGTAGTGGTGCCACGAATCACCGGTCACGAGCGCGTCGAACGTGAAGTTCATTTCATCATTCGTTGCGATGTACCTGTACACAATGAGCTGGCCGTTGCCGGAGCCGGCGCCGTTCTGGTCGATGCGCGTCGGATTCCGTGGGTTGTCGCCGGGTGTGACATCGGTGAAACGTCCTCCGGCGCCCCCATACCCGACGGTGTAGAACGTCGTAACATACGCAGTGCCGGGGACCAGACCGGTCAGCGTAAGCACGGGGTGGTTGTCGTCCTGATCGCCATAGAAGAATCCTCTCACGAGGGCGGCGCTGTCGTCGGTGACATTGACGGGATTCGTGGTGTCGAACACGTTGGTCGCGGGACCCGTCAGTGTCCAGTTGGTCCCTGACCCGTTCGTATCGCGCTCGAAATGAACGTTGTTGCCTGCGAAGAACGGTTCGCCGTCGACGCCTTCGCCGCTGAATTTTCCGGTGTGCGTGTACCCCTTGTCGCTGCTGATCCGGGAGTCCTGATCGCCGGTCCAGGGATAGATGGAGAATGCGCCCGACACCGACGTCGCGGGGGCGAGCCGGATATCGTCGAAGTAGACTACTCCCTTGCCACCCGTTGCCCCGACGCGCTCGAAGCCAATGCTCAACTCAGTGACGCTGCGAAGGTCCACGTTCAAACCTTCGAGGTCCACACTCCACGGTCGCCACAGTGTCTGTTTCAGGTCGTCTGCGCCGCCCTCATACAGAATCTTGGAGTCGTTGATCTTCACATACATCTGCTCGGCGGCGTTGTCCGGATTGCCATAGAAGTGCAGTGCCAGCGCTTGAATGCCATGACGGGTCCAGTCGGGGCCGACCTGTAGATCGGCGAGCTTCACGGTTGTTTCTGAATAGGCAGCGGCCGTGTTGTCGTAGTAGAGCGGCATGGACTGACGGCCGCTTCGGACGATGGTCTGCTCGGCAAACGGGGACTCGAAGTGACCGACCATGGAGCCGGTGTCGTTGACATAGCCGTCGAGCCAGGTGTCGAAGATCGTCTCGCCGGCGTCGATATCGTCGGTGTAGCGCTCGAAGTCCTCGAACACCAGATACTCCTGGGTGGCAAAACTCCAGAGCTCGCCTGGCCAGGATTCCGTTTCCTGCAGGGCATCGATCTGCCAGTAGTATGTGGTGCCCAGAGTCAGTTCGCCGGGGACGTAGCTGTTGTCGGCAACGGTCTCGGCCAACGCCAGCGCCTCGGCGTCCGTTCCGAAGTACACCTCGTGCGACGTGGCGTCCCGACCTCGGCGCCAGCTCAGAACGCCTTCGACGTCCACACCCACGGCGCCGTTGGCTGGCTGGGGCTCTCTGGCCTGGACGGGAACGTAGAAGAAGCGGACTTCGCTGAGTCCAAACTGGCCTCTTGTGCCCCACCCGCTGTTGACGATCAGTCGAACATACCTCGCGGCGATCCCCTGCAAATCGACGAGGGTGTTGGCTATATAATCTCCCCCGGCGGTGGCCTGGGCCAACTCCACGTCACTGAGCACCGTCCATTCGCTGCCGTTTTCGGAATACTCGACCGTCACGTCCTTGAGTCCGAAGCCCAGCACCGACTCGAACTGCACGTTATAGTTCCAGACCAGAAGCTCGTGGAGCTTGTAGGTATGATCGAACTCGTACTGGATGTACAGGGGTCCGTCGGCGGGCGGCATGGCGAGCCACATGTCGACGCTCTCGACGCCGTGCTGATCGGAGGCGTTGAGACCCGAACCGTCGACGGTTCGTTCCGGGAGGTACGCGGGGTCCGACGTTCCGTTGCTGGTCGCGATGACATTCGCGACCGGATAGGCGAAGGGTTCGGTCGTGAAGCTCCAGACGTCGCCCTTCATGATAGTAGAGTCCGGCGGCGCATTGACTTCGTCGATTCGCCAGTAGTAGGTCGTGCCGAAGTCAAGGTTGTCGGGCGAGTCGTACGTGATTTCGCTCTGCCCCTGGCTGAGAAGGATGCCCCTCGGGTCGGCCCGACTGGCATTGTTCACATCCTCGAAGACCGTTCCAAAATAGAGATCGCGCGTGGTGGCGGTCTCGGCGGGGTCCCAACTCAGCACCGCATCGCACGGGACATCGGTGGCCTCATCGGCGGGGCGTGGGTTGAATGCCCGGTCTCCGGCGTAGCCGGTGGTGACGATCCGGACTTCCTGCGCCGACAGGGCCCGACTGTAGATGCGAACGTCCTGCATCAGGCCTTCAAAATAGCCATAGGCCATGCCGCCGAATTGGATCGGCGCCAACACCGTCTGCCGGGGGGAGACGAGGCCGGTGTGAACCGCTTCGCCATTCAGGAAGATCGTGGGCTGTTTGGCGATGTAAACGACCATGATGTGATTCCACTCCTCTCCCAGGTCGGTGGGATACGCCGCTGTCGCAGGCATGTAGTTGCTCCCATGCTCGTAGACGGCCAGGCCGTTGGTTCCGACGGACAATCCCGCACCGGCGTTCTGATCCCCTCCATGGCTGGGGTCGAAGGCATACCTCTGATTGTTCACCCCGACGGTGCCGGATGCGGCCTGCGCGTCCAGTTCGTGGGTCGCGGTCGTTTTGAGCCACGCTCCAAAGGTGAACGAATCGGTCGGCCTTCCCTCGGTTCCTACCACGACATAGTCATTCACACCATCGAATTGCAGGGCGCCGTTGTCTCTGCCCGTCGTCCACATGGGGCCATTGACCAGCGTGCCATCGTTGGCATGGCCACTGCGGTCATGGGCGGTGGTCCCGGCGGTCTCATCGAACGGCCACCATCCGACCAACTCGGGTTGAAGCCCTGCATCGAAGGCCGCCGGCGATGCGGACGGACCCAGCACAACCAGAGAAATCATGAGGTAGATCAGTCTCTTGTACATACTCGTCCTCCTTCAAACAAGGGCCAAAGCCTGGCAGATCTCTCGGCGCACGGAAGAAGGGCCTGCACGGAGAGGACCTGTGCAGGCCCGGAAGGACGCAGAGTCATTGGCCGGCGGATCGGCCTGTCGCGTGCTGGTCGCGACCGACGACAGGCGCCGAACTACATCCCTGCGACCAGATTGACGATTTCATCCTGTGACAGGGCCCGCGTGAACAGACGGAATTCGTCCATGAGCCCGGTGAAGGGCCTCGCGTCGTCGATGTTCTTCCCCACGCGAGCGCCCATACCCCAATCTCCGGCGATGTCGGCGGGATTTGCCACGTCCAGCTCAGAGGCCAGCTCTCCATTCGTGTACACGGCGGCCTTGGCGGACGCTTTGTCGTAGGTAGCGACAAAGTGCTGCCACTCGCCCCACGTCACGGCACCCGCGCGGACGTCGAACACCGTCGTACCGCCATAGGCGCGCAGCAGCCATCGGAACTCCCCGTTACTGCGGGCCTCGGGGTGCACGACCCACGTCTGGTCCGACGCTCTGGCGTTGAACAGGGCGTGATGATCGCCTGTATTTTCGCACTGGATCCAGGCGGCGAGGGTCATGCCGGAGGTCGGAATGTCCTCGGCTGCGACGTTCGCGCCGTCGAGGTCCAGGTAGCCGGCGTTGGCGAACTTCGCCCCAGCGTTGACCGCACCTTCCGCGGCGCCGGTCACGTCGCCCACAACGGCGCCGTCGTTGCCGTTGCCGGATTCATCGGGCACGATCTCGCCGAACTCGTCGAAGGAGTAGTAGATGCTCAGGGAGGGGTCTTGGCCGGTATCGGCACGAAAACCCGCCAGATAGAGCATCTCATCAGCGGACAGGGCCCGATTGTATATGGCGACCTCATCGATGGCACCGATCCAGTCGCAACTCCAGCCGTCTGAACCGATCAGAACCGGCGCCGGGCTGCTCGTGATCGCGCCCATGGGCGTCGATTCGGTGGCCAGGCCGTTGAGATAGGCGGTCAGCGTCTGACCGTCGGCCGAGCAGGCGATGTGGTGCCACTCCCCCTGGGCGAGGTTCTCGTTGACGTAGGCCCAGGCGCGAGGCGAGGTGTTGAAGGTGAAGGCCATGTAGGGTTTCGGACTGGCCCAGCCGTACCGCACCTGCCAACTCCAACTGGGACTGGCCGTACTGAAGGCCTTCGCCATCGGCGCCGTCTCGGTGCCCTGGCCCTCCGGATCTTCGGCGTCGGGGCGAATCCACAGCGACAGCGAGATCGGACCGGTGATGTCCAGCGCGGCGTCATGGGCCACTTCGATGTAGTCGCCGTCCCCGTCGAACAGCATCGCGCCGCCGGAGGCCCCATCCGTCGGCTGGGTATCGCCCATCACGACCCCGTCCAGAGCGTTGCCCGACGCATCGCCCGCATCGACGTCCAGCGGATAGTAGGCTACCAGACCGTCGGCGCCCGGGTCTGTCGGCGTCGGGGGGACGGCTAAAATGGCTGTACCCCACTGGGACGCGTCATTCCAACCTTCGACCGCGGAGAAGGAGAGCATCTTGCCTTCGCGCGAATTGCCGCCGTCGTCATCGTCATTGTAATAGCAGTCCATGCCGATCAAATCGCCCGCCTGCGGCGCGACGCCCTGGATCGACAGCCAAGGCATCTTGATCTCGATGCGCCAGCCGGTTGCGGTGGTGACCTGCGCCTGTTCGATGCCATCGGTATATCCGGCGATGTTGGTTCCCTGGATGTCGTCCGCGCCCCACCCGAACGTATACTGGTGGTCGTCTCCCGACAGCGGGGTGTCCAGCTTGGTGTTGCCGCCATCGAAGTAGACCTCCACGCTGTCGTCCTGCCAGGCTGCGTCGGAGTCGTTCTGTAAGCTGTCGTCGGTTACATCCAATAGAACATAGAGATTCTCATTGTCATACAACACCTTCCAGGTGCCGGAGGCGTCGGCGGGATCGGCCAGCGCAGCGAACGATTGCGTCGAGGCGACCGACCAGATGGTATCGACCTCTCCGTCGATAGCGGGAGGCACGACGGCAAAGCTGACTTCCATGTCGATCTGTTCGACCTCCGCGATGACGGCCAGGATTTCGAGCTTCGTCGCGGCCTTGTTGTAGATCCGTACGTCGCTCAGGAACCCGCGCCAATTCTCCCCCTCAGAAGCTTCGTTGTCGCCGCCGAAGAAGAGCGGTTGGGGAAAGTCCAGGGGTTGCGTGATCGTCTGGGAGCCGCCTTCGGCGCCGTTGCGGTAGTAGGTCAACCGATCGCCGACCTTGACGACCGCATGGTGGAGCCACACGTCGGCGGGGATGTCCTCATACTCCATGTTGTCGTCGCCGTTGCCGTTCATGTGCCACTCGAATTTCGTCGGCGTGAACTTGATGAACTGTCGCGGCACGAAATCGACGGCATTCTCATTCATGCGATTACCGACGATGATGTCGTTGATCCCCGTTTGACCGGCGTCCTGCCTGGCCCAGAAGGCCCAGGTGAAATCGTTGGTCAGCGTCATTTGGGGGATGGTCCCGGCGCGAACGTACGCGCCGCTCGCCTCTCCGTTGAAACTGACGACCATGCCCCGCTCGGGGTCCTCCACCCAGACCGAGCCATCCGGTCCCAGGCCGCCGTTGGGGTGGTTGATCGTGCCGTCGCTGTCGCTGCCCGATAAATCGACGACCGTCTCCCCGGCACCTTCATTCAAGGGCCACCACCCGACCAGGTTGGGATCGGCCGCTTTCGTCGCACCGGCAAGTGCCAAACCAAGGACGAGACCAAACGAAGCCAGATAAAGCCATCTCTTACCCATGACAGTGTTCCTCCCCGAAAAGATCATCTCCAGTGAGATCGGTGCTTTGGCCACACACCAAAGCAAGCCTGGCCACCTTCCGCGATGGCTCCCGGATGCCCCAACACGTCTGTAGGACCTGACCGCACCTCCTTCCTTCCAGAAACAAGGCGAGCCGCTAATTGAGAGGAGTATAGTTGAACTGCAACGCAGAAAGCCGTCTCGCCGGACTCGCTGCCTCGCATGACATGGCCTGATTCCTCCTGATCGAAGGATTCCAACACGCCTACCGGTCGGATGAGTATGGGCCCCAATGGGCCGACGTCGCACGCACCAGCTTCACCAATGTCAGATACCGCGCCGGTCCCCCCCCGTCAAGACAAAAACCCAGTTAAAATGAGGTGATTAACAAACGCAGGATGGTATGTGACGGTTCGGGACGCGTCCGGCTGGCTCTCGTCGTGCTTTGAATGGACTTCCGGTATTCAGTGCCGACGCAATCGACCACCCATCTCTACAACGTGAGCCCAGGGTCTTGCCTCATGGTCTTGGCAGGCCCGCGGTGCCGTAAAAACCGGTTTTGACCTACGTCACATCGGTCTTCGGGAATGCCACGGATGACCGCCGGCGTTTGCTCGGCCCGGCATGGGGCAGTGCCAATGCCTGACGGGTTGCCCAAGTCTGCCAGTTCCTCCGCGCACCCGCTTCCGTCGACTCCGGATATGTCAAACGTCCAAGCTCCTCCTGCGATCATCGCTTTCCATAGCGGATCTGCCCGGAGGCCAGAAAGCAGGCCAGTTCTCCGCTGAGTCGGATCCTTGTGCCCGTCTGGAAATAGGTTTCCACGGCCTCGGCGAGTTCTTTCCCTGCGGCCTTGGCCTGGAGAAGACCAGCCTGCCGGTCTCAAGGTCCTCATGGACCATCTTGTCTTCGAGATACCCCATGTACCAGCCGTTCGGCGCTCCGACACGGAAGCTCATCTGGAGCCGGATTGCCGGCCCCCAGTGGGTGTATGATGCGGCGAGCAGAATGTTCTCCGGTGGGCTGTTGTGCGCGCGTGTGACTGCATGGCGGATCGCCTCAACCATGACGCGGTCGAAATCCAGGCCATCGGCGGCAATCAGCACACCCGTTCCGCCCGCTTGGTCCCGAACTACCACCGCCTGGGTCAGCAGGGGCGCCAGTGTACCGTCGGCGTATCGTTCTTGTCCGAACCCAGACATCTGAACCTGACGCGGGGCAGGCGTAATCTCTGCTTCGGCATAACCGATCGACCAAACCTCCCCCTCCAAGAGCCTCCCCGGTGCAAGGGGTGTCAGCAGGACGGTCAGCAGAATCGCCGCGGTGTTCAGCAGGAGGCTCTCTTTCATACGTGTCCTTCCCCACAGCATAGACTGGAGACGCACAGCGCTGCCAGCGTCGCGCCGCCTGGTGAGCTAGGTCTCCACCTCATATCCATCGTTGTTGTCCAGCGCGGCGCTTGCGTGGTTTCGAAGCGGGGCTAGAGTGCCACTGTTCCTGTTATGGGCAATGAGGTTGTTGGCTACGGGATAGCCACGGATCAGAATCCCGCCTGTGGTCCTGTTGTTCACGATGCTCACGTTGCGGCAGTATCCGCGCTGGTTCTCATTATGATCGGCGTCGACGAAGATGGCCATGCCACGATCCACCGAGACGTCGTTCCCCTCGATCAACAACCCGTCAATACCGCCGGTCTTGTACAATGACAGGTACGCGTTGCCTCGATTCCCGGTAATTCGGCTGTCCCGGATGTGGGCATTGCAGTGATTCTCATGCATCAGTCCTTCACCGTCATTGATGTGATACTTATGGTCGGCCGCCCAATTGCGATGGACTTCGTAATCATTCTCCTCGACGACCCAGCGCCAACCTCGCATTTGCACCGGGCGGGTATCGGTCGTGGATGAACCGCTGCTTTCCTTGAACCCGCGTACCGTTGGACGCCACACGTTATTCTTGAAGCGGATTACGTTCCTCGCACAGATCGTGCCGTCGCCGGTGAATTCGATGGCGTTTCTCCCGGTGCTGTAGATGTAGTTGTCGCAGATGACGATTCCCTTGCGAAAACCCCAGGGGTGGGTCTCAGGCGTGCCGCTGGGTTCACTGCCGCCCGGGGCACCAACGCACGCATCGTTACATTCCAGACCCGGTCGAAAGTCGTAGTCAAACCAGAGGTCGAATTCTTTCGTACCGACCTTCCTGTCGCGTGCCTGGACGACGTAACCCTTCATCAGATAGCTCTCATCGCTGGGGGCAAGACGGTTGTTCGCCAATAACGCGTTCTCATGAACCTTCACGGAGACGGCCGCCCAGTGCCACCGGGTGAACCGCTGCCAGGCTTTCTGCCCGATGCTGACGTCCGGCACGCCGGGCTCGGCGACAGCGGCGTTTCGCAGCAGGCAACCGTACACGATCCGATTGCTGCCAGCCTTCTGTCCTTCCGCCCACTCGAAATGAATGTGTCCGCGATTGATACTGAGGTCAACCACACCACAATTCGACGCCGACGCGGGATTCTTGAGATAGATTCCTTTGAATGCAGTCTTGATGGATGTTCCCTCGCCTGAGAGCGATGGAGCGAAGCGCGGAAACTCAAGTTCCGAGGACAGCCTGTAGGTCTCCTCCTTGGCGTCCATGCTCCCCATGGGTGGAGCGCCCCGGAGGAGGATTCCGTCGTCCAGATATATGGAGTCGGTGAAGCGATATCGGCCCGGCGGGAAATACACGACACCGCCGCCCTTGGCTCTGAGTTGCCGCTGCGCTGTATCCAGGCGGTCTGCCCAGCTACTGCCGCCAACGGTGGTGATATCGAGAACGTTATGCCATAAGAGCGTGCTTGTCCAACTGAGGTGCAGGTGTGCAGCGGCGTTCTCGCTAGGTGCGGGCAAACTCGAGGCCCACCCGTGTTGTACAAGCATTCCCGATTCGGCTGCTGCTGCGGCGGTGATCGTCCGTTTCAGAAAGGCTCGTCTTGTCCAGGATGTCTCTGTCATGGTTCTCATACTCCCGGTTCGCCGATAAGATATTGTCCTTGGGCCCACACCATGTTGTCGACTGGACGGTCTATTCCCCCCTCTAGACATGCCAGGGACTGCGCCAGGCGCGTGACAACATGCGATTGGCGTTGTCGTTGTTCACGAATTTCTCCGCATGGGGGTTCCAGCGCAGCTTGCGGCCGAGGCGCATGGCGATATCGCTGATATGACAGACCGTGTCGGCACGCACGGCCGCATCGATGGAGGAGACCGGCGTCTGTCGCGTCTTGATGCCGTCGAGGAAGTTTCGCCAATGATCATTGCTGACGGTCAGGCGTTGCCGGTCAGGACGGATCTGTTCACGCAACAGTGATGAAGGGTGAGCTTCGATCGCGCCCCGTTTGATGAAAACCCATCCTTCCGTACCCTGGAAGAGCACGCCCTGGCGGTGCTTCTTGTTGTCGACGAAATTCACCACAACCCCGTTGCCGTAGGTCAATGTCACGTCCCACGCCAAGGCGCAGTCGTAAAGGCCAGTGGCCGGAAACTCTCCGCGTCCTTCGACCTCCACCGGACCGGTGCTGTCGGCGGCGTTGCCCCACTGGGCGATATCGATGTGGTGGATGCCCCAGGTCGTGATCCAGCCGAGGGAGAAATTGCTGATGTGTCCCCATTCACCGCAGTTACCGATAATTCCTTGTCGGTATGGCATCCAGCGAGCCGGGCCGACCCACCGGTCCCAGTCCAGCCAGGCGGGCGGATCGGAGGGTGGGATGGCGTGCACGGCGCGACTGGCCGGCACGGCGACGGTGATCTTCTCCAATGTCCCGATGTAACCGTTCAGCACCAATTCACAGGCAAAGCGGAAATTCCAATCCGATCGCTGTTGGGTGCCAAACTGGAACACGCTCTCGTAGCGGTAAACCGCCTCGCGAAGCGCGAGGTTCTCTTTGACACTGAGGCCCAGCGGCTTCTCAAGGAAGATATCCTTTTTGGCCCGGGCCGCTTCAATCGCGTGCAGGACGTGCCACTGATCGGGACTGGCGATGGAAACCGCGTCCACGTCCTGCCGGGCGAGCAGAGCGCGATGATCGCTACAGACCATACAGTCGCCGTTCCGGTAGTGATCGTCCACGATGCGCCCCGCTTCTTCGGCTCTCTTGCGGTTAACGTCGCATACTGCCAGGACGCGGCAATCGTGATGGCCCAGGAAGGTGCGCAGGTTCTGCGTACCGCGTCCTCCCACCCCGATGCAGCCCAGCGTAATCCTGTTGCTGGGTGCGTCCGCTCCCCAACAGGACGCGGATACAATATGGGGCAGCGTGCATGTCGCGGCCATACGTTTCAGTACGGAACGTCTGGTAAGAGGGGTGAGTTGACTCATAGAGACACCTCCCAGCGCGAGCGGACAATCCTGGATCTGCAGTGCCCCCGTTTGACGGGCCCCCTGCTCCCAACCGCTTCGCGATCGTATCACCGTCCTATCCGATCCACTCGACGATTATACGATTTGCCAGTTCTTCATTCGAGCCACATCAGATACATTCCCCGACTCCTCGCCCAACACGTTTCTCGCTCGGCATTTCCTCCTTGCGCTCTCAGGTATGGCGGCAGGCAGGAACCTACGGATCTGAGTGGTCGCTCCACATGGCATTGATCGTTGCCACCGTTTCATCGACGAGAACATTCCCGCCTTCCGGGCCGACCCGGTTGCTGTAGACTTGCGTGCTATAATGCCCACCCCGGATGGCCTCGGCGGTGGGGAGATAGCCGCCGGAAGCGCAGGCCAGTTGCACGACAAAAGTCTGCACGGCCTTGCTGCGGGCTCTGATCCGAACACCATATTCAGTGTACAGTTCGAAGGGATTGGTACAGATGGCCACGTCTCCCAGACGGATGGCATGCAGTTCCATTGTGTAGTACGGGTCTGCGTTTTGTCGCTCGTAACGTTCGACGATCTGGCGGTTCCACATGCGTTCCAGGCATCTCTGAGGATCAAGATCGTTCGCCTCTGCCGCTGCCTTGCAGAACCCCCGGGCTTCCGCAGCTTCGGTTTCCGTAACCATGCGCACAGGCAGCTGGATGTCCTGGACCCGGTGGATGAGAGTGACGTCGAAACGGATATCCTGCTTTGCTCCTTGGTAGGCTTCGTCGACCGCAAGATCGATGCGCCGGGCGATCTCCTGGAGTCGCGTCAACTGGCGAAGGGTCCGCATCCGCTCTTCAGCACGCTCATACCACATCAGGTGCGGCGATTGATCGCCGGCCGCTCCGGTCCATGCCAGGACCCGCACGTTGTCGCCAAACCTCTTGCGTAACATCACGCGGGTCTCGTGCCAGAAATCGGCGTTGACTGCACTGCGGCCTTCCACCTCTTGCGATGGGCATGCCACGGCAACGGCCAACGCAATCACTTCCCGATCCGCATTGAAGAAGAAGAGTGTATCGACGTAATGGTCTTCATATCCCTCCATAGCCCGGAAGGAAGGTCCGTTTGTTTCGCCGTACATCTTTGCGCTGCCGTCGGCGTACACGGCACGACGGTTGTGTGCCACGAGGGCATGGCCCAGGCCCCACGCCACTCCGCCTGGCCGGCGATTGGACCAGGCATGCACCACCGCCTCTTCCAGACGGTCAATAAGAAACGCAAGGTATTCGGTCGGCTGGACGGCATCTTCATCCGGAATGACGTACACGTCTTCTCGCATGACGGGTGCGGTGTGTGTATGCGTGGCACTGAGAAACAGCTTGGCGATATTGAAGTCCGGCAGATGTGACTTCACGCAATCGCGCAATTGCTCCTGAATGCCGTCACGGATCGCGACCAGATCACAGGAGACGATGATGGCCTGATCCAGAGAGGTGTTGCCCTCTCGCGTCTCCATCGCCACCACGGCGGCCGTTACGGGGCTCTCCACCTCCCGGGCCACGCGCGTATGCCGCTGGCCGGAAAGGGCTACCGGCCGTGACGGGGTGATATCGATAGTGGCGGTGCCCACCAACAACTCACTGGCGATCGAGTCTGTGCCCGAGAACAGCACGGGGGTAAGAAGGCAAGCTGTAACCAGAAGGTGTCGTCGCATGGCAGAGTCGCTCCTTTCTGCGGACGGACCAGAGGACGTCCCAGCCTTTCTTGTGCCTCACACAATTTTCAAAGTCGCCAACAGCTGCGCATCGCCCTGGTCAGCATTCGGCTTGCTTCGGGGTCATCGATGAAATCCTCTTTCTCTGGATCCCAACGCAGCTTTCGACCCAGTCGCGTACAGATATCGGTAAGATGGCAGAGGGTGTCGGTTCGAACAGCAACGTCGATGGGACAGATCGTCTCCGCTCGCGTCCTGACGGCATCGAGAAAATTCCGCTGATGCCCCTTGCTCTCGGTGAGATGAATCTCGTCCCGACCGATCACCGACGTCAGCAGTGACTCCGGCTCCGCCCAGATGCCCTGGCGATTGACATGGACCCAGCCGTCGGTGCCCTGGAAGGTTACACCCTGTCTGTGTTGCTTATTGTCCATGTATACCATCGTTACGCCGTCCGCATAGCGGTGATGCACCTTCCAGCGGATGGCACAGTCGGCCAGGCCGTCTTCAGGGAACACGGCCGTTCCTTCGATGTCGACGGGACCGGTTTCGTCCGTGCCATGTCCCCATTGCGCGATATCCACATGGTGGACGCCCCAGTAGCCCCCGATCCCCCCCAGGCAGTAATCCGAGATATGGTACCAGATGGAATAACTCTCTTCTTTCGTCCAGGGACGGCAACGCTGATAGGTATAGGGGGTCCACGGCGCCGGACCGAGCCACAGGTCATAGTCAAAACCCTTGGGCACTTCCTGGGTCGGTTGATTTGGGAAGGGGAAGTCATGGGGCACCCCGACCAGGATGGTGTGCAGCCTGCCGATGCGGCCATTGCGGACGAGTTCACAGCCATATCGGAAATTCCGATCGGACCGCTGCTGCGTGCCCCATTGAAAGACGGTGCCGTATCGGTGACAGGCTGCCTGAAGGGCTTTGTCCCATGCCAGACTCAGACCCAGGGCTTTTTCCGTGTACAGGTCTTTGCCCGCCCGGGCGGCTTCGAGCGAGATGGGGACGTGCCAGTGATCCGGCGTCGCGATACAGACGGCGTCGATGTCGTTGCGATGGCATACCTCACGGAAGTCGTTGTACGCCAGGCAGTCGGTGTTGCCATAATGCTTATCTACGAGGCCCTTGGCCTTCTGCCGCTGACTTTCATAGACGTCGCAAACGGAAACGACCTGGACGTCCGTGTGCGCCATGAAGGCCCGCAGCAGTCCCGTGCCCTGGATTCCCAGACCGATGAACCCCATCGGGACACGATTGCTGGGTTCGACGGCGCTGCCCCCGCCCCGAACGGTGGACGGCACGATGTACGGCATCCCGACGGTGGCCACGGCGGTCTGCAACGTGCTTCGCAGGAATTGACGACGGTCAACGTTTGTGCTCATGGTCTCTCCCACGATTCCTGACTTGCGCTTTTCTTGCCCTTGGGTCGCACGTCCGCCTGGCTCTACATGCTCCACGGACTGCGCAGGGCGCGGGCTAACATACGTGTGGCCGCCTCGTCACCGACAAACACCTCCGCTTCGGGGTCCCATCTCAAGGAGCGTTTCAGCCTGTGGGCGATGATCGTCAGATGGCCCAGCGATGCCGACCGATGTCCGATCTCCGCGCCGCAGCTCGGTTCTCGTCGGGTGCGAAGGCAATCGAACCAGTTCGCGTGATGATCGTTGTCGCCGATGTTCACCTCGCTCGTCGTCAGCTTCATCCGTTCGAAGAGGTCATCGGGGCCCCCTTCGATTGGCCCGCCGGTACTCATCGACGTGACCCAACCGCGCTCTCCGACGAAGACGCCCCCGAAATTGCCTTCCAGCCTGGCGTTGGAGGGCACAGCTTTGTACACATCCTTCACCATGCCCCAGTGATCGACCAGGTGCAGAAGTGTGCCGTTGGCGTAGCGGCAGGTGAGCGTCGGGTACTGGCCGGTGCTGGGGTGGATGAACTCGACCGGCCCGCTGTTCTCCACGCCCAACGCATACTGAATCACGTCTGCGGCGTGAGAGTGGTACCAGGTGACCGCGGCGGCGCCGAAATCCTCGTGGAACGCCCAGGGCACGACGCCGGGAATCGGATTCCGGTGGTAGGCGCTGTTATACGGCTGCCACGGCGCCGGACCGACCCAGAGGTCCCAGTCCAACCCCTCGGGCGCCGGTTCCGCAGGCAGGGCGAAATCCAGCGGGGCGTACGAGTCGACGCCAAGATGATTGCCGATCTTCCCCCAGAGGGTGAAGACCGACTTGATCTTGCCCAGCCCTCCGGCCCGCACGAAATGGCAGACCTCGCGAATGGTCGGGATGGAACGGTACTGCGTACCCGTCTGAAAAACCCGGTCGTATCGCTGTACGGTCTCGACCAGTTGGCGTCCCTGGCGAACCGTCAGCGAGATGGGCTTTTCGCAGTAGATGTCTTTCCCGGCCTTGGCCGCATCGATAGCCAGCAAGGCATGCCAGTGGTCGGGGGTCACGATGACCACCGCGTCGAGATCCGCCCGGGCGAGCAGCTCACGGTAGTCGTGGTAGGTGGCACAGCCGCGATACGTACCGCCCGAACGGCGGGCGGCGTACGCTGCCTCGATGCGCTGTTTGCCCTCCTCCCGGCGTATCGCGTCCACGTCACAGACCGCCAGCACCTCGATTTCCGGATCGCCCGCCAGGCGATGCAGATGGCCGCGTCCCATGCACCCGTGTCCGATCAATCCGACGGTGATCCGTTCGCTGGGTACCCTGTTGCCCTCCTTGCCTGACGCCGACGAACGGACCACCCAGGGCAGGGCGATGGCCCCTGACAGCGCCGCGGTCCGCGCCATGAATGTACGTCGGGTACAGTGGTAGCGAGATATCTTCTGTGTCAAGGTTTGCCTCCTTCCGCCAGACGCACACTCATTTCATTGAACAACTTGATATCCTGGACCCACCCGCGTCCTGTGCCGCGTTCATCGCGCCCGTACTCCAGCGTAAAGATGGTCGACAACGGACCCGACGTGGAGATTCTGCTGAGAAGCGTAGCACTGCTTCCCGTATCTGCCAGCCCATCGGCCTTCACGAGTTCCGGCGTCTCTCCCGGCGCGAGATCTCGTGCCTCGCCGGCGATCGTTTCGCAGCCCATGATCCGGGCAAACTCGATGATCCGCTCGCGATCCGCCTCCGTGGACGGCTCGTGCTCGGCCCGATAGACCAGCAGACGAACGCCGGCGGCGTCCAGCTTCAGACGGATCTGCCTCATCTCGTCGGCGCTGAGCCGACCATCGAAATCCTTAGGGATCTCGCGACTGACCTTCTGACGGTTGCTGCCACCGACATACAACAGCCCCTGTTCCGCTGCCTTGTCGATAAGTTCGAAGAGGGTCAATTCCCTCATCGGAGACGGCATGAGGGCCAGACGCCAGCCCAGTCGCTCCTGCGCACGGACCGCAGAGATCAGCTTGGCGCTCGGCGTCGTCGGGGCGGGTAGATCGCCCAGCGCGAACTGGGTGGCCGCCAGGTAGAATTGCAGCATCTTCGGGTCCCAGAAGACGTAAGGATTGTGTGCGATGGTGCAGTAGAAGACCCGGCCACGCCCGTATTGGCGCACCCATGCCAGGGCGTAGTCGTCGTCCTCGCGATGGCAGTTGCCACGTGGCTGTCCTTCGAACGCAGTCCTGGCCGTGTCGATACTGAACAGCACTCGCACGCGGTCCCTGGAGTAAGGCCCGTGGACCCGGAAGAACTCATCGCGGTAGTCGAAATCCTGGCCTTCGAAGGTCCGATTGAGGGGGTGGTCGGGATCGTCGAGCTTGATGAAGACATGCTCGTCGCTGTCGCGATGGTTGGCGCCTCGCGCTCCCAGCATGATGCCGAACTCGGGCCAATCCTCGTGGGCACCGGGCCAACGGGTGAAGGCGACCGACGTGCCGTGCACCCCCATCAGTCCACCACCCGCATAGACAAACTCGATGAGGCTGCGTCGCAGGGTCGGGTCCTCGAAGAGATTGCCCACCGTGTTGTTGAGAAACACCGCGTCGAACTGCCGCAAGGAGGCGGGCTCGAATACCGCCGGGTCCCGACGGACAACGGTGTCGAAAGCGCCGGTCCGTTGTCCCAGCAGCGTGAATGCCTGGTTGGCCGTGCGGATGGAGCCGTGGCCGCCATAGCCGACGTTGAGATCGAAGATCAGCAACCTACGCGGTCGGCGCGGCGCAACAGGTGCTTTCGCGGGAATGGCTTGTTCAATGCGTTGCTGTTCCTGGGAGTCTCCTCCAGCCGGTGACTGAGCCATGGCCTGCTCCCACCCAGGCGCGATCAGTACACTGGCGGCCGCGGTGGTCCGGCCGAGGAATCTTCGTCGGGTCAGGACGGTTCTGGGCATGGGCCGCTCCTCTATCCTGTCTTGTCCATTGGTTGGCGGAGCACCGAACTTGCCCCGCAGTCGAGAGCCATAGATCAATGTAGTAGGCACGAGCCAAATGAGCAACGGTATTCCTGCCTGCAGCCACTCATGCCGGCGTTGGACGGTAGCTTCGCCTATCCGCTGAGCCTACGACGGTCGATCAAATCGGCCAGAGCACGGATTGCCTCGAGGTTGTAGCCGGGTTCCAGATGATAGACGATCTCCAGATCGCCACCGGCGTTGTCGGCCAGGGTCGTCTGCGCCCAGTCGAGTATTGCCTTCGTATTCTCGCAGGACATATCGCCGGGCAGAGGGGCGATGCTGATCGGTAGGTGAGGCCCGAAGATCTGCCGAGCGGTACGGAGCGAGGTCGCGCCTCCGAGGTCCAGAGAGCCGAGATTTTCGATGCCGGAGAAAGCTTCAAGGAGATGGGTGCTCGGTCCACACGAATGCAGGCGAATGGGGCCGAGCGCCCGCCCGATCTCCGAAGTCAAGGGCACCACAAATTCCTCCACCAGCGTTGGGCCGACCATGCAGCCCGAGCACTCCCCCACGTGGACGTCTGTCACTGGTAGATCGGCCATCTGAGCGAAATGCCGACAGAGCACGACGTAGGCCTCGGCAATCCACTCCATGATCCGCCGGCAACGATCGGGCTGCGTCACCATGTCGAGAAACACGCTCTCGCCCACGAGCTTCTGTGCCGAGGTCAGCACGCCATGGATGGCGGCCCGGCCGGACCCATCCCAGAAGAAAGGCGGGATCGCCCGCAGAACTGGATTGTGTCGGCCTCGAATCCGCGCGATCTGCTCGTCGAATTGTCCGACGAGAGGGTGCGCCAACAGGCTCTGGGGATCTGGGAGGTCCCCCGGTTCGCGCCCCGCCCAGCACGTCGGCGTGATATCCGCATCGCGATCGTCTGCTGCCAGGAACTCCGCCCCCAGCAGCATGCCCAGAATCATGTTGGGCTGAATCCCCCCGATTTGCACCTGTCCGGAATCCCAGTAGCGCCGCCGTCCGAGATTGGATTCCGAGTAGAACAGCCCCAGCCCGGGAAACTCCCGAGCAGCGTACTCGTTGCACTGGCGATCGACGGCATGGCGGCGACCCGGGTCGAAGTAATAGTCTCGGTCGAACGCCACGCCCAGCGCCTGGTGCATCCATGCCTTCGAGAGTGTGCCCGACAGCGTAATCATCCTTGCCCTTGAGCATTCCCGTGACGATGAAGGTCAGGCGGTCATGTCCATCGCAAAGTGCGGCTTGCGAGTCCGCCATCGACCTCGTGTGAAATCGGGCACCTTGACCGGGAGGCTCCCTTGGGCGATCGAAGTCTCCGACAGCGGTCCGTGGACGCACATGAGAACGGAATCGTACACATCCAGGGGCGTCTGCGTCCGATTCTTGACCGCCTCCACGAACAGGCGCAGCTCGCGCATGTCCGTACCGTCGTGGCCGCCGAGTTCGGGTTCTTTGGTCCAGGCGTGCCGGTACTGCTCGTGATAGGGACTGAACGGCTCCCACTGATGGTACTCGGGGCTTCTGCCCTGGAGGTAGACCGCGTCTCTCTGTTCGTTGTACAACCCCAGGGTGCCCTGGATCAGCCACCGGTTGTCATACGGACGGGGCAACTGCATGTCATAGTTGATGACGATGCTCCTGCCCTTCTTCGTCCGTACCGTGGTCGTAACGATGTCGCCCTGGGCGAACTTGCGCCTGGCGTTGGGATGATCCGGTCCGAATCGCCTGGCGAAATACTCGTTGATCCCGACCGGATCGGTGGCGGTCGAGGTGAGGTAGTCGAAGTAATCGCCGCAATTGATGTCCATCCAACTGAGGACCGGGCCCAACTGGTGGCTGGGATACTGGTCGCGATTGTGCTGGACGAGGTACTTGGCCGACCAGCGGTCCTGACCCGTCTCGCGATCGAAGAACCAGTGATCGATGCAATCGTGCGAGTGCGCGCAGTGACAGTGAACGATCTCGCCCAGCAACCCCCGACGGATCATGTTGAGCACCGCCAGGTTGTCGCTCCGCATGCTCCAGTTTTCCAGCATCATACAGGGCACGCCCGTCTGTTCGTGCGTATCGACCAGTTGCCAGCATTCCTCCAGGGTGTAGGCCGCCGGCACCTCCACCGCCGCATACTTGCCCATCCGCATCGCGTAGACCGCCATGGGTGTGTGCCATTCCCAGTAGGTAGCGATGATGACGGCATCGAGGTCCTCGCGATCGACGAGTTTCTTCCAGATTTCTTCGTCGCCTGCATAAACCTCCGGCTTGGCGAAACCCGCCTCGACCACGCGGGCCCGGGCCGCACTGGCTCGCCCGCCATGAATGTCGCATACGCCTCGAATCTCGACGTCCCCTTTCATCTGGAGAAGGTTGCCCAGCAGGCTGTTGCCCCGTCCTCCCATGCCGATTACCGCCAGACGCACCTTCCCCCGGGAGGAGCCGGATGAATCGGTCGTCGACTGGGCCCCCAGTGGACCGCTGCCCAGGATCGCGCCTAAGCCCAGAGCGCTGTTGCGTTTCAGAAAGGTCCTTCGCGTGGTCTGGTCTGCCATGGTCGTATCTCCGGATTCGGTTGGAAGGCGGTAAAACCTCACTCCGTTGTTCGGCTGCGCGCTACGTGATCCCCAGATCGCTGACGTTCACCGGTCGTCCCGATTCGGCCGAAAGATCCGCCGCCAAACACACCGCCATCGTCATCGCGGCATCTTCCAGGTCCGGGAAGGCCCGTCGGTCGGCAAGAATCGAGTCGAGAAAGTGGGAGACCTCGCCCCGGAAGGGGTGATGAGAAACGTCGCCGCTGTCCGGCAGGACGCAGGGAATCTTCATGAAGTGGTTCTGGCCTGGGAACAGTTTGGGGGCAAAGACCTCGTCATTGCGAACGGCCCCTTCGGTGCCATAAACGCCGAGGTTGAACCGGTAGGGCATCTGCGTGTCGAAGGTCGTGATCGTTCGACCGACTTTACCGTCCGCAAACCGGACGTTCACGGAAATCGTCCCGGGATACTCAATCGGGTTTTCCGTTTTGATTTGATAGGCAGACACCTCTTCGACCTCGCTGCGGGCAAACCAGCGCAACGCGTCGACGGCGTGACAGCCCCCGGTCAAAATGGCGGTGCCGCTCTGCCGACGGCTCGCCAGCCACTTCTCCTGGGCGGTCATCCAGATCCGGTGCATGTAGTCGACCTCGACCAGAAAGATGTTCCCCAAGACCTTCTCCTCAATCAGACGATCCACCGTCATCAGCAGCGGATTCCAGTGCAGCACGAAGCCCACGAGGGTCTTGACCCGGTTCGTCCGCACGGCATGCAATTGTCTCTTCAGGTCTTCCACGGTCAGGGCCGGGGGCTTTTCAATGATCACATGCTTGCCCGCCTCGGCCGCCGCCACCACGTACGTCGTATGCACGTCATGAGGCGTTGACACCACCACGATATCGATGTCCTCGCTATTCAGCATCGCCGTCGCATCGGTGTCGATCGTGCAACGCAGGTCGTACGCGTCCCGATAGCGTTGTGCATTGGCCCGATGGCGACTGACCAGTGCCCGAATCTCCGCTCGCTCGTCCTCGTAAAACGCCTTCACGTATTCGCCTGCCACCCAGCCGCAACCGATGATTCCCACACCCAGTGTGCCCATACCACGATCCTTTCCCTGTCTCTGCAAAGGCCTGTTCCTCATGCATGAAGACCTGCGTAGCGTTCCATGGCATCCATCACCGCCTTGACGTTCTCCCAGGGTACACCGGGATAGAGGCCGTAGATCATCATCAAGCCCCCCTCGGGGCTCCCCAACACCTCGATTTCGTTCCGGATGAGAGCATCGATCTGGCTGGGGCTCGCAAACGGGGTGATCTGCTGGCGGTCGATATCGAGATCGATGCACACCCGGCTCTTCAGATGTGCCGCGATCCACTCCACCCCGTTGACCAGGTCCTGGAGGTTGAGCGCGTCGATGCCGCTCGCGAGGAGGTCCTCCGCCAGGTCGCGAATGTCACCGTCGGAATGCATGTGTACGAGACACTTTTCTTTGCGCGCCGGCGCGGTTAAACGCTCATAAACGGGCCGAATGTACGCGTGAAACAACGTCGGCGACAGCATAGGACCCTTCTGCATGCCCAGATCTTCCGGATAGCACAGCATCGCTGCACCCAGGTCCAGATACCGTTGGACAAGGCTCAAGTTGAATGCCTCGACGGTGTCGACTAGGTCCCTGAGCTGCTCGTTACCGTCAGCCATGTCCAGCAGGAGATTCTCGTAGCCGCGCAGATAGCAGAGACGTTGAAACGTGTGCCCGTGTTCCAGGCTCGCGCTACAGTACTTCCCCGTCCTCCTGGCGTCCAACGCCTGACAGCGTTCGGCAGGCCAGTCGATCTCCGTCATGCCGTTGGTATGCGTCGAATCGGGCGCCACAAAATGGGTCAGGTCCTCCCAATCGGCGAGTGGATGCTGTGTCACGGTGCCCGTGATGCCGTCGTCGGCAGTCTGCCAGAGACAGCCCCAGGCATCCGTGTAAGGCCGGTCCGCGCGCTCCCAGGGCGCTGGCTCGGCGATCGCGGCCTCCGTCGGAGAAAAGTCAGGGAAAAGCAGGGGGTGGTCGGCCATCAATTCGAACAGAACCTCGGGACGGTAGTGATGCCAGCAGGCGGGGCTGATCCAGAATACCATGGGGACATGGTCAGGCCGCTCAAAGCGGATCGCCCGCAGCGTATTCTGCGTGATAAGGTCCATGGAAGGCCATTTCAGCGTCTCAGGTTCCAAAGTACAAGAGGTTTCTGCTCTCCGGGCAGGGCAATCGCATGAAAGGTGTC
>NPIE01000726.1_pt2 | contig 21041 bp, 13 predicted proteins | sample 8637661 | NCBI WGS metagenome assembly NPIE01 (sample SAMN07420842, study PRJNA396082) | bioreactor metagenome | isolation source: sample BA12 brine-fed electro-methanogenic bioreactor BA | place: Japan: Kochi | collected 2016-12-09
CACAAAGTGCCAAAGTCCAGGCGGCGCAATGCATTGCGCCGCTACGCACAGGCCGTGTCAATCACCCCGCATTGGTAAGACCATAGCCGCATGAAATGGGCAAATACCAGCCTTGCGCTGCCACGCGGGACCGCCCCCATCAATCCGCTTTTAGATTCCCCTTGATCCGTGTGATCAGCCTGAACCGGTGGTTCAGCCTGAACCGGTGGTTCAGCCTGAACCGGTGGTTCAGCCTGATCCGTGTCAAATTGCCTTTCCCCCGCGTTCACGCCCGATTAGTGCAGGGCGCGGCCTCTCTGCTTCGCTGCATTTTGTGAAAAATTTCTTAAATAGTGCCGCAGCGGGTACGGCGATCTCCTGAATAGTCGTACAATTAAGGAAGGCTATATATTTCTGCGCCTGATTCCCTGGGCTGAAAAGGATTTTTTCATGCATAGCGCTCGCATGGTTGTACGTAACCTGGCTGTGGCCGGGCTGGCGCTGTTTGTGATCCTGCTGGCGGGCGTGACCCCCGCCCATGCGCAGGGGCCGCTGATCTGCAACCCCGCCGGCTGGATCGGCACGCCGCCGCCGTATGTGTGCGAGAACACGGCCGACATCACCGTTCCCGGCAGTAATGTCATCGAGGCGATCCCGCCCGGCGCGGGAAATCTGATCGTCAGGAACAGCGGGGCGCTCACGGCCGGGGATTACCGCACTGGCATCTACGCCAATAGCCAGGGCGATTCTCTCGTGAACAACAGCGGCGCGATCATCACCGGGATAGGCGGGCATGGCTTCCATGTCGTCACCTACCAGGGCGACAGCACGCTGACGAACAGCGGCGCGATCACATCCGGCGATGGCGGCCGGGGGATCTACTCCAGGAACGTGGATGAAAGCAGCACGCTGACGAATAGCGGCGCGATCACGGTCGGGTTTATAGGGCTGGGCATCCAGACCGAAACTACCAGCGGCCCCAGCACGCTAACCAACACGGGCGCGCTCACCACGGGGGATAACGGGCGAGGCATCAATACCCAGACCACCTCTGGCAGCAGCACGCTGACGAACAGCGGCGCGATCACCACCGGGAATCAGGGATTAGGCATCAATACCTGGACCATGTCAGGCAGCAGCACGCTGACCAACTCCGGCGCGATTACGACCGGCGACAACAGCGGCGGCATCATTACCCAGACCATCGCCGGCCCCAGCACGCTAACCAACACCGGCGCGCTCACCATCGGGAATGAAGGGGTGGGCATCTACGCCGTGACCAACTCGGGCCGCAGCCGGCTGGACAACACGGGCGCGATCGCGATTGGGGGCAGCGGAAGAGGCATCTTCTTTCAGACCTTCAGCCACGACAGCACGCTGACCAACCGGGGCGCGATCCTGATCGCGGGGACCGGGCCGGGCATCTGGGTCGTCACCCCCAGTGGCAGCAGCATCCTGACGAATACCGGCGCGATCACCACTGGCGCTTCGGGGTATGGCATTAATGCTTATACCGGGAACGGCAGCAGCATGCTGACCAACAGCGGCGCGATCACCGCCGGAGATAACGGGCGGGGTATCAAAGCTGAAACCGTCGGCGGCAGCAGCACGCTGACCAACAGCGGCGCGATTATCACCGGCTATGACGGGATGGGCATCTCCACGAGTACCAGCGGTGGCAGCAGCCGGCTGGAGAACAGCGGCGTCATCACCACCGGGGATGAGAGCCAGGGCATCTTCGCTCGAACTATCAATGGCAGCAGCGTCCTGACCAACAGCGGCGCCATCACCACGGGCGCTAACAGCTCAGGCATCCTTAACGAGACCAGCATGGGCAGCGGCACGCTGAACAACAGCGGCGCGATTACCACCGGCGCGGACGGGATAGGCATTCAGAGCCTGACCAGCCTGGGGAACAGCGCGCTGACGAACAGCGGCGTCATCACCACCGGGGATGGCAGCACAGGCATCTTCAGCCAGGCCATTATGGGCAGCAGCGCCGTGACCAACAGCGGGGCGATCACGACTGGCACTGGCGGGATAGGCATTATGGCGGGCGCTATGCAGGGCAACAGCACGCTGGAGAACAGCGGCGCCATCACCACCGGCGAGGGCGGGTATGGCATTTTCGCAGTAACGTCCGAGGGCAGCAGCGCCCTGACCAACAGCGGCGTGATCACGACCGGCGATGGTGGTATAGGCGTGATGAACCACACCATCCAGGGCAGCAGCACGCTGACGCACAGCGGGGCGATCACGGTCGATGGCTCCGGGGTGGGCATCGTGGCGATAACATCCGAGGGCCGCGGCACGATCACCAACAACGGCATGATCACGGTCACCCGGAGTGGGATCGGGATACAGATCATGACTGATGTGCTGCATGGCGCGGTGGTGAACAACCGGGGCGCGATCAGCGTGATAGGGGACGGCGCCGGCCTGCTGACCGGCGTTGGGGATGACACGGTGACGACCTCCGGGGATATCATCCTGACCGGCGTCGGCGCGGCGATTGATGTGGGGGAGGGGGATGACACGGTGGTGATTGAGGGCCTCCCCACGGTCACTGGCCTGATCGATGGCGGGGCGGGCTGGGACCGGCTGGCTTTCAGCCGGAACATGGACGCGGCCTCGTTCTACTCCGCCAATGACGAGCTGAACGCGATCCTGGCGGCGGCGGACCCGGCGGGCGGCACGATCACGTTTATGGGACAGTCCTACACCTACGCCAACTTTGAGGAGCTGCTGAACTGGCTGCGGCTGGCGATGATCCACGACGGGCGGATCAACCCCTTCGACTTCGCGGCCAGCGCGACCGGCTACTGCGCGATCGGCGGGGTGCAGTTTTACCTGATTCATCCCGACGGGCAGGGCGAGTGGGTCTACAACGCGGCGGATGGGCAGGTGGGGGCGGCGCTGGCGCAGGCCCGGGCCACCGGGGCGCATGTGCTGATCGCGGAACGGCTGGGCGTGCAGCTCTGGGCGCTGGCGGAGCGCAGCGCGGATGGCGTGGAACAGCTCCAGCTCATGGGGCCGGATGGTTACACGTTCATCTTCCCGGCGAACACCTGCGGCTTTACGGACTAGCGGGCTGGCGTCAAGCGTCGTAGCGCCCGATCCTGTCTCCCGTCCGCTACCCGCCCACCGTGGCCACCTGCCCGATGATCGCCGCCAGTGGAGGCCCTGCCCGTGTCAGGAAGCGAAATCCCCAGTGAAACGCTCACCGCCATCTTTGCCACGGGCGAAGTCCTGACCCCGGACGGCCAGCCTGTTCCGCTGCGCAGCGGGATCAGCGTCGTCAACGCCAACGCGCTGTATGGCGCGGTACGCGCGCGCCGCCCGCAGCTGGTGGTTGAAATCGGCATGGCCCACGGCATTTCCTCCCTGGCCATCGCGACCGCCCTGCACGAAAACGGGGACGGGGGCCGCCTGATCTCGATCGACCCCTTCCAGCATGCGCGTTACCAGGGCGTGGGGGTGGCCAACCTCAGCCGCGCCGGGCTGTCTGGCTGCCATACGCTGCTGGAGCAGCCCGATTATCTGGCTCTGCCGGGCCTGCTGGCGGAGGGCGCGCAGGTGGACCTCGGCTACATCGACGGCTACCACACCTTTGATTACACGCTGCTGGATTTCTTCTACCTGGATCGTTTGCTGCCCGTGGGTGGGGTGGTGGGGTTCAATGATGTCCTGTGGCGGGCGGTGCGCAAGGTGATCGGCTTTGTGAAAACGCACCGCAAATATCAGGAGCTGAAGCTGGCCGCGCCCGATTATCACAGCCACCGCCCCTTTGTCACCACGCTGCGCCGCCTGACCCGGCTTTCGAAGTCCGACCGCTATTTTGAGAAGCTGGCCGCCTGGGAACCCCGCTACGATTACTTCCGCCCGTTTTAGTCGGGGCGCGACAACCCGCCCTGCTATGACAGAACTATTTGTAGCGGCGCAATGCATTGCGCCGCCACGCAGACCACCCCCGAATCAATCCGCTTTCAGATTCCCCTTGATCCATGTGATCCGGCGGTTCAGGCTGAACCGGTGAATTGCCTTTCCCGACCGCCCGCACCTGGCGCGATAGGAGCCTATAGGCGCGCGCGGATGGGATTCCATCCGACATGCTCGACCCAGCAACTGCCATCCTCACCACGCCAGCGCGCGCTCGCCCAGGCAGTAGTGCAGCGTCGCGCGGTTGATCGCCCCCAGCGGCGGATCCTGCAGCTCCAGCGCCGTGACATCGCTGCCCGCGTCGTACTGGACATCCCAGCGCCGGTAGAACTGCCCGGCCAGGAACAGGGCATTGGCCCGCCGCCCATCGACCAGCACCAGCGTGCCGGGCAGCAGATGCGGCTCCATGCGCAGTAGATCCCCGGCGATCACGCACCGGTCCGGATTCTGCCACGTCAGCCCGCCGATCGCACCCACCACATCGGCGGGATCTGGCCCGTCCAGGTAGATGAAATCCGGCACGATGTCGGGCAGGGTAGTGTAGTAGTGGCAGGCCCGATCCTGAAACGTCCCGGCCTGCGCGGGGCTGACGTGGATCGTCACCGCCGCCGCCAGGTGTTCCGGCAGCATGGCGCGTGATTCCGCGGCCCAGTGAGGGGCGGTATCGACCGCGTGCAGCTCGAATGGGTTGTGATGTCGGGTGCGTGGTTTGGGCTGGAGTGCTGCCCAGTCGCGTTGATTCTTAAGCAGCGCGTCTGCCATGACCAGCGTGGAGTAGCCGCAGCCGAACTCCAGCACGGTGAAGGCCTTGCGCCCGCGTACGGCCTGGTGCAGCCGCGCCAGGTCGCGCAGGTCGGGGGCGATGCGCGCCGGCGTGCGGGCGGCCTGGGCCTCAATCCGATCAAGCACGCCTTCCGCGGCCAGGTAGTCGCGTGCGGCGTCGCGCGTGTCGGGCGCAGAATACAGGCGGGCGATGGCTTCTGCGTGCATAGTGTTCTCTCCTGGTCTTCGCTGTGTGGAGGGCAGGGCGGGCAGATCGGCTGCCGGTCAAGTGTACGGCATCTCCGCCGGGTACGCGATTTCCGCGCCGACCTTGCCCCCATTCTGATATGTGTATCCCACATAAAACACCGCCCGAACACGCCCCACGCGCCGCGCATTCCGCCGCGCATCCGGGGCTTTCTTCGGGAGATCGCCCACGATATGTGGGATACTTCCCCCCACAGCAAAAAACAGGGGGCCTCCTGCGCGGAGGCCCCCTGCGTGCTTGCCATTCAGGGCCGGGAAGCGTTAGGGCGTGAACCCCACCAGGCGTTCACACACCGCCGGCGGGATGCGGCCCAGCTCGCAGTTTTCAATAATCCGGGGGTAGGCCGGGCTGGTCGGATCGATGATCACCCGGTCAATCGGGCCGCCCACGCCGGAGCCGCGCACGACGCGCGGGATGCGGAAATCGTAGTAGAACAGGTTATCCGCCAGCCCTTCCAGGCTCTGAATCTCCTGGCGGTCGGCGTTGGTGAACGGCACCGGCTGCCCGCCCGTGCAGTCCGCGATCTGGTCGTTGGGATCCTCGTCCCAGCCATCCAGCTGGTCGGGCGGCGTGAGCTGGCAGGTCGGGTAGTTGAAGCCCGCCGGGACGATCACCTCGTTGGGCGTGTCCGGGTAGATCACCATGTAGCCGTTAATCACCTGGAAGAGCAGGGTGTTGCCGATGATGCGCGCCACCACGGTGGCCGAATCCAGGCGGATATCCACCCCGTCAATGTTCAGGTCGGCCATTACGTCCGCGGGGGCCTGCATCAGCAGCATCGCCGGCACGGCCTGGTTGCATTGCAGCGCGCGTGAGCCGGTGCGCAGGTAAAACGCCTGCATCGGGGAGAGGCTGTCCGGGCCAATCTCCGGCAGCCCGCTCACATCGACCGCCGCCAGGTCTGCCAGGAGGACCCAGGCTGCCTGCTTTTCGTATTCAATGCGCACCCAGTCACCATCCGGGCTGATGCCGTCCGCCAGCAGGGTCGTGCCTGCCGCGGCGCTGCCCAGCGTCTCCGCGGCGGCGCTGGCTTCTTCCTTTATATTGGTGGCGGCTGCCACGCTCACGGCCAGCGGCTCGTCCACGGGGATGAACAGCAGGTCATCGGGGACGGCGCTTTCAACTTCGGCCTCGCCATACAGCACGAACAGCACGCCGGCATCGGCCGGGGTGGGCAGTTCCAGCCCGCGCGGGATGTTGGCCTGCACCTTCAGCGCGGCCAGCCCCCACAGCGCCTCATTCACGTTCATGGCGCTCGCGCTGATACTGGCGTATTCCACCAGGCGGGTCCACACGCCCGGCTCAAAATCCTCGTCCGGGGCCTTGTCCGGGTCGGCATCCAGGCGGGCAATGACTTCCTGGTAGCCATAGCAGGCGGTGTCAAAAGGCTGGTTGGCGCAGTTGAGCACCAGTTCCTGTTCCGCCGTGCGCACCAGCTGCGGGCAGTTGCGCGGCTGGTTGCCCTGGGCGTCAGCGGTGGGGGGGGTAGAAATACCTGCGTGCAGCATCGGCAGCAGCAGCAGGCCCACTAGCAGGAGTGATAGACGGAGTTTCATAAACAGTGCTCCCTTCGGAATGATCGCAGTCATTGACGCTTGCGTTTTTAGATCTTTTTTAACCGGGCGGCGGGTAGGAAGTGGTATTATTGAGGCCCGGGCCATTATATGCCTTTATAATACTACAATAAAATACCAGAATATTCATAACCCTGCCGGTAAAATAAAGTGAAAAATAACTAAAACTGACATTTTATCGTCTAAGATTGGTATATATTGCCTACCCAATAAGACAGTCATATCAAGTATAGTAGGACAGGTTCGTTTGCGCGGGGGGAAATGGCGGTTGCATGGAACTCATTGATTACGTACGGCTAGCCCGTAAATGGTGGTGGTTGTTTGTGGTGGCTGCGCTGGTGGGCGGTGGGATCGCCTATGTGGTGAGCAGCGCCCGCCCCGCGGTCTACCAGGCCCAGGTGATGCTCTCCGTGGGCGGCTTCATCCAGTCCCCCAACCCGGATTCGGGCGATATCCGCACCGGCGTGGACCTGGCCCAGAATTACGCGGTGCTGGCCCGTACCTACGAAATCCTGGAAGCGGCGGTGGAGGCCGGGCAGTTTGGCCTTTCGCCCAACGCGCTGGCCCGGATGCTCAGCACCCGCGTGGTGGGCAACACCTCCATGCTGGTGCTGGCCGTGGAGTACACTGACCCGGTGCTGGCGGCGGATATCGCCAACCAGGTCGCGCTGCAGCTCATCCTGAACAGCCCCTCCAACCTGACCCCCGCCCAGCAAAGCCAGCTTGACCTGGCCAATGCCGAGATCGAAAAGCTCAACGCCCAGCTGGCAGATACCCGCGGCCAGCTGCAGCTGGTCGACCAGCAGATCGCGGACGCGCAGGGTGACGGCGAGCGCACGCTGCTGCAGATGCGGCGTGATACCCTGCTGCAGCAAATCAACCAGGCTTCCAGCACACTGGCCGAGTTCTCCTCCACCGTGGCCGCGCTGCAGCAGCGCACCAACTCGCTGGAGATCGTGGAACGCGCGCGCATCCCGACCTCGCCCACCGGGGCCAGCATCATCAGCACCACGCTGCTCGGCGCGATTGTCGGGCTGGCGCTGGCCTGGGGTGGGGTGCTCCTGATCGAGTACCTGGATGATACGCTGCGCTCCCCGGATCAGGTCACCCAGGCGATCGGGCTGCCCATCGTCGGCGTGGTGAACCGCTTCGGCAAGTCCAAAGCTCACTACCCCGAACGGTTGGTGACGCTCACCGATCCCACGTCCGCCCCGGCGGAAAGCTACCGCACCATGCGCACCAACCTGCTGTTTTCCGCCGGGCATGGCAAAAAGCAGGCCTACATTATTACCAGCATCGGCCCGCAGGAAGGCAAGAGCGTGACCAGCGCCAACCTCGCGGTGACGATGGCCGCCGCCGGGCTGCGCGTCCTGCTGGTGGATGCCGACCTGCGCCGCCCGAAGGTGCACCAGATTTTTGAGCTGCCGAACAAGGTCGGGCTGACCACGCTGCTGGCCGCCGAGCCGCTGGAGCAGGCGACCACGCTGGACGAGGCCTTCCCCAGCAGCGAGCATTGCGCGGAATGCCTGCAGAGCACCCGCGTGCCGGGCTTGCGCGTGATCACCAGCGGCTTCCTGCCCTCCAACCCGACCGAGGTGCTCGGCTCCGCGCTGATGCAGCAGTGGTACCGGGTGTTCATGAGCGCCAATAACATCGACGTGGTGATCTTCGACGTGCCGCCGATGATGGCCGTGTCGGACAGCGTGGCGCTGGCCGCGGCCACCGGCGCGCCGGTGATCCTGGTGGTGGAGGCGGGCAAGGCGCGGCGGCATGACGTGCTGCGCGCCAAAGAGCAGCTGGAGAAGCTGGAGATCAAGGTCAAGGGCGTGGTGCTGAACCAGATTGACGCCCGCGATGCCGGTTACAGCTACAACTACTATTACTACTACAGCTCCGATACGGCGGAACCGGCCCGCGCCAACGGGAACCCGGTTCGCCCCCGGGAAAAGCAGCAATGAGCTCGTGGGCCAGCCCCCGCCTTCGCTGGCGGGCGAGGGCTGGCCTTCATCCCGTTAATCGCCCCCGGAAAGACTGAACGTAAATAGCCCGGAAGTGCCTTGAGAAAGTAAAGTTAACCGCAGTAGTTTATGAAAAGTTAAGAAAGTTAGTGGTAATGAAGAGGGGACACATGCAGATTAGCACCGATCGGCTAAAACGCTTCGGCTCATGGATGGCGGTTGACGCGCTGGTGATGCTGGCCGCCTATGCCATCGCCTTCTTCGCGCGCACCCTGGTGACCCCGCGGGATTTTATCAACAGCCTGGGTTTTGTTTTCTTCTGCATCGTGATCATGCTGGGGGCCTTTTACGCGCTGGGGCTGTACCACCGCATCTGGCGCTACACCAGCGGGCATGAGGTCGCCCGGATCGTGGTGGGCGTCACCGGCGTGACCGCCTTCACCCTGATCGTGGATTTCCTGTTCTTCCCGGAGGGGCGGCCCCTGCCGCTGAGCGTGATCGTGCTGGGCAATATGCTCGCCCTCTCCGGCTTTGTGGGGTTGCGCTACAAGTCGCGCCTGATCAGCGGCCTGTCCTGGCGCTGGCAGGCGATCTGGCACCAGAAGTTCCCGGAATCGGGCAGCCGCACCCGCGTCCTGATCGTGGGGGCGGGGGAGGCCGGGCAGAACTTCGCCTGGCGGATGAAGCACCGCTGGCCCGCCGCCACGCGGCATGAGGCCGAGAATTTCCACGTGGTCGGGTTTGCGGATGACGACCCCAGCAAGCGCGGCATGTATGTGGAAGGGGTGCAGGTGCTGGGCGGCCGGGCGGACATCCCGCGCCTGGTGGAGCAGCACAGGGTCGACCTGATCGTGCTGGCGATGCACAACATCCCCGGCCCGGCGTTCCGCGAAGTCCTGGCCTACTGCGAAAGCACCAGCGCCCGCATCCGCATCGTGCCGAACACCTACGCCCTGATGAACAACAACCACACCGCGCCCCTGCTGCGCGAGCTGCAGCCAGAGGACATCCTGGGCCGCAAGCCGATCGGGCGGCATGAGGGCGTGGACTTCACCCCGGTGACGGGCAAGGTCGTGCTGGTGACCGGCGCGGCAGGCTCGATCGGGTCGGAGCTGTGCCGCCAGCTGCTCCATTACCACCCGCAATCGCTGGTGATGCTGGATAACAACGAAACCGGCCTGCATGACATGGTGATGGAGCTGGCCGACCACACCCACAACGGCACCCGGCTGGTGCCGGTGCTGCTGGACGTGACCCGGCGCGAGATGCTGGAGGCGGTCTTTGCGCACCACCGCCCGCAGGTGATCTTCCATGCCGCGGCCTACAAGCACGTGCCGATGCTGGAGCTGTACCCGCACCAGGCGGTGCATGTGAACGTGGGCGGCACGCGTTACGTGGGCGAGCTGGCCCGCCAGTACGCGGCGGAGCGTTTTGTCCTGATCTCCACCGATAAGGCCGTGGATCCCACCAGCGTGATGGGCGGCAGCAAGCGGCTGTGCGAGTACCTGATGCACGCCTTCGCCCGGGGCGATAACCCGCATGGCACGCTGTTCACCTCCGTGCGCTTCGGGAACGTGCTGGGCAGCCGGGGCAGCGTTGTGCCTATGTTCAACAAACAGATCGACCAGGGCGGCCCGGTGACCGTGACCAGCAAGGACATGAAGCGCTTCTTCATGACCATCCCGGAGGCGGTGAACCTGGTCATTCACGCCGCCTGCCTGACGGAAGGCGACGACCTGTTCATGCTGCGCATGGGGGAGGAAGTGCGCATCCTGGACCTGGCGGAGCGCATGATCCGCATGCGCGGCCTGCGGCCCTACGAGGACATCCCGATCCATTTCACCGGCGTGCGCCCCGGCGAGAAGCTCAGCGAGGAGCTTTCGCAGGAGGAAGAGCAGAGCAAAGCGACGGTGCATCCCGCCATCGTGAGCCTGATCGCGCCGCTGGAGACCTTCCAGCCGGAACACTTTTTGGAGCTGGTGGACTTCCTCAGCCACGGCCCGGAGGTGAACGCGGCGGTGAAGTGGGATGTGTGCGTGGAGCCAACGCCCGCCGGGCCGGTTTACAAGGCCCAGTCGAATGACATGCTGGCGGTGATCAAAGCGTACCTGGAGAACGCCATGGGCATGGCGGGCGTAGAGTCTTCGCCGGCAGGTTCTGCGCCGCCGGCAGGTTCTGTGCCGCCGGCAGATTCTGCGCCGCTGTATCACGGCGGCAACGGTCACAGCAGATCCGGCCATAAGACGGGTAGCGGTTGAGTGATCTTCGTAGCGGCGGGATGGTGACGTTTACCTGTTTAATGCGGCTACAGCGGTATCAATCTCGGTTGTTCGACACGGCCTGTGGGTAGCGTCGCTTTGCAAAGCGACGCTACCAATGCCGCGTCTGACGTAGCCGTGCCATTTTGTAAGAAATCATTGTCCCGACGCCTGCCCTCCAATTGCTAAAACACTTCGATAGATCACTTAGCTATTAGCCAAAAGCCAACTGCCAATCGCCAGAGGCCACGCGCCTGATTTCGTCCTCAAAAATACTTATGATAATGGGGGTTATCAAAATTATTACTGAGGAGCTGTTCCCGCCCAGGATCGAGGGGGGGAGCGCCCGCCGTGAACGTCGCGTGTGAAGGCTAATGCAATAAGCCTTACCGTTCTGAAATTAACATTTCCTTTAGCCCGGCGCGCTTACCGTGTCATATTTTGGGTATATAATGGAGGACAATTGAGGCAGCACCTTATAATAAAGAATCATAATTGTGCAGGCAGACCTTATCCTCACCCTTCCATTGTTTCCGGCTGCGCACCTGTTATTGGAAAATTGTCTGTTTATTACTGAATCTGCCACTTCATTTCCAGGCCGCCAGCCTTTTCGGTTGTCAGAGGGGGCTGCAAAAGGGAAGTACTATGCGCCAGAAGACGATGCCGCCAGCCCTGGCAGGGGTGATTGTCGCCATCCTGCTGGCCGTGCTGATCGGGGGATACTGGTTCTACAGCGCCCAGCGCGACCAGCTGCGCGCCGCCGCCGAACACGATCTTGAGGCGATTGCCGAGCTGAAGATTGCCCAGATTGTGACCTGGCGGGAGGAGCGCCTGGCGGATGCCGGGGTGCTGGCCCGGGATGCGGCGCTGGCCGCGCAGGTGGCGGACTATCTGGCCGACCCGCAGCCCGCGACGCAGGCCGCGCTGCTCACCCGGTTTGAGACCCTGGCCGCGATGTATCACTATGCGGATGTCATGCTGCTTGACCCGGCGGGGCAGATCCACCTGCGGCTGGACGACCATGTCGACGACTACCTGCATGCCGAGATAGCCGAGGCCCTCAGCGCGGCGCTGCAAACCCGCCAGCCCGCCCTGACCATCCTGCATCATGGCCCGGATGCTGCGGAGCCGCATGTCGGGGCGGTCGCGCCCCTGTTCGTTGGCGCCGACCCCGTGGGCGCGATCATCCTGCAAAGTGATGCCACCCGGTTTCTTTACCCCCTGATTCAGTCCTGGCCGGTTCCCAGCGCCAGCGCCGAAACGCTGATTGTGGCGCGGGATGGTGAGTCGGTCGTGTTCCTCAGCAACCTGCGCCACCAGCCCGATGCCGCGCTCACCCTGCGCATCCCGCTGACGGAGACCGATGTCCCGGCGGTGATGGCCGTGCTGGGGGTGGAAGGCGTGGTGACGGGCCGCGATTATCGCGGGGTGGAGGTGTTCTCCGTCCTGCTGCCTGTCCCCGGCTCAGAATGGTATATGGTCGCCAAGGTGGACGCGGCGGAAGTGCTGACGGACTGGACTATGCGCTCGGCGCTGATCATCCTGCTGCTGGGGGGCGCGCTGACGGTGCTGGGGCTGGTGGGGTGGCTTGTCTGGCAGAATCGCGAGACAGCCCACTACCAGCGCCTGCTCCTGGAAGCGCAGGCTCACCAGGAAAGCGAAGCGCGCTACCACACCACCCTGCTCAGCATTGGCGATGGGGTGATCGTGACCGATACCAGCGCGCAGGTGACCATGCTCAACCCGGTGGCGGAGGCCCTGACCGGCTGGACGCAGGCCGAGGCGGTCGGCCGGCCGCTGGATGAGGTGTTCCCCATTATCAATGAGGAGACGCGCGCGCCGGTGGAGAACCCCGTGCACCGTGTCCTGCGCGAGGGCGTGATCGTCGGGCTGGCCAACCACACCCTGCTGCTGGCCCGCGACGGGCGCGAAATCCCCATCGCGGACAGCGGCGCGCCGGTCCAGGCGGCGGATGGCGCGCTGGGGGGCGTGGTGCTGGTGATCCGCGACCAGACCGAAGAACGCGCTGCCCAGGCCGCCCTCGCCGCCAGCGAGGAACGCTACCGCAGCCTGTTTGAGAACAACCACGCGGTGATGCTGCTGATCGACCCGACGACCGGGGCCATCGCGGACGCCAACCCGGCGGCCTGCGCGTATTATGGCTGGAGCCGGGAGGAGCTGCGCCAGATGCGGATCAGCGCGATCAACACGCTTTCGGAGGAAGATATTTTCGCCGAAATGCAGGCCGCGCAGACGGAACAGCGCGACCATTTCCGGTTCAGGCATCGCCGGGCCGATGGCGCCGTCCGGGATGTTGAGGTCTTCAGCGGGCCGATTGAGGTGCAGGGCCAGCGGCTCCTGTACTCGATTATCCATGATATCACCGACCAGGCGGCGGCGGAGAAGGCGCTGGCCGCCAGCGAAACCTACCTGCGCACGATCCTGGATAACCTGCCGGTGGGCGTGGCGGTCAGCACCCTTGAGCCGTTGACGGCCACCTACATGAACGACAACTTCCCCCGCTTCTACCGCACCACCCGCGCCGCGCTGGAGGGCGCCGACACGTTCTGGGAGGCGGTCTACGAGGATGAAGCCTTCCGCGAGACGATGAAGCAGCGCGTGCTGGCCGATATCGCCAGCGGCGACCCGGAGCGCATGCGCTGGGAGACTATCCCGATCACGCGCGAGGGAGAAGAAACAACGCACATCAGCGCCACGACCCGGCTGATTCAGGACACAGGCCTGATGCTTTCCACGGTCTGGGATGTCACGGCGCTGAAGCGGGCGGAGCTGAAGCGCGAGGAGGAGCATAACCTGACCCGCGCGCTGCGCGATATCGCCGCCGCGCTGATTAGCGCGGTCGATCTTGAGGCGGTAATGAGCGTTGTCCTGGAGAACGTGGCCCGCGTGGTGGCGCACGATGCCTCCAACATCATGCTGATTGAGGATGATCATGGGCGGGCTGTGGCGCACCGGGGATACCCCCCAGAACTGACCGGGGCGATCCGGGCCTTCCGGCTCCCCCTGGCCGAAACCGAAAACCTGAGGGATATGATCGCGACCGGCGAGCCGTTCCTGGTATCGCGTACCGAGGACTACCCGGCCTGGATCAATGTCCCCCTGACGGCCTGGGTGCGCTCTTACCTGGGTGTGCCGATCCGGTCGCATGACAGCGTGATCGGATTCCTGAACCTGGACAGCGCCACGCCGGGCTTCTTCACGGAAAAACACGCCGAACGCCTGCGCGCCTTCGCGGACCTGGTCTCCATCGCCATCGAGCACGCCCAGCTTTACGAGCGGGTTCAGCGCCACGCGGAGGAGCTTGAACAGCGTGTCATCGAGCGCACCGCCCAGCTCAACCACTCCAAGGAGCGCATCGAGGCGATCCTGAACAGCAGCACCGATGTGATCATCCTCTGCCGGCCGGATGGTCGGATCGAGCAGGTCAACCCGGCGTTTTATGCCACCTTCAGGTGCGAAGTCGATGCGGGCTATAACGAACCGCTGCATGCGCTGGTCAGCCTGGAGGACGCGCCGGCGCTGGAGCGCGCTTTTGCCACGGTGCTGGAAACGCATCAGCCCCAGCGCCTGGAGGCGGTGATTCAGTGGGCGGGGCGGGCCAGCTATGACGCCGATATTGTGCTTTCGCCCATGGTGGAAACCGGGGGCGCGCTGCTGGGCGTGGTGTGCAGCGTGCGGGACGTAACCGAGCGCAGGCGCATGGAGGCCCGGCTGCGCCAGACGCTGGCCCGCGAGATGGAGCTGGGCGAGCTGAAATCGCGCTATCTCTCCATGGCCGCGCATGACCTGCGCAACCCGCTGGCGGTGATCCAGAACGCCGTGATGCTGCTGGAGCGCTACCGGGAGAAGCTGAGCGATGACAAGCGTCAGGAGAAATTCGCGCATATTCACAGCAGCATCCGGGTGATGGTTGACCTGCTGGATGATATCCTCACGGTGGGCCGGGCGGAATCGGGCAAGCTGGAATTCAAGCCCACGCTGGTGAACCTGCCGGAGTTCTGCCAGGGCCTGGTGGCGGAACAGGTGCAGGCCAGCGGGGGCAAGCGCACCATCCTCCTGTACTGCACCAATATCAGCGAGCCGGCCTATCTCGACCCCCAGCTGCTGCGCCATATCCTGGCCAACCTGCTCTCCAACGCCCTCAAATACTCCTCCGCCGATACGGCCGTTGAGTTCAGCGTGACACAGCAGGTGGGCGATCTGGTCTTTGTGGTGCGGGATCATGGCATCGGCATCCCGCAGGCGGATCAGGCGGGGATGTTCGAGATCTTCCACCGGGCGGGGAATGTCGGCGATGTGGCCGGGACCGGGCTGGGCCTGGCGATTGTGAAACAGTCGGTGGAGATGCACGGCGGCACGGTGACGTTTGAGAGCCAGGAGGGCATCGGCACGACCTTCACAGTCACGATCCCGCAGATGCCCGCGGCGGAATAGCGCAGCCCCCCCTGCCCTTCCGGGGGAGACGTGATGCTGGACAACGGCGGGCGGCCCTGGCGAGTCTTATCACCAGGGCCGTCCGTGTTTTGCGGGCAGTTACTCGGCGGCGGTCTGGGCCAGCACCGTATTGACCATCACGTCCACAAAGTGGGCCGGCTCGTCCCACATCGGGGTATGGGCCGAATCCTCGAACCAGATCAGCGCCTTGTGCGGCGCCTCAAGCAGCGCGTAGTATTCCTCCGTCAGCGGGTTGGAGGCGTTGATATCCCAGCGGCCTTTGATGAAGTAGACCGGCACGTCCAGGCGTGGCGCCTGGGTGCGGAAGTCCACATCGTAGATCTGCGGGTACACGGTTGAGAAGGTGTTTGCCAGCCCCAGCACCCAGCGCACCTTATCCAGCAGGCCGTATTCCGGCGCGCCCAGCGAGTCAAACATCAGGTTGTGGCCGGTGCCTTCGCCGTGGGCGTGGGCGTGCATGTAGCTGTTCACAACCCCGTTCATCGCGCCGAACTTGCCAATGACCTCAGCCCCGGCGTAGGGCGGCGGGCCGTTGCGGCGCAGCGTCTCCACGCCGTCCTGGTTGCCCTGCGCGGCCAGCCGCTCCAGCGCGAATTCGTACATCTCCACATCGGTCTGCACCACGTCCACCATCTGCCCGCTGGTGATTAGCGCGTGGAAGCGCTCCGGGTGCTGCTGGGCCATCCACACCCCCAGGACGCTGCCCCACGATTCGCCGAACACGTAGATCTTCTCCTGCCCGAAGCGCTCGCGCAGGATGTCGGTCAGCGCCAGCGCGTCGGCCAGGTAGTCTTCTGGCGTGATCGTGGCGAAGTCGGCGGCGGCGTAGGATTTGCCCGTGCCGGGCTGGTCCCAGTTCACGATGATGAAGTGTTCCTCCAGCGCGCCCAGGTAGCGCCGGGTCATGGCCAGCTCGCTGCCCCCCGGCCCGCCGGAAAGGAAGAGCAGCACGGGCAGCTCGGCGCTGTGGCCGCGGATGGTCATCCACTGGCGGCTGCCGTTCAGCTCCACCGCTTCCAGGCTGGCGATGCTGCCGGGGATGGGCGCGCCCTGCTCGTCCGTGATCGGCGGCGTGGCGGCGTAGACCTGCGAGAGCGCGACCGCCAGCCCGGCGACCGCCAGCCAGCCGAGCAGCGCCCCGGCCAGCACCAGCGGCGTGCGCTCCAGCCGGAACAGCGCCACGATCAGGCCGATATCCAGCGCCGTCAGCAGCGCCGCGATGCCAGCCGGCACCGAAGTCACGAAATACAGCAGGATCACGGGGATCGCGCCCAGCAGCGCGACAACGACGGCGAGCAGCAGGAGCAGCCCGCGCCCGAGCCGGGGCAGCAGGCCGCGCCGGGCGGGTGTTGGCCGGGCCGCGGCGCGTTTCATGGTAAGGTCAGTCATGGTAAGGTGTCCCCCCTTGTGGTGTTTTGTGTACAGGTATCTGGTGGTGTATACGCGCCCATGCCGCGTCAGGGTTTCAGATTGGGGGGCGGGGTTGGCGGTGGCCGGTGGCTCGTTATATAGTGGGGGTCTTCATCCGGGGGGGGATATGCCGGTGATCGAATCCGCTGGTGTGCCGCCTTTCTCGCAGTCTGTGAGGTGCAAAAATGAATATCTCTGATTCGCAACGTGAAATGCGCGGCGCTTTTCTGGGCGGGTTTGCCGGGCAGCTGGTTTCCGGCGTGATATGGCTGCTCGCGGCGGCGCTGGGGACATGGCTCTCACCGGCGGCGGGCATGGCGGTGTTGTTTTTCGGCAGCATGGGCATCTTCCCCCTGACCCAATTGACGGTGCGCTTACTGGGGCGTTCCGGCAAGGTCAGCCCGGAGAATGGCCTGTGGCCGCTGGGGGCGCAGGTTGCCTTTACCGTGCCGCTGAACTTCCTGCTGGTGGGCGCGGCAACCCTCTACCGCGAAAGCTGGTTTTTCCCGGCGGCTATGATTGTGGTCGGCTCGCATTACCTGCCCTTTATCACGCTGTATGGGATGAAGCTGTTTGGGGTGCTGGCCGCGCTGCTGGTCGTGGCGGGGGCCGGGCTGGCGCTGTATGGCCCACCGGTGTTCAGCCTGGGGGGATGGCTGACGGCGGCCCTGCTGATTGGGTTTGCCTTTGCCGGGCGGCAGGCTGTCCTGCAGGAAGAAAGCGACAGGCAATGAATCCCCCGATCCCTCTCCCAGATGCGGCACAGGTGGCAACAGGGGGTGCATGATGGCGGATGAGAGACGCGGGCCGGAGAACCGGGCGGAGAATCGCTGGGAGACGATCAAAGCTATCTGGGCCAAAGATGAGCACCGGTGGCTTTATGTTCTGGTGGGGATTACTGCCGGTTTCCTGTTGGGCTTCACAATCGAATCCTTCGCCCAGAGTATGGCTACCCCGAACTGGCGCGAGACACTTGCCAGTCTTTTCCCGGAGGCGTTTGGCATCACCGTTACCGTTCTTGTGCTGAACGGCCTGGCGGAACGGCGTGTCAGGCTGGAAATGAAGCGCGATCTGATTTTCAGGATGGGCAGCAGACAGCGCGATGTTGCTGTGCATGCAGCTGAACATCTCGGGGAGCACGGGTGGCTGCAGGATGGCACGCTCCGGGGAGGATATTTTGCAAAAGCCAACCTGTACAAGGCAGGCCTATCAGGAGCCAACCTGCAAGAGACATCCCTGCTTGAGGCCACCCTGGAAGGGGCGAATTTGGCGTTTGCCAACCTGATAGGAGCAAACTTGGCGTTTGCCAAGCTGCAAGGCGCGGTCCTGATGGATGCCAAGCTGCAAGGGGCAGATCTGAGTTGGTCCAACCTGGAAGGGGCGAACTTGGGGCTTGCCAGGTTGCAAGGCGCGAATCTGGAAGATGCCAAGCTGCAAGGGGTAGAGTATCTGCTTAGTGCCACATTTGACGAATGGACCGTGCTGCCGGATGGTAAAAACTACGATCCTGAGTTGGGACCGAAGCAGTTGATGCGGTTCATTGATCCGACCCATCCCGATTTCTGGCAGCCGAAGTGGGTGGAGCATGAGGACAGCGAGACCGAGCGGCTGAAAGCTGACCTGATCCGGCGTATGGGCCACAAGAGGAACTCTGTCGCTATACCAGCGGTGGATGAGCTAGCCGTGCATGAGTGGTTGTATGATGGCACACTAAAGGACGCGAATCTGATTGGGGCCAGCCTGCAACGGGCCAACCTGCAAGAAGCCAACTTGCAGGAGGCGCACTTGGAGTTTTCCAAGTTGCAAGGGGCAGACCTGCGAGATGCCAGCCTGCAAGGGGCGAATCTGAAGTACGCCACGTTTGACGAGCAGACCGTGCTGCCGGATGGTAAAAACTACGATCCTGAGTTGGGACCGAAGCAGTTGATACGGTTCATTGATCCGACCCGTCCCGATTTCTGGCAGCCGGACTGGGTGAAGGACGCGGGCGGCTGATCCGCGCGGGGCGGGGATTGGCGGGAGTCAGCGGCCCGTTATATAGTGAGGGTCTTCATTCAGTGAGGGGGGGGGGACTCTGCCGGTGACCGAACCTGTTGGCTGTACAACCTTTCTCGGCCTGTTGGCCTTGCTCCTGGCGACGCTGTTCGGCGGGGTCGTGAGCGATGCAGGACTCGTTCGCCCGGATGCGCCGCCCCCGTCGGAAGCCTGCACCGTCCAGACGGATCAGCCTGAGGTAGCCGTGCGCGTCGGACCGGGCGTTAACCGGGCGATCCGGCAGTACCTGCCCGCGAACCAGGAATTCCCGGTCAGCGGCCGGGCGACCGCCGCCGATGGCTCGCTGTGGTGGCAGGTGGAAATTCCAGGCGTTGAGCAAGCCTGGGTCATGCAAAGTGACGTTGTGCCAGCGGGGGCCTGCGCGTTGATCGCGGATGCTGATGCACCACCGGTCATCCTCGCCCCACCGACGCCCGCTCCACAATCGACCATCGCATCTGTGGGTGCTGGAGAGACTCCGCCACCGAATGATGCGACCAGAGATACAGGCCAGTCCCAGCCGCCGGAGGAGCCACCTTCAACCGAAGTGCCACCACCCCCGCCTGACGCTGGTGGTAACGACTAAGGCTGATCACTCATGAACAATAGACACATCCTGACCGTTGCATTCCTGCTAACGCTGCTAACGCTCTCCGCTGCTCTGGTGATCGCCCAGGAGGGCGACCCGCCGCCGCTGCTGGCGCTCATCAGCCCGGACGTTGCCCACCCGGTGCAGTTCCAGTTGATCGCGCTTGGTGAGGTGCCGGCCAGCGCCGGGTTCACCAGCACGCTGGAGCTTGCGGCAATCTCTGATACTGACCCCGAACCCGAATCTGCCGCGCACATCGTCTACGTTGCCATCGAGAACACCGGCTGGAGTCAGGGGGTGATTGGGCTGATCTCCGACACCCTCGATCCGGAGGCGGCCTACGTCGCGCTGGAAGTGGATGCGGAAGGCGCGCCCCTGGCTGGCGGGCTGGCCTTTGAGCTGGCCTATGACGAGCAGTTGGAGGGCTTCACGCTGCCGGTGCTGATCGACCGGGTGCGCACGTTTGGCGTGTTTCGGGTCGATGTGGAGGGCGAGCCGTTCACCGGGCAGACCAACCGGCGCACCGCTGGCCGGGTGATGCCGGAGGCGGTTGAGTACGCGATCGATCCGGAGCCGGTATTCGCGCCGTTTGTGCTGGAGTGCCACATCGTCGCGCGGGCCATCCCGACGCCTGCGCCAACAGCCGCCGCCGAGACCGGGCCAGCCCCCGCGCCGCAGACGGGCAGCGGTGGCCAATCCCAGCCGCCGGGGGAACCTCCTGCGACCGAAGCACCACCGCCACCACCGCCGCCACCACCGAGCGATGAGGGATAGTTAAAGGGCCATTCATGCACCACAGACACACCCTGACCGTTGTTTTTCTGCTAACGCTGCTCACGCTCTGCGCTGCTCTGGTGATCGCCCAGGAGGACGACTCCCCGTCGCCGCTGCTGACGCTCACCAGCCCGGACGTTGCCCACCCGGTGCAGTTCCAGTTGATCGCGCCCGGTGAGGTGCCGACCATCGCCGGGTTCACCAGCACGCTGGAGATCGCGGCGGATGCTGTGGCTGAGGCAGCAGCGGCAAGTGCCGACACTGACCCCGAACCCGCCGCGCACATCATCTATGTCGCCATCGAGAACACCGGCTGGAGTCAGGGGGTGATTGGGCTGATCTCCGACACCCTCGATCCGGAGGCGGCCTACGTCGCGCTGGAAGTGGATGCGGAAGGCGCGCCCCTGGCTGGCGGGCTGGCCTTTGACCTCGCGTATGATGAGCAATTGGAGGGCTTCACGCTGCCGGTGCTGATCGACCGGGTGCGGGTATTTGGCGTGTTTCGCGTGGCCGATGAGGAGGGCGAGCCGTTCGCCGGGCAGACCAACCGGCGCACCGCTGGCCGGGTGACGCCGGAGGCGGTGGAATACGCGATCGATCCGGAGCCGGTATTCGCGCCGTTTGTGCTGGAGTGCCACATCGTCGCGCGGGCCATCCCTACCCCCGCACCCACAACTGCCGCTGCCGAGACCGGGCCAAACCCCGCGTCGCAGACGGACAGCGGTGGCCAATCCCAGCCGCCGGGGGAACCGCCTGCGACCGAAGCACCACCGCCTCCGCCACCTCCGCCGCCGTCCCCCGGGGAGTAGTCCATGTCGGACTAACTTTCTCTTGAGAATGTCCCGGCGTTCTGTTATGGTGACAGTGACCACCGAGGCTGATCACTCATGAACCAAAAACACACCCTGACCGTTGTTTTCCTGCTCATGCTGCTGGCGCTCACCGGTCTGATGTGGCTGCAGCGGTATCAACCTCGGTTGTTCGACACGGCCCGTGGGTAGCGTCGCAATGCATGTCATG
>NPIE01020555.1_pt2 | contig 20980 bp, 27 predicted proteins | sample 8637661 | NCBI WGS metagenome assembly NPIE01 (sample SAMN07420842, study PRJNA396082) | bioreactor metagenome | isolation source: sample BA12 brine-fed electro-methanogenic bioreactor BA | place: Japan: Kochi | collected 2016-12-09
CATTTTCGCAGGTCAGAGGCCTGAAATACCCATTTACGTGCATAGAATTGGGTATCAAGTCATGCCATCCTGAGAGGCGTGCAGAGGACAAAGCCGCAGCCCAGAGGCCATTTCAATGCCATTTCAGCGCCCGGAATCCGGCATCGGTCATCGAGATCGACTTGTCGCCCGATTTGTTGCCCGATTTCACGGACAGCCCGTCTATTGCGAAATAGGCGGGCTGACCTTCGTAAAGAGGGCGAAGCGTGCTGCCAGGCGGGGGCGAGGAGGGCTCGAATGCTGGTCACTCATTCGCCCAGTGGCGGCGCGACAGCTCTTGTGAATGCGCGCAGCGCGCCCAGTGGCGACGCCGGGATACCTGTCGCCGATCGGATACGAGACAGCGCTAGCTGAGAATGCTCAGGCAGATTTCAGACGCCGCAAGTGGATCGATCCGCCTGCACGGCTGGCAGCAGAAACAGCTAGCTGTACCGCGAGACGGCAACCAGGTAGCCGACGGCGCCGACCAAACCGGCAAGCCCGAACAAGACAGCTGCCACGACCCCCGCGATGGCCCAGAGTTGCCTTGGAGTCAGGTCTGTAATGGTCGCCAATCGTCCGCTGGGCTCAACCGTATTCATCGGGCTCCCCTAATGCCGGCTTCAGGCAGAGCACCGTCAGCGGGATCTGCCAGAGCCAACGCCTAGTCCGTCTTACCACTGTGTCCTCTGCCATCAGTCCTCCTCGCTGGGGTCAGCTAGTCTCTTTGTGCCTGCCAGAACATCCGCGTGCAGTATCTCGCACGTCTTCGCGGGCTCCTCGAACAGCGGGCTGTGTGCGGAGTGTTCGAACGTGTAGAAACCCTTCAGCGGCGCGTCCAGCTGCTCGTAGTAGGACTTGGCCAGCGGGTAGGAAACCGTGTAGTCGTACGTGCCGTGCAGAAAGTAGACAGGGATCTCCAGCTGCGTGACCTCTTTGGTCAGATCCGTGGCCAGCTCCGCATCCCACAGTCGGCTGCCCGAGAAGACCTTGCCGCGCCACATGCCGATCTTCTCGCCCAGCGTGTACTCCGGGCTTCGGAAGGACTCCAAAAGCAGACCGGTGACGATCGAGCGCATGTCGTGCGTCGTGCCGATGCCCAGATCGTGCATCGCGACGTCGCGGACCGAGCTGTACGCGTCCGGCAGGGGGACCGAGTCGCCGACCGGCGCCGCTTCCAACTTCCGCGCCATGCCCGCGTTCCCGTTCGCCTTGAACTGGCCGAGCATGTAGTCGTGCGCCAGCTGCTCGGAGCGGAGCTGGTAGGACATCTGGGCAACGCCGATGTAGGCGCGGTACTTCTCTGGTGCGCGCGCGGCCGCCTGGATGCCGATGAAGGTTCCACCCGAGTGCCCCATGAGGTAGATCTTGTCCTGGCCGAAGCGCTCGCGGAGGTAGTCCGTCAGTGCCAGCGTGTCGGCCACGATCTGCTCCGCGGTCAGGGACTCCGGTGCCATGTCGGGGCTGTAGGACAGGCCCGAGCCGCGCTGCTCCCACCAGACCACGACAAAGTCCTCGTCGAGACCCGTTGGGTAGCGCCCGGTGAGGAAGTAGTCGGGCATGCCGCCATGGAGGTAGAGCAGCACCGGATTGCTCGCGTCCTTGCCCTTGATGAACATGCCCTGCTCGACACCGTTGATGGTGATGCGAACCTTCTCCGAGATGCTTCCGGCCAACGGCTTCCCGCTGTCATCCAGGAATGGCGTCGGGCGTCCCGGGCTCAGGAGGAGTAGCACGCCCAGGAGAACGAGCGCTGAAGCCAGCAAGACGAGAACGGCGATCCACATCGCGCGCCCAACCCTTCGTGCGAACGTTCGGGCAGACGGTCCGGGGCCTTCGCCATCAACCATCACCCGATCTCCGATCACTTGTCGAGGGCTCGCAGCATAACGATCCCGAGCCAGAGGAACCACACGATCTGCAGCAGCCCGAACACCGCTTCCAATTCGCTCAACGCCGGCGCCAATGAGAGGACCCCGGCGGCGCCGATCCCCAGACCCAGCCGGTTCAGGGCACTCGGGAGTACCTTTGTCCGTAGTGCCACTGCGCTCAAGAGCAGAAACCACACTCCGCCGAGGAGCTCGCCGCCGGTTCCGCCCAGGGCCAATGCCACGGGCTCGATCACCTGCCAAGTCGACACGGCCTGAGTTGGGGCGGTGGCGTAGAGCCGGACCACCGCCCCCATTCCGTAGTTGAAGATCATGACGCTTGCCAGCATAAGGCCCGCCCGGATGAGTCCCACGACCGTCGCGAACTGCGCTGTCGACGGCACGTACCCCTTCAGGCGCTGGTGGATCGCCAGCGTCACAACGATCAGCGCCAGCGCGACGAACTCGAACGACACGACGTGCATCCAGTACATGCTGGCGTAGTTGTCCCTGAGAGAGATGACCTTCTGGATCGGGTCGACCAAGCCGGGGTAGTTGACCAGGAAGACGAAGTAGGGGATCGCCGCGAGATACGCGATCGCTATGTAGAGTGCCGCGATACCGCCTGCCTTCTGCATTCCCGCACGGGCTTGAGTGGGTGCCGACATCTGACTACGCCTCGCTCTCGGCCCGGGAGGCCAGTGCCGTCCGATCGAACCCCTTGGCGATGAGCCAGATGGCCAGCGCCATCTCTTGGAGACCGATCGGGATGTTGAGCACCGTGTTCAACGTCGTGAAGCCGAACTCTTGCATGAAGCCGGCGCTGACGGTCGAAACCATGAACAACGCGATCGCGACGAGCCCCCAACCCGACAGCCAGCGGGGAACGAGCCGCGACCTGTAGAGCACCACGTAGTACATGAATGCTCCAAGACCAAACGGGATCAGAGCGGCGAACCCATGCACCCACTCGCGTGCTGCTAGCACCAGATTTGACACCGTCTCCGCCGCAGCCGCGCCTGCCGCGCCCGCAGCCACGGCCTCCTGGCTCACGGTCAGCAGCGCAAGCAGCCCGAGAGCGCCGGCCACGACAAACACGGCCTCGACCAGTCTGCCGGCGACAGATCCGAGGGCCAGAGCCGGGTTGAACCTCTTGATGACCGGATACAGACCGATGGCGATGCCCGCCCCGGTCAATGCCCACACGAACTCGATTAGTGCGGTCAACACCACCTTGGTGTCGCTGGCCGCCAACTTGGCGAGGTCGACCGGGGCGACAAGCTGACCGCCCAGCGGGACGATGCTCAGGATCGACGTGGCCGAGCACAGGATGAACAGGACTCCTACCGCGGCAGCGCTCCCTCTGTACGTGCGCATGTCAGTTCCCTTCTTCAGTTGGTCGTGGCGTCAGGCCGACTTCGAGCCGATTGACCGAGATGAGCGGCACGCCCAGATCGCGCACCCGCTTCAGGAGTCCGTGCAGCGCGGCCTGGTCGACCACGGCGCCGGTCAACAGCGTGTCGCCGTCGTCCTCCAGGTCGACAGACAGGCCGTCGAACCAGCCTGTCATCGCGTGCCCAAGATGGCCTTCGACCCTGATCTGATAGATCGCGGGCCAATCCGGGTTTGTCCTCTGGCTTCGCCGCTCGGTCACTGTCCTCGTCAACCTTTGCCACCGGTTGAGGCGTCTTTGGTGCGCCTCCTAGGGAGAGCATGGGGGCGTGCGAGGGCGCTGACATCGGTCGAAGGGACTACCGGGGGGACTAATCTCTACAGGAGCGGCAGGATGCCCAGCTCCCGTGCCCTGGCGACAGCCTGCGTGCGGCTGTGGGCATCCAGCTTGTCGTAGATGCTTCGCGCGTGGGCCTTGATCGTATAGAGCGAGAGATACAGCCTGGCGGCGACCTCTCGGTTCGTGAGTCCGGCGGCAATCAGCTGGAGCACTTCGATCTCGCGGTCGCTCAGGAGCTCGTTGCGCTCGGAGGGGTGGGCATCTCCTGCCTCCCGGAACGCTGCCAACAACCGCCTCGCGTAGTCTGGAGCGATTCCGCGGGAAGCGGCCGCGGTGAGAAGGCGGGCCATCGGTGGGCCCTCGCTCACAAATACCCGGACGCAGTTCTCCGGTTCGGCCAGTGACAGGGCACGCTCCAGCGGCGCGAGGGCTGCGGAGGTGTCGCCTAGCGCCTGGTGGGCGAGCGCCTGCAACGCCAGGATCTCGATCGCGCTCCCCATCCTGCCGCCTTCTTCGGCCGCATGCAGGAGGCGCTCCAGCAGTCCTATGGCCTCCAGCTCACCCCGGGCGATGAGCACTCTCGCCAGTGTCACGTGCTCGAACTCGCGCAGGTAGCTGAGGTCGTCGTCGACGGACAACCCCCGCTCCCGAGCCCACTCCATGGCTTCGGTCAGCCGGCCCTGAGTGACCCAGATCCGGGCCTTGAGAGCTGCCAGGGGGCGCGCGTCCGGTAAGGGCGTCCTGATGAACAAGCGCTCGGCCTCGTCCAGCAGGGCGAGAGCGCGGTAGTGGGTCAGTTTGAATCCAGAAGGCCGACGATCTCCGCAAGCGTCCACACATGATCCGTCACGCCAGCGGCCATCGCCGGAGTCGTCGGGTACTTCACCGAGAGCGTCTTGTGCGGCCGCGCGAAGTTGTAGTGCATGAAGTGAAGGCTGACCGCCGCCGCTAGGTTCTCCACCTTCTTCGAGAAGCCGTTGGTCAGGCGCGTGAACCGGCGCATCCCCATCCGCATGGTCAGGTTCTGCCGCTCGATGTAGCTCGTCGAGATCCGTGCGTCGTCCGGCTTGCCCTGCACGACCGTCTTCTCCACGCCGATGCACTCCACGGGGGAGTAGCGACCTTCGCCCTCGTCGGTGCCGTAGAGCTTCTGAACGGTTGCGTAGTCGATATCGCAGCCGAAGACCGCTTCCACAGCCGTGAGGTACGCCTTGTGGCCGTCCGTGGTCAGTTGGATGCGGTTGGCCATCCGGTTCGCCACATCGGCCATGAAGAAGATCGCGTCGTCCGCGTCACGCTGGCCCACAAGGTATGACGGCACCAGCTTCGTGTCGGCGTCGAGCGCGACCCACGTCCACACCGAGCCCACGCCGTCTTCGTTGCGGCGCTCGACGGGGAGGTTCTTGTCCTTCGCGTACACGAACGACCAGATTTCGTCGCACTCGATGTTGCAGCAGGGAAGGTCGCGCATGACGCGGTCCTGGTACACGGAGCACGCGCGCCCGAGATCGACGAGCAACTTGGCCACGGTGTTCTTCGCCGCTCCGGTTACGCGGACGGTTGCGCGGATGCTCATGCCCTCGACGAGACACCCGACTACCCGTGCGCGCCTCTGTGTGCTGAGCTTGTTCATGTGACCAGTATGCTTGACCGGTCACGCTCTGTCAAGCATTTCGGTCACTTTGACTTGAGAGGACTACTTGCGTTTGGCTGTTGAGCACACGCGCGCCGAGCTGGAATCTCGCCACTGACCAGCAGTGGAAACGGGCTTGATCGGCTTGGGAATGAGGAAGGGAGCGATGCGGTCCTTGACCGCCTGGTAGTCGCGTTCCGCACGGTCGTCGGTCTCTCTGCGCTTCTTCTTGTCGGCCATCACTGCTCATCTCCCCTCGGCATGATCACCGGCGCTGCCACACTGTAGGAATCGTCCACGTGCTCTATGACCTTGCAGGCGCCCGTAGAAACAAACGTGTCCAGCCTGGTGTGCAACTCATATGCCGCCTTCCACATCCGCGAGTGGACATCTGCAACGTCAATCGCGAGGCCACATTCGGCCGCTTCCCTTGCGTAGATCGGGCGGCCGTGGGTGAGAGTGCGCCTCGGGCTGCAGAACACGTCTATCTTCGCCCTGATCTCATCGTCGGTGAGCCCGGTCATCATCCCGGAGCCAAGAGCGCGGGCGGCGATATCGTCGCTCAGGCGAACGGCTGCCCTGAACTCCGCGACCTCCCGCTCGTCGTAGTTCGCGAGCTGCTGCAGGAATGGCTCGATCCGCCCCTTCGTGCGAGATGCACGCCGAAAGAGAGAGTCGTATGACTCCACCACGTTCGCCAATGACAACGTTACTCCGTTGGGCGTGGGGCCCCACTGGGGGTCGATCGGGCCCAGTTCAGAGCTGGGACCCATAACGATCTTNNCCCATGCAGACCATCGTGGCGGCCGACTTCGCCCGCCCGGGTACAAATGCCCAGTACTCCCCGGTTCCGCTGTACGTGCGGCACATGTTGATGATTCGCTCGGCCGCCACCCCTATGCCGCCGGGAGAGCTAATCATGAGGCAGAGGCCCCGTGAGAGGTCAATGTCCTGCAGAACGCTCTCCAGCATGTTCGCGTCGTCGTCTTCGAGCATGACGTGGTACTGATAGCTGGTGAAGAACGTGACCAGCGGCCGGCCGAGCTCCCTGGCGAGCGACTTGTACAGTCTGGTCCGAGTGGGAAGACTCTGCGCCTGCTCCGCCTGCATCGAGACGAACGGTGACTTCTCTGGCATGGTCCCCTCCCCCGTGAACCTAGCCCTTGCGCCACCTCGCAGCAGCGGCCCTCTTGGCGATTTCGCTACGTTGTTCTGCCGTCAGCCTAGCAGCCCTAGCCTTACCGCCCACCAACCCGCCCCTGCGCCCCAACTCGACAGCAGCGGAGTTCTTGACGGGCTGCTCGGGTGCGGACGACAACTCGTCCGTCGCCTCATCGACGATGGACGCCGCAAGTCTGTTGAGGTCACGCGGCTTGCTTGAGCGCTTAGGCATATCAGCATCATACCACCTAGGCAGGTTCAGTGCTCACGCCAGCTTGACCACCGGTAATCTCCGTCAGCAGTACCCGAAGTTCCTCGATGCGATGGTTTTCGAGCCTTCCGCATAGGCGCCGCAGATGCGTCTTCGCCACCGGCTGGACGTGATCCATCATGCAGACGCTGTCTTGATGCAGTCCACCCTCCCCGGCGGACAGGAGAACGTCGTTTGCCGTCTTCAGGTGTATCAGATGACTCGTGGGAGCCACGAGAACGGTCTTCACCAGCGGATTCACCAACGACGGCCCGTCTTGGATCACAACGGCAGTCCGATTGTCGTGCATGCCAGCGCCATTCGCTTGTCTGGCTTGGTTCGCTGGGAGGTTGATGTCCTTGTCGGGGAGGGTCCAGATCTGGCCAACCTTGATGTCCCGCCCACTCACGCCGAGGTCGGTCAGCTGAGTCTTGAGGTTCCCGCTACCGGCCACCGGACGCCTTGGAGCGGTAGGACCGCATGTACCCCGAAACCTCAGCGTCGCGCTTGGCGATCTGTGCGGACGTTCCGCGTGTCGAACGGTCCACCCGCGAGAGTACCTTCTGACAGTAGGCTTGCGGATCACTCGGGGCAGCAACAGACAGATCAAGCGACACGGAGCCGGATTCGACCGCCCGCTTCCAGGGCTTCGTCCTCTTAGTCGCGTCGCCCAGGTCCTTCGCGTACTGCGAGCCGTACTTCTGATAGATATCGTCGAGCACAACCTTCTCGTGGATGGTCAGGTCGTACTCCGGGTCCCGCAGACCGGGGCCCGCCGAGAAATCCGTCCCGTGGTTGCCGGTATGTGTCGGGTGGTCATCCACGCAGACGCCCGGCATCTTCCGCGCAGTGTTCGGGATGTTGTATGCGACGGCGCCATAGCGATCGCGCTCATAGTGCTCGTCGGTGATGCTCACGCCGAATCGGCGTGTGCTCTCAAGATCGGCCATGTAGGCGAGCTTGATCAGCGTCGTCTTGTTGATCGCGGCGGGGGCGGCTTTCGCCAGTAGGTAGCAGATGACCGCTTCGGTCTTGGTCATGCGCGCTCTCCTTCGGGTGGCAGCCGGGGACTCCATCGGACGAGGGGTGCGCGTGCCTGCACCACTTGTACCACCGAATCGTCCCCCCGTGGCCGAAACTTAACACACACGCCGCGGATGGTCGTCAACCCCCGCACGATTCAAACTGACCCACTACCGTCTTGCGGGGCGTCCCCGGCGAACAGCGGCCACTGCAGTGCCGCGCTGTCGGTGAGGACCTGTCGCAGTCAAGGGCCGCGTCCCGCGGAGTGGTGCAACTCCCGCGGGACTCTTCGTCTTTCCTGAAGTCTACTCCGCCGGCGCCAGCAGGGGTGCGACCACCTCCGTCTCGTCCGCCGGATTCCCGATCCCGGCCACGGACTTCATGCCGATGCAGCGCCGATCGACGGCCCATTCGTCGTGCTGCTCGAAGAGCACGCAGCCCGTGAGGCGGAGCGCCGATGCGCGGTTTGGAAATATGCCCACGACGTCGGTCCTGCGCTCGATCTCCTTGTTGACCCGCTCGAGCGGGTTGGTGGATGCGATCTTGGTCCAGGGCTTTCGCGGGAACGCCATGTGCACGATCATGTCGTCCTCCGCGTTCGTTGGCAACCCGGAGACCGCGGGGTACTCCGCTCCGAGCTCTACCGGCTCTCCGTCCGGAAAGCCCGGGATGGAGAGGGGAGGTGGAGGCATCCGAACTCGAGCACTCTGCGCTCTGAGGCAGCACGGACCGGTACTCCCGAGAGGATGCGGGCAGACATGAGTGAACCTGAGGAAACCTGACCCAACCGGAAACAAGGAGGCGGGCAGGGCATGTTGAACTGAATGCTGCGGGGGCCTTCACGCAGTTGCTGTTGAGCGCATCCAGTCCCGCAGGTGCGGAGGGGGATGTGAGGTGAATGGGCGAGGACGGGCGAGCGGCGAGGCGTCCCAGTCATCAGGACGCGCACTCGGTCGGCTCTGGTCGTGGTAGCGGCGGCAGGGATATGTGGCGGTCCGCCTGCATCCTGTGGCGGTCACGAATCGAGGCCTCCGCCCGGTCGACTCTCGCCGCGGGGGTGGTGACAGACCGCAGTGTGGCGAGGCTCCTGTCGCGCGACCATTCCTGTCGGTGCAGTCGAAGCCAGTGGGCCGCCCGAGCGCCTGCCGGTATACCGGAGCGCAGTAGTGGTCAGTCGGTCGACGAACCAGGATCGCAGATGAGGCTGATGCACAATGAGTGAGTTGATGTCCAAGGACTTCCTGAAGATCATCGCAATGTGGTCAATCGTCCCGACCTATACAATAGCTGGCGCGACGATAGGATACGGGCTCGACCGGTGGTTTGGCACGTTCCCGTGGCTCACGGCGCTCGGCGTATTGATTGCGCTGGTCGGGGCGGTTCGTGACCTGTTTCGGCTTCGAGAGCAGTTCATCTCGAAGCCGCGGATACCGAAGTAAGGGGCGGGTGAAAAATGCTCCCTGTAGGGGTACAGCATGCGGTTCCATACGTCGTGATCATCAACTTCGCCCTGGTGGCGGTTGGGCTCATGGTGTTCGGCACGATCGCCGGGCGCAATCTGCAGGAAGGGGCGCCCCAAGGCCTGCAGAACTTCTCTGAGGCCATCGTGGAATGGTTCGTGGGGCAAGCCCGCAAGATGGGCGATTGCAGGGTGAGCCTCGTCGCGCCGTATCTTGGCACCTTCTTCATGTTGATCATCGTGAGCAATTTGCTGGCGATGCTCCCCATCCCGCTTCTCAGGATTCCGCCGACATCGTTCTACAGCGTGACGCTGGGGCTTGCTCTCACGGCGGTGTTCGGCAACATCGTGATATCCACGATCCACAAGGGCATTCTGCCTGCACTGAAGCACCTTGTGTGGCCGAACCCGATACAGCTGATATCGGAGGTCAGCGACGTGTTGTCGCTGTCTCTCCGTCTTTTCGGGAACATCGGCGGCGAGTTCATGGTCTCACTGCTGGTGGCTCGCGCCGCGCCGATCGGTATTCCGCTGATCGTCCACGCTCTGGGACTCATCGCGGCGGTCTTGCAGGCGCTCGTGTTCACCCTGCTCACGTCGAACTTCCTAGCTTCCGGCCTGCACCATGAGCAGAAGAAGGGAAGGAGCGAGGAAGTGGAGCAGCGGGAGGAGGAAGCGTCCGCCGCGGCGATCGCCGTGGAGGCTGCGTGAAGCGAGAAGGCGGTTGGCGGGCCGATCGAAGAAGCCTCCGATCGGAGCCGCCTTGGATGGTCTTACGGTCTAGACGAAGTTGATTGGAGACACCGATGAAGGATTTGATCGTGGTTGCCCCGGCTTTCGCGGTGATGCCCGCGGCCATCGGGGCCGCATGGGCGATGAGCCACATCTCGAGGTCGGCCATCGATGGCATGACCCGACAGCCCGAGATGGGCGGTCAGCTCTTCACAGCGATGCTGATCGGCAACGCCCTGGTCGAGGCTCTTGTCATCTACTGTCTGGTCATCGCACTGATGCTCGCCGGCAAGATCTAGCCACAGTCTGGCCACCGACGATGCAAGCAAGGAGGTGTGGATATGCCTCTCGACCCTATCGCCCAGATCAACGTGACCACACTCGTCGCGACCTTCGCGATCTTCCTGATCACGTTCCTGGTGCTGCGCAAGGTGTTCTTCATGCCCGTAATCGAGGCTTTGGACCGGCGCGACGCCAAGCTCGAGAACGGTAGAGATCTGCGCTCCGCGGCGCTGGCGACGCTGGCTGCCGCGAACCAGGAGGCCCAGGAGATCAAGGCCGCCGCAGTCGCAGAGCGCGAGCGCGTGTTCGCGGAAGCGAGAGCAGCCACAGCCGGCGAGCGCGAAGCGGCGCTGGCGAAGGCCAGAGCGCAGGCCGAGAAGATAGTCGCCGCCGGCCGGGAGGACATCACCGCAAGAGAGGCGGCTGAGCGGGCGCAGATGAAGAGCGCACTGATCACGTCAGTGACGCAGGCCCTCTCCAAGATCGTGGAGGGCGTTGATGAGCAGATGGTGGCCGCCCTGGTCGAGAGCGAGCTCGCGGCCCAGGCCGACGAGAGGGCGATGCAGCCATGATCGAGTTGCTGAGAGAGGCCGTCTCCGAGTCGCTGCATGAGGTGATCATCGAACCGCAGGCGTTCCTGATCGAGTTCGTGCAGGCTGCGCTCCTCATCGGTGTCGTGTTCTACTTCGGCTCCAAGTTCGTGCGCCGATACTTCGCGAAACGTCGCGACGGCATCGCCGACGGGTTGAACGGCGTCGAGGCGGCGGAGAAGGAGCACGAGGCCGCGCAGCGCGACGCTGAGCGCATCGTCGCTCAGGCCCGGAAGGACGCGGAGGAGCTGCTCGAAGCGGGGCGCGCTGCAGCTGAGGCTGAACGCTTGAACTCCGTGGCGGCCATCGAGCGCGACGCCGGGCAATTGGTCTCACAGGCCGCCGCCGCGATCGAAGCCGAGAAGACCGCATTGACGTCCCGGATGTGCGACCAGATGGTCGAACTGGTGGTCGTCATCTCCAAGCGCTATCTCGGCGCGGCCTTCACCGAGAGCGAAGAGCACGCGCTCATGCAGAAGGCTGTGCTTGCGAGCGTCGACCGTTTGGACAGCCTGTCCGCGTAGTGATGGGGAGTGAACAGACTTGGTGCATCGTGAAACGAATAGCGCCGGAGGCATCGAGGCGACGTCGGGGACCCCCGTCGCATCGGGGACCGGCGCGGGCTCAGTCGCCAGTGCGGGCGCCGTGCCGAAGTCTATCCTTGGACAGCTTCTGTGGCCGCTGGAGGGATCTTCAGTGGTGCTCGAGAGCAGGATCGCGCTGGATCCCGGGGTTGTCGACAACGTACGCACGGGGCTGGCGCGGGCTGCGGGCCGGCCGGTCGACGTGGAGGTGCGGGTCAACCCGGACCTGACTAGCGCCGCGATACTGCATCTCGGGCACGACAAGAAGATGGACCTCGACTTGAATGAGAGGCTCCTCAGCGACATGCGCGTCGCGCTCTCGGAGAGGGACAAGGAGCTCACCAGCACGATCGAGGCCACTGCCGACTACATCTCCGACGTGATCCAGAGGACCGAGCCGGTTCTCAAGGTCGAGGACGGTAGCCGCAAAGGATGCGTGACGGAGGTTGGTGACGGCGTCGCGATCGTGTCGGGTCTCGCCGATGTTGGCTCACAGGAGGTCGTGAGGTTCCGGGGCGGCGGCTATGGTATGGCGTTCAACCTGCAGGAGAGGCAAGTGGGCTGCATCCTCCTTTGCGAGGAGGCCAGTATCTCCGTCGGGGATGACGTGGAACGGGTCGGGAAGTCGCTGGAAGTCCCGACGGGGAAGGGCCTGCTCGGCCGGATCGTCAACGCGCTCGGGCACCCGATAGACGGCCTGGGGCCGGTGCCGCTCGACATGTTGCGCCCGGTTGAGAAGCTGGCTCCGGGCGTGGCGCAACGTCAACCCGTGTCGGAGCCTCTCCAGACCGGCATCAAGGGTATCGATGCGCTGGTCCCTATCGGCAGAGGGCAGCGGGAGTTGATCCTCGGCGACCGCAAGATCGGAAAGACGACCATCGCCATCGACACGATACTGAATCAGAAGGATACGGGTGTCGTTTGCGTGTACGCGGCGATCGGGCAGAAGGCGTCCAGCGTCGCCCGCGTGGTCAACATCCTGAGAGAGCACGGCGCTCTCGAGTACACGGTGGTCGTCGTGGCGCTCGCGCACGAGCTGCCCGCGTTCCGCTACGTCGCGCCATACACCGCGTGCGCTATCGCCGAGGAGGTCATGGAGCGCGGGGGGCACTCCCTGGTCATCTATGACGACCTTTCGAAGCACGCCGTCACGTATCGCGAGATGTCGGCGCTTCTCAAGCGGCCGATCGGCCGCGAGGCCTACCCGGGCGATATCTTCTACGTGCACTCCAGGTTGCTGGAGCGCGCGGCTCGACTTCGCGACGATCTCGGCGGAGGCTCGATGACCGCTTTGCCGATCATCGAGACGCTCGCCGGCGACATCTCGGCGTTCGTTCCCACCAACGTGATCTCCATCTGCGACGGTCAGATCATGCTGGACATCGGACTGTTCAACGAGGGCTTCCGGCCGCCTATGGACGCGGGCCTGTCCGTTTCCCGAGTAGGCGGCCTAGCGCAGTCGCGAGCCATGAAGAAGGTGGCCGGGCGGCTGCGCATCGATCTGGCGCAGTACGCGGAGATGGCCCAGTTCGTGGAGTTCGGTGCGGAAGTGGATGACGCCACGATGGGTCAACTCGCCCGTGGCAAACGCGAGCGAGAACTGTTGAAGCAAGACCAGCACATGCCGTTGCCGCTGGAGAAGCAGGCAGCGATCCTGTTCGCCGTAGTGAGCGGATACGCGGACCGCCTAGCCGTGACTCAGATGGACGAATTCGAGAAGGCCTATCTCGAATTCCTCGATTCAAGCCACCCGACGATACTCGCGGCGATCCGCGAGACCCAGGATCTGACTGAGGACACGAGGCAGGCGCTCACGGATGCCACCATTCAGTTCGCGGAGGACTTCGCTGCGGGAGCGACCGACGTTCAGGTGACGGAGGCATAGCAGCGTGGCGAAGCTCGTCGAGCTCAGACAGCAGATCAAGACTGTCGAGAACCTCAAGTCCATCACCGGTACGCTCTCAACGGTGGCAGCCGCCAAGTTGTCACGCACCCGCAACAAGGCGGACGGTCTGAGGGTCTACTCGGAATGTATGCGGAGGATCCTGTTCGACCAGTACGAGTCATTGTCGGGCCAGGGCGAGCATGGTGGGGGCGCGGGCGAGTCGGATGTGTCGCCGTTGCTCGAGAGCCGGCCCGAGGGTTCCAAGCGCACGCTGTTCGTCATCACGAGCGATCGCGGGATGTGCGGCAACTACAACGTGGCAGTCGAGCGTCTTGCCCTGGACTTTCGCGACGAGAGCGAGAGGGCCGGCAAGCAGGTGAGCATCGTCGCCAAGGGCCAGAAGGGCGCGAAGTACTTCAAGAAGCGTGGCGCGGACATCTGCCATAGCGAGCACTGGGATCGCGCGGGCGTGACGACGGACGATATCGAGCGCCTACTCGAGACGCTCGTCGATCGCTACCTGTCGGGAGAGGCAGACGAGGTGTATTGCGCGTACACGAGGTTCTACTCGCCTACGCGCACAAGGCCCGTGATAGTGCGGATGCTCCCGATCTCGCTCGGGTCGACCGACGCGACGCGGGTATCCGCGGAAGGCGGCGGTGTCGAGGCGCCCGTCGACAAGTGGTTCTACGAGCCGTCGTTCAACGAAGTGATCCGGGAACTCCTTGCCATCTACCTGCGTGTTCAGGTGTATGACGTGCTCCTGGAGTCCTACGCGAGCGAGCAAGGTGCCCGCATGATCACGATGCAAGAGGCGACCGAGCGCGCCGACACGATACTCCAGGAGCACCAGGTGACATATCGCCGCCTGCGTAGAGATGCGATCACCATCGACCTGCTAGGGGTTCTGTTCTCCGCCGGGGTCTCGGGCGGGACGCTTGAGCTCTCCGAGGAAGCCAGCAAGCTCGCGGAAGGGGGCAGTCTGAATGGATGAGGACGTGATCACAGGGCGCGCTGCAGAGGGCGCGAATGCGGAGACTGATGGCACGACAGTGAACGCGGCGGACGTGGCGTCACGTGCCGTGGCAGCGATCCTTGCCGAGCAGAAGGCCGACGGCGTCGTCGTGCAGGTGATGGGGCCTGTGGTTGACGTCGCGTTCCCGCGGGACTTGCCGCCGATCCACACGTTGCTGCGAATGGGCGACATGGAGAATGGTCTGCCGGGGGAGGTCGTCCAACTGCTTGGAGAGGGGCTGGTCCGCACCGTCGCGCTGGACAGCACCGACGCTCTGCAGCGCGGGACTCGCGTGTACAGCACAGGCCGCCCGATCTCGGTGCCCGTAGGTCCGGAGGTCCTAGGGCGGTTGTTCAACGTGCTCGGCGGGACCATCGACGGCCTTCCGCCGATAGCCGCGAAGCGCGTGGCGAGCATCCACAAGGCGCCGCCGGCGTACGAGGACCTCGAGACGTTCCCGCAGGTCCTCGAGACGGGCCTGAAGGCGATCGACCTGATGACGCCGTTTCCTCGCGGCGGCAAGATCGCGCTATTCGGCGGTGCCGGTGTGGGCAAGACGGTCATCATCATGGAACTCATCCGAAACATCGCTATCGAGCACGAGGGTGTCTCAGTATTCGCCGGTATCGGCGAGCGCACCCGAGAGGGCAATGACCTCTGGCTCGAGATGAAGAACTCGGGCGTCTTGGATCGAGCCGTGCTGCTGTACGGGCAGATGAACGAGCCCCCGGGCGTTCGCTTCCGTGTCCCCTTGTCAGCGCTCACAATGGCCGAGTACTTCCGGGATGAGCGTCATCAAGACGTGCTGCTGTTCCTCGACAATGTCTACCGCTACGTGCAGGCGGGACTCGAAGTGTCGTTGCTCAGGGCACGCATCCCGTCCGAGGTGGGCTACCAGCCGACCCTCGCGACCGAGGTCGGACAGCTGGAGGAGCGCATCGCTTCCACGAAGGACGGGGCCATCACATCGGTCCAGGCGGTGTACGTACCGGCCGACGATCTGGGCGACCCAGGTCCGGCGGCTGTGTTCGCGCACCTGGACGCCTCGGTCGTCCTGTCCCGCAAGGTTGCGGAGCAAGGACTGTACCCGGCCATGGATCCTCTGCAGTCATCCTCCCAGTCCCTTGAGGCCCGGGTGGTGGGCGAGGAGCACGTTGACGTCGCACGCAAGACGAGGAACTACCTGCAGCGCTACAGGGAGCTGCAGGATCTCATCGCGATCCTCGGTGTGGAGGAGCTCTCGGATGATGACAAGCTGGTAGTGCAGCGAGCGAGGCGGCTGCAGAAGTTCCTGTCGCAGCCGTTCTTCGTTGCGGAGACCTTCACCGGTGAGCCGGGCAAGTACGTGTCGCTCTCCGAGACGTTGAGAGGGTTTCGCGGCATCGTGAATGGCGAGTACGATGACGTTCCCGAGCAGGCGTTCTTCATGGTGGGTACGATCGACGAGGCGCTCGAGAAGGCTGAGACGCTGTCAGTGACGCAGAAGTTCGACATCATGACGGCGAAGAAGGAGGACTGAAGACGTGACGACGGGTGCGTCGGGGGCACGATCACGCCGGCTACTGACGCCGACAGCGTTCGTCAGGCGAGGCTGATGCCCTGATGAGCCTCTTGACTCTGGAGTTCGTGACCCCCGATGGGCACACTGAATCAGTGACGTCGGTCGAGAAGGTCGTGTTCCGGCGCTTTGAGGCGGATCGCGATGAGGGCGCCGAGGTCGGGATCTTGCCACGGCATGCCCCTATCCTGATACGCGTGCCCTGCTCGCTGGCGCGGTATGTCACCGGTGGCGAAACGAACTACCTGGCAGTGGCCGGCGGTTTTGCCGAGGTCCGCGACGACCATGTGCTGGTGGTGACGCCGAAGTTCGATGTGACGGGTGCAGGACCCGGTGCGCGCGAACTCGCCCAGGGTCTCGCGGACGGTTGGCGAAGAGGCGCAGCGGACTTTCAGAGTGCCATGGTAGGGATCTAGCCATCCGTCCGGTTCGCCGCCGTGTATGGCTCCAGCCTGTGGCTCGAGCCGGCGTCTCACGCGAACGCGATGGTGTCGCGGCTGGCTCACGGCATGTGGCAGGCTGGGGTCGAGTTGGCGTACGCTCCGGACCCCAGCGAGGCGTTCCCGATCCTGCCAGTGGCGGCAGCGGGGCGTCTGCGGGAGGTGCGCTACTCCTGCGTTCGGTCCGAGCGGGATGACGGGTCATGCGTGTGCCGGTGGGTCACCTCTTGGGATACGGACGAGGCCGATGTCGACGCCTTGATCGCGCGACCCCGGCGGGCCTCGCGTCCGCGGGGAGCGACCCGTGAGCTTCGAGGACCTCGGACTGACGTCCGAACTGGTCTCGGCGGCGGCTGAACTCGGTTACGAGCGGCCGACGCCGATCCAGACCGAGGCGATCCCTGTGGCGGTGCAGGGGCGCGACGTGGTTGGATGCGCGCAGACCGGCACGGGCAAGACGGCGGCATTCGTGCTGCCCGCACTGCAGCTCGTGCCCGCGCTGGGGCGACTGCGGGTACTGGTGGTGTCTCCCACCCGCGAGCTGGCGCAGCAGATCGAGGCGTTCGCAGCGTCGGTGTCCGCACACACCGGGCACAGGGTCGCCTCAGCGCTCGGGGGCGTGCCCATCGGCCCGCAGGTCAAGGCGCTGAAGCGGGGCGCGGATCTGCTCGTGGCCACCCCGGGGCGACTGTTGGATCTGGTGAACCGCAAGGCCGCCGATCTGTCGCGCGTGAGCATACTCGTCTTGGACGAAGCGGACCGCATGCTCGACATGGGTTTCTGGCCGGACGTGCGTCGGATCCTGTCGCATCTGCCCGCAGAGCGTCAGACGCTCCTCTTCTCGGCGACCATGGCACCGGAGGTACTGCGGGTGGTCGCCAAGGACCTCCATGATCCGGTGCGCATCGACGTCGCTCCGCCAGCCACGCCCGTCGAGGCAATAGAACAGGCGCTGTACCCGGTCGATGAGTCACAGAAGGTCGACCTGATGGTCGCGCTCATGGAGGCGCACGGAGACTTCGATCGCACCCTGGTCTTCACGCGTACGAAGCAGCGGGCGGATGCCGTGGTGCGGGCCCTTGAGCGGGTCGGCATCCACGCTGCGGTCATGCACTCCGACCGATCGCAGGAGCAGCGAACGAAGGCATTGGCGCGATTCCGCGACGGGAGGATCCGGGTGCTGGTCGCTACCGACGTGGTGTCGCGGGGCATCGATGTCGAGGGCATCAGTCACGTTGTCAACTACGACGCGCCGACGAGCCCTGAGGACTACGTGCACCGTATCGGACGCACGGCTCGAGCCGGTGCGAGCGGCACGGCTTTCACCTTCGTGTCGATCATGGAATTCCCCGAACTCGATGCCATCGAGATGCTGATCGACGCGGAGATCCCGGTCGCCGAGCTTGAAGGCTTCTCCTATCGGGATCGCGCGATCCCGCACGAGGGTCGCCTCGCGTCGCGCAAGCGCCGGCGCGCCTACGGCGGTCGAGTGACGGGCAGAAGACGCCGCCGCTAGCGAGCGGGCGCAGACCACCTCGCCGCCAGCGAGAAGGTCGCCGGGCGTCCGGACACGCGGCGCGGGTCGACGGGAAGTCGCGAGAGCGCGGATCTCACCACGTCTGCGGCAGGCACCGGCGGACCGTCTCACACAGGCGGTCCTGGTCGATCGGCTTGACGACCACCGCGGTGGCGCCGGCCGTCGAGAGCTCGGCGGCGATGTCGGGGTCGCTCTCGGTCGTCAGCACCAGGACCGGCAGGAGGATCGTCCGAGGGTCCGACCTGAGACGCTTCAGCAGACCCAGGCCGTCGAGCCCCGGCATGTAGTAGTCCGTCAGCACGAGGTCCACCGATGCTGTCTCCAGCACCCCGAGCGCCTCGAGCCCGTCGGACGCCTCGACGCAGCTGAAGCCGCCGCCCGCCAGCATGAGCGTTATCGCGCGCCTGACGGTCTGCGTGTCATCTACGACCAAGACGGTCGCGTCGCCCATCGAGTCCCCTCTCGGTCATCGGTCACTCGGCGAGCGATGCCAGTCTCGTCGCCGCCTCAAGGATGCGCCCTGAATGCTCCGGCGCATAGTCCGCCAGCGACCAGAGGCCACGAAGGGCGCCCCGGGCGAAGTCGCCGTATGCGATGTCGCCCGTGGTCTCGAACAGCCGCACCGCGTTGTCTATGAGCGTCGCCGCGCCCGAAGGGGTCGGCTCGTCACTCTGCTCTCGCGCGCGGACCGGCAGATCGGTCGTCTCCGGGACCATGTAGAGCGAGTGGTCGTCGGCGAAGGTCGCGATCGCGGAGTCGTGCAGATCCACGGCGGCGCTCAGCCAGTCACGCTCTCCCGTGACGTCGTGCGCGGTGAGGCAGGCTGCGGCGAGTGAAGCGGAGTCCTCGATGAGCCGGACGTCAGCCACACTCGGGTCGTCCGGACAGCGGAGCACACCCGTGGGCGTCGCGCACCGCTCCAGGAGCACGGCGAGCAGGTCGAGGCCTTTCACGGTCATCGTCTGGTCGCCGTAGACCTCGCCGGCATCGAGCAATCCGCGAACGGCGAGAGCGTTCCACGCACAGATGAGCTTCTCATCCACCTGCGGCCGGGGACGTGCGGCCCGTGCATCCAGGAGCTTCGCGAGGACGGCGTCGACGGCCGCGGTGTCGCCGGCATGCCCCTGGCGGCGGGTGATCGGACGAGGCGCCGCCGGTGAGTCCGGATCCGCGCCCAGATACGCCGTGGCCACCTCCAGCTCGTCGGGCGAGAGCACGGCGGACAGCTCTCCGTGCGATACAGATCGGCCGCTTCAGGAAGCAGAGGCTCGCCCTGGTCCATCACGACCTGCAGCAACCATGTCAGTGCGTCGATAGCTCCGCGCAGATGACCCAGCGCGGGCCTGATGTCAGGCAGGACGGACATGGCGCTGATTGCGACAAGGATGTTGCCGACGGCGACTTGTCTTTGGCTGTAGTCGGCAAACAACCGATCGGTTGCTTCCAGGTCGCCTGTGGTCCAGTGCGTCATCGCGATGAGCGCGATTGCCTGTTCCCGCCTGAGGTAGTCCCCTTCGGGCAGGAGATCGAGTACCCGCTGCGCATGCCTCACGGTTCCGGGCACATCACCCAGAGAATGGGCCCGGTAGGCACGAGCTACCCCGATGGTCGCCAGCAGAGACCGAAGCTCTTCTTGGCCGACAGCGATCGGCGGCTGGCCCGGCCCGGGCTCCAGCCAGCGCTCGGCGTCCGTCAGTCGGGCCTCGGCGGCCTCCAATTCTCCGGTGCCCAACATCGCGTAGGCGTACCAGACGCTGAGTACGGGCCGAGCGCGGATCAACTCGTCCGGCAGCGACCTCGCCCACTTAAGCCAGATGGCCGTATGCGAACCTGTCACCACAGACGGCCCCGCCAGCTCGATCAGGTCAGCTGCCCACTCGAAGTCCTCGGCGAGCAGGGCATGACGGATCGCGTCGGGTCGCGAACCGTTCTCCTCGTACCACCCGCTCGCCCGTGCGTGCAGAGCCGGCAACTGGTCGGGCTGCTCCTCGAGCAGGTGCGCCTGCAGGACATCGGCGAAGAGGTGGTGATAGCGATACCACCGACGATCGTCGTCAAGCGGGACGACGAAGAGGTTGTCTCGCTCCAGGCGCTCGAGCGTGTCCTTGCCGTGCTTCTGCCCGGTGACTGCTTCGCACAGCGGCCCGCACAACGTGTCGAGAATCGAGGTCTGGAGCAGGAAGCTGCGCGTGGCCTGTGGCTGGCGCTCGAGGACCTCCTCGACCAGGTAGTCCAACACGAAGCGGTTGCTGCCGGTGAAGGCCTGGATGAAGGCGGCGGCATCCGGTCGCCCCTGAAGGGAGAGCGCCGCCAGCTGCAGGCCGGCGATCCAACCCTCAGTGCGGGTTTCCAGGGCGGTGACGTCCGTCGCCGAAAGCTCGAGGCTCATCACCCGGTTGAGGAACTCGGCGGCCTCGGTGGCGGTGAACCGCAGGTCGGCGGCGCGCACTTCGGTCAGTTGGCCCCGAGCACGCCACCGGGCCAGAGGAAGTCGCGGATCCTCCCGGGTGGCGATGACAACGTGCAACTGCGGCGGCAGGTGCTCCAGCACGAACGCGACAGCTCTGTCCACAGGTTCGGAGTCCACGAGATGGTAGTCGTCGACAACGAGGACGACACTGTGCGGGAGGACCGCAACGTCGTTGAGTAGGGTAGACAGCATCGATTCGGTGGGCGGCGGCTGGGGAGACTGCAGCGTGTCCAGAACCCCTTGCCCTACATCCGCCGCGACCGTCCGCAGGGCAGCGACGAGGTAGGCGAGGAAGCGCGCGGGGTCGCCGTCCCCTTCGTCCAGGGAGAGCCAGGCCGGACGAACATCCGGATCGAGGTGTTCGAGGCCGGCCATCCACTCGCAGACCAGCGTGGTCTTGCCGAAGCCAGCCGGCGCGGACACCAAGATCAGTCGACTCTGCAGGCCCTCGTCCAGCCGTTCGATCAGGCAGGGGCGAAGAACCGCGTTGGGTCGAGGCGGCGGCAGATAGAGCTTGGTGTCGAGAATCGGCGTCGACATGGGGCAATCATAGGGCACAACCCGAGAAGTGGTGTGTTCACGCTGGGTAGCCGTGAGCGTCAGCCGGTTTGCTGGGCCGCAGCCGCTACAAGCGTGTCTACTAGGTCCGACCATTGAACGACGACACGCCGTCGGGGACGGTGATCGTCTTACGGCGGCGACACCCTGCATCTGCCCCAGAGTTGTTGCCCGATTTGTTGCCC
>NPIE01000044.1_pt1 | contig 20973 bp, 8 predicted proteins | sample 8637661 | NCBI WGS metagenome assembly NPIE01 (sample SAMN07420842, study PRJNA396082) | bioreactor metagenome | isolation source: sample BA12 brine-fed electro-methanogenic bioreactor BA | place: Japan: Kochi | collected 2016-12-09
CGCGCCGAGCTGGGCTGGGCGCCGCGGCACGACTTCGAGGCCGGGCTGGAGGCCACCGTGCGCTGGTACCTGGATAACGCCGGGTGGTGCGCGGCGGTGACCCGCGATCACTATGATGGCGGCCGCCTCGGACTGGGAGCTGAGCCGTGCCCCAGCATCTGACCCACCTCAAGCCCGTACCCGCCTCCCCCGCGCAAATCCCCCTGGGAACCCGACTCACCCCGCTCTACGGCGCGCTGGCCGGCGGCCTGGTGGGCCTGGTCTTTCCCGCCGTGGCCTGGAGCGTGGACATTCTCGCTTCCGGCCTCGACTTCTCCGCGGCCAGCGTCGCCGCCGTCCATGCCCAGAGCCTGTGGCACTGGCTGCTGGATCTGGCGCCCCCGGCACTCGCCTTCACCGGCTTCCTCGGCGGGCGCCAGCGGCTGCATGCCGAGCAGGAGCTGCGCCGCCGCAGCCTCGAGCTGGCTGCGAACGAACACTATCTGCGGGTGCTCCTGGAGAGCCTGGCCGACGGGGTCATCACCATCGACGACCGGGGCGTCATCCAGGGCATCAACTCCCGGGCGGCGAAGATGTTCGGCTACACGCCCGGGATGCTGGTGGGACGCGACCTGGCGCTGCTGATGCCCGAGCCCTACCGCCAGGCCCACAACGACGCCTTCATCCGCCACCTGGCGAACGGGCCCGGACAGCCGCTCGGCGAGGTGCGCGAGCTCAGCGGGCAGCGCGCCGACGGCAGCATCTTTCCCCTGGAGCTGAGCATCGCCGAGGTCAAGAGCGTCGCCGCGCCGCTGTTCGTGGGCACGGTGCGGGACGTCAGCGCCCGCCGCGCCCGCGAGGCCGAACGGCGGCGCCTGGTCCAGGCGCTCGAGTCGAGCGCCGACGCGGTGATGGTGACCGATGCCGATGCCCGCATCATCTACGTCAACCCCGCCTTCTGCAGCATTACCGGCTGGCCCCGGGAGGAGGCGCTGGGACAGCTGCCGAGCATCCTCAAGAGCGACCGGAATCCGGCGGAGGTCTACGCCGAGCTCTGGCACCGGATCACCCACGGCGAGAACTGGAGCGGCCGCATCCTGAACCGCCGCCGTCCGCGGGCCGAAGCCGACCCGCCGGTGCCGGAGTACTACTGGGCGGCGGTGACGGTCACGCCGATCCGCGACCAGGGCGACAAACCGCTCGGCTTCGTTGCCATCCACCGCGATGTCACCGCCGAGGTGGAGGCGGAACAGCACGACGCCCTGCTGCGTGAATCGGCCGAGGCCCGCGCCCGCATCGCCCGCCACCTGCAGGAGGGCGGGCCGCTGCGCGAACGCCTGCGCCGGGTCCTGGAGTGCCTGGTCCATCTCGACGGCCTTGATCTGCTCCACCAGGGCGCGGTCTATATCCAGCCGGAAGGCGGCGATCATCTCCTGCGCTACCTGATCCACGGTGATCCGCCCGAGAATCCCGGGTTCGAGCCGCCGCCCCGGCTCCCCCTGGAGGCGCTCGCCTACGGGGAGCCCACCCCGGAACCGGCCGTCCGGTTCGCCGCCCTGTGCAGCGATTCCGGCTGCGCCGACCACTGCCCGGCCCCCGGCCCCGACCACGGACACCTCCTCGTGGCACTGGGGCATGGCGGGAAGCAGCTCGGCACCCTGTTCCTCTTCACCCCCCCGCAGGCCGGACTGGAGACGCCCCATCTGGAGACCCTGCGCCAGGTCGGCGAACAGATCGGCCTGGCCATCAGCTCCGACCGCGTGCACCGGGCCCTGACCGAAGCGCGCCGCAACGCCGAGGGGGCGGCGCGGGCCAAAAGCGAGTTCCTCGCCAGCATGAGCCACGAGATCCGCACCCCCATGCACGGGGTGCTGGGCATGCTGGAGCTGATCCGCAACACCCCCCTCACCGAGGAGCAGCACGAGTACGTGGACACGGCGCGCAGCTCCGCCGACAGCCTGCTCAACCTCATCAACGACATCCTCGACTTCACCAAGATCGAGGCCGGGCGCATCGAGCTGGCGCAGCTGGAATTCGACCCGGCACTGCTGATGGAAGAGGTGACCTCGCTGCTGGCCCGCAGCGAGTCCGCCAGCGGGCTGGAGGTGGCCTGCCACATACCGGCCCCGCTGCCGGCCCTGGTGCGCGGGGATCCCTTCCGCCTGCGCCAGGTGCTCACCAACCTGGTGGGCAACGCGGTGAAGTTCACCGAGGCCGGCGAGGTGGTGGTGCGCGCGGAGGTGGAGGCCGCCACGGAGGGCGAAGTCCGGCTCCGCTTCACCATCCGCGACACCGGCATCGGCATCGACACGGCCACCCGGGAGCGCCTGTTCCAGGTCTTCTACCAGGCCGACTCCACCGATACCCGGCGCTATGGCGGCACCGGGCTGGGACTGGCCATCTCCAAGCAGCTGGTGGAGCTGATGGGCGGCGGGATCGGGGTGGAGAGCCGCCCCGGCCTGGGCAGCACCTTCTGGTTCAGCGTGCGCCTGGGCCGGGTGGCCGATGCCGGCCGGCCGCGGCTCGCCGAGCTCGCCGGGCTGAAGGTGCTGGTGGTCGACGACAACGCCACCAACCGGCTCATCCTGCGCGACTACCTGCGCCACATGGGCCTGGAGGCCGTGGAGTGCGTGGACGGCAGGACCGCCCTGGAAAAGCTCGAGGCCGCCGCCGACGCGGGCAGCCCCCTGCCGGTGGCCCTGCTGGATCTGCAGATGCCCGGCATGGACGGACTGGAGCTGGCCCACCGCATCCGCACCGACGCCCGCCTGGCCCGGACCACCCTGGTTCTGCTCAGCTCCATCACCCCCGGCGACAGTGAACGGGCCGGTATCGACGCCTGGCTGATGAAGCCCGTGCGCCAGGGCCAGCTCCAGGATGCGCTGCTCACGGTCCTGCGCCACGACCGGCCGGCCCGGCCGGACCCCGTGCTGGAACCGAAGAGCCTCAGCGGCCGTATCCTGCTCGTGGAGGACAACCCGGTGAACCAGAAAGTGGCGCGCAGCATGCTGCGGAAACTGGGGCTGGAGGCCGAGGTGGCCGCCAATGGACGGGTCGCCATGACGATGGTGGAGTCGGAGCGGTTCGATGTCATCCTGATGGACTGCCAGATGCCGGAGATGGACGGCTTCGAGGCCACCACCGCCATCCGGCGCCTGGAGCAGGAACGGGGGCTGCCGCGCACCCCCGTCATCGCCATGACCGCCGCCGCCCTGGCGGGCGACCGCGACCGCTGCCTCAGCGTGGGGATGGACGACTTCCTCAGCAAGCCGGTGAAGCTGGGCGTGCTGCGCGAAGCGGTAATGCGCTGGCTGCCGGACGCCGGAGCGCGCGAACCGGTTCACAATTCGGAGTAGACTCGACAGCCGGATACCCGCCGCGCCGGCTTGACATTCCCGCCCCAGGGCGGATGAATTGAACCCCGATAACCATAGCGACAGTTCGGGAATATGGCAGGGCCGCGGTGCGCGGCCTGGATGGAGACCCGAAAAGGCTACATGAGCACCCCGGAGCTGACCCACAACGGCACCATCCTGCCCACCATCGCGGCCGAGTCCCGGCCGGTGGAGGATCACGCCGCCGAGCTGCTGGCCGCACGGGTGAGCATGCTCTACGACCAGGCGGCCAAGGGTTTCCTGGCCACCCTGGTGGCCGCCGCCGTGCTCGCCTTCCTGCTCGTGGAGCGGCTCGACTACGCCCGGGTCACGGGCTGGCTGCTCGCCGTGGTGTTCATCATCGCGGCACGCTACGCCACCCTGGTGGCCTACCGGCGCACCCGTCCCGGCCCCGGCGAGGCCGCGCGCTGGATGCAGCGCTTCTCGGTCGGCACCCTCTTCTCGGGCCTCGCCTGGGGCATCGCCGGGGTGCTGCTGTTCCCGCCGCAGTCCATTCCCCACCAGGCCTTCCTGGCCCTGATCCTCGCCGGACTGGTGGCCGGCGCCGTGCCGGTGCTGGCGCTGTCGATGCGCACCCTGGCCGCCTTCACGGTGCTGTGCCTGACCCCGGCGATGCTGCAGTTCTTCGCCCAGGAGACCGACATCCAGCGCGCCATGGGCTTCATGTTCGTGGTCTACATGGTGTTCATGCTGAGCGTGGCCTGGCGCATCAACCAATCCATGACCCGCTCCCTGCAGCTGGGATTCGAAAACATCCACCTGGTGGATTACCTCCGCTCGGCGAAGGATGCGAGCGAGCAGCTCAACGAGGGGCTGAAGGCGGAGATCAGCGAGCGGCGCAAGATCGAGACGGCGCTCAAGCAGGCCAAGGAGGAGGCGGAGCAGGCCAGCCGCGCCAAGGGCGAGTTCCTGGCCACCATGAGCCACGAGATCCGCACTCCCATGAACGGGGTGCTCGGCACCCTGGAGCTCCTCGCGGACATGCCCCTGGGGGAGGAGCAGCGCGACCTGGTGTCCACCGCCCAGAGCTCGGCGGAGTCGCTGCTCACCATCATCAACGACGTGCTGGATTTCTCCAAGATCGAGGTGGGGCAGCTCGATCTCGAGGACATCAACTTCGACCTGCGCCGCACCGTCTCCGAGGTCTGCGCCCTGATGGGCAAGCGCGCCGAGGCAAAGGGGGTGAAGGTCAAGTGGTCGGTCCCCGAGCGGTTCGGCACCCAGCTGCGCGGCGATCCCACGCGCCTGCGCCAGATTCTCCTCAACCTGGTGGGCAACGCGGTGAAGTTCACCGAGCGCGGCTTCATCGAAGTGCGCGCCAGCGTGCTGCGGGAGACCCGCGCCGATGTCATCCTGCGCCTCGAGGTGGAGGACTCCGGCATCGGCATGACGCCCCAGGTCCAGGCCCAGCTGTTCCGGCCCTTCACCCAGGGGGACCAGTCCATGGCCCGCAAGTTCGGCGGCACCGGGCTGGGGCTGTCCATCGCCAAGCGGCTGGTGGAGCTCATGGGCGGGCAGATCGGGCTGAACAGCCAGGAGGGGGTGGGCAGCACCTTCTGGTTCACCATCCGGCTGGGCAAGCCGGTGACCAGCAGCGGACGGGTGCGCGTGGACCTGCGCGGCACCCGGGTACTGCTGGTCATCGACAACCCCGAAACCCGGGATTCCATCGAGAACCTGCTGCGCCGCTGGGGCGCCTCCTTCGACAGCGCCGACAACGCGCTGGAGGCCATCGACAAGCTCAACTACTCGGCGCGCATCGGCCTGTCCTGGCTGTTCGACGCGGCCATCATCGACTCCAAGCTGCGCGGCACCGACCCCTTGCGCCTGTCCCGCCAGATCAAGGACAACCGCATCTTCTCACCGGTGGTGCTGCTCCTGCTCGGCTCCTCCGGCGACACCGACGCGGAGCTGGACGCCGGCTTCGAGGGCGTGCTGGCCCAGCCGCTGCGTTCCGCCGAGCTGTTCCATCTGCTCGCCACGCTCACCCGCGAACCCATCAACCGCGACACCTACTACACCGGCGGCATGGTGCCACTGGAAACGCCGCAACGCTCCGCCTCGGAGCCCTACCCGGCGACGCCTGAACCCGCCGACACGGAACCGCCCGCCCGCCTCAGCGGTCACATCCTGCTGGTGGAGGACAACCCCGTGAACCAGAGCGTGGCCCGGACCATGCTCCAGCGGCTGGGGCTGAGCGTGGACTTGGCGAACAACGGCCGGGAAGGCGTCCGCGCCCTGGAGTCCGGCCGTTTCGACGTGGTCCTCATGGACTGCCAGATGCCGGAGATGGACGGCTTCGAGGCCACCGCCGCCATCCGCCGCAGGGAGAAGAAGGACGGACGGGCCCGGCAACCCGTCATCGCCATGACCGCCAACGCCATGGAAGGGGATCGCCAGCGCTGCATCGCCGCCGGCATGGACGACTACCTGGCCAAGCCGGTGAAGCAGATGGAGCTGCGCCGGATGCTGCACCAGTGGCTGCAGCGAACCGCCACCTCCGCAACGGAGGGGCAGCCGGCAGTGGCCGCCGCACCCGCGCAACCCCGTCCCGCCGGCCGCTCGCCGCTGGAGCTTCCGGACCTGGACCTGCTGGCTGATGGCGGGACCACCGCACCCGCCGCCGGCACTCCCCCCGCCGAATCGCCGGCCCCGGCCCCGGCACCGTCCACGGAGACCCTGTCCGGCCGCATCCTGCTGGTGGAGGACGATGCCACCAACCAGAAACTGGCCCGCGCCATGCTCACCAAGCTCGGGCTGATGGTGGATATGGCCGACAACGGACGCCAGGGCTTGCACGCGGTGTTCGGAAGCCACTACGATGCAGTGCTTATGGACTGCCAGATGCCGGAGATGGACGGCTTCGAGGCGACCGCCGGCATCCGCCGGCAGGAGCAGCTGCAGGGACTGCCCCGCATTCCCATCATCGCCATGACAGCCAACGCCATGGAGGGAGACCGGGAACGCTGCCTGGAGGCCGGCATGGACGATTACCTGTCCAAGCCGGTCAAACGCAGCCAGCTCGCCGACACCTTGCGCAAGTGGCTGCCGGAACCCGCGCACCCCACCGGACCAGGTTTAGACACGATGACCCAGACCGAAGCCCCTTCGCCCCGCACCCCCGCCGTCGACAAGGCGGTTCTGGTGGAGCTGCGGGAGATCATGGAAGACGCTTTCGCCGAGCTGATCCAGACCTATCTCAGGGACACGCCCACCCGCCTGGTCGCCATCCGCGACGCCATCGACAAGACCGACGCCGATGCCCTGCGCGCCGCCGCCCACACCATGAAATCGAGCAGCGCCAACCTCGGCGCCATGCCCCTGTCCGCCCTGGCCAAGGAGCTGGAGGCACTGGGCCGATCCGGCACCACCGAAGGCGCCGCCGAGCTGTTCCGCAGCGCCGCCGCCGAGTACACGCGGGTGAAGCAGGCCCTGGAAGCCTCCTTGTGACCCGGCCGTGATGCGGCCGGTTGTAGCGCCACGGGCGATGGCGGATAATCGCCGCCCCGTGCCCCTCGCCTGATCCCGGATGCCTGCACTCAACCCGCGCCAACAGGCCGCGGTCCGCCACCTCGACAGCCCGCTGCTGGTGCTGGCCGGTGCCGGCAGCGGCAAGACCCGCGTCATCACCGAGAAGATCGGCTGGCTGATCCGGGAGTGCGGCCTGGCGCCGCGGAACATCGCCGCGGTGACCTTCACCAACAAGGCCGCCCGGGAGATGAAGGCGCGCGTGGGCGGGCTGCTGGGCCAGAACGAGGTGCGCGACCTCACCGTCTCCACCTTCCATACCCTGGGCCTCAACATCCTGCGCCGCGAGCACAGGCGCCTCGGGCTGCGTGCCGGGTTCACCATTCTCGACGCCCAGGACAGCGCCGGGCTGGTGCGCGAACTGCTGCGCCAGGACAGCGGGGCCGACCCGGCCCTGGCCGAGTCGCACCTGCACCGCATCTCGCGCTGGAAGAACGACCTGCTGGACCCGGCCGTGGCGCTCTCCCGCGCCGGCGATGCGCTCGAGGCGGCCTGCGCGCGCCTCTACGCCGCATACGAACGGCAGCTGCGCGCCTACAACGCGCTCGATTTCGATGATCTCATTACCCTGCCGGTGCGGCTGTTCCGGGACCACCCCGAGGTGCTGGAGTGGTGGCAGAACCGCATCCGCTACCTGCTGGTGGACGAGTACCAGGACACCAACGCCGCCCAGTACCAGCTGGTGCGGCAGCTCACCGGGGTGCAGGGCGCGTTCACCGTGGTGGGCGACGACGACCAGTCCATCTACGGCTGGCGCGGCGCGCGCCCCGACAACCTGGCCCGCCTGGCGGAGGACTACCCGCGCCTGACCGTCATCAAGCTGGAGCAGAACTACCGCTCCAGCGGCCGCATCCTGCGCTCGGCCAACCGCGTCATCGCCAACAATCCCCACGTCTTCGACAAGGCGCTGTGGAGCGAGTATGGCCCGGGGGATCCCCTGCGCATCCTGCAGGTGGCCAACGAGGAACAGGAGGCCGAGCGGGTGGTGACCGAGATCATCAGCCACCGCTTCCAGCACCGCACCCGCTACGGGGACTACGCCATCCTCTACCGCGGCAACCATCAGGCACGGCTGTTCGAACGGGTGCTGCGCGCCCACAACGTCCCCTACCACCTGAGCGGCGACACCTCCTTCTTCGCCCGCACCGAGGTGAAGGACGTCATCGCCTACCTGCGCCTGCTGGCCAACCCCGAGGACGATGCCGCCTTCCTGCGGGTGGTGAACACCCCGCGCCGGGAGATCGGGCCCGGCACCCTGGAGAAGCTGGGCGAGTACGCCCGCCGGCGCCAGGCGGGCCTGCTCGCCGCCGCCGGCGAGCTGGGGCTGGCCCAGCACCTACCGGAGCGGGCCCTGGAGCGCCTGCAGCGCTTCAGCCACTGGCTCGAGGGGCTGCGCCGGCGGGCCGAGGGCGACGACCCGGTGGAGGTGACCCGCCAGCTGCTGCGGGACATCGACTACGAGGGCTGGCTTTACGAGACCTGCAAGGATCCCAAGACCGCCGAGCGGCGCTGGGAGAACGTCCAGGAGCTCGTCGGATGGGTGGAGAACCTGGCCCGCCACGAGGATCGCGGCAAGAACCTCGCCGGCATCGTGGCCCACATCGCCCTGATGGACCTGCTGGATCGGGACGACGGGGAGGACGCCGGGGACCAGGTGCGGATGATGACCCTGCATGCCGCCAAGGGGCTGGAGTTTCCCCACGTGTTCATGGTGGGGGTGGAGGAGGAGATACTGCCCCACCGCAGCAGCCTCGAGGAGGACAACGTGGAGGAGGAGCGGCGCCTGGCCTACGTGGGCATCACCCGCGCCATGCGCACCCTCACCCTCACCTACTGCCGCCGCCGCAGGCAGTACGGCGAGTGGGTGGAGTGCGTCCCCAGCCGCTTCCTCGAGGAGCTGCCCGCCGAGGATGTCGCCTGGGAGGGCCGCGGCGAGGCCCGCAGCCCCGAGGAGCGCCAGACCACCGGCCGGGCCCATCTGGCCAACCTCAAGAGCCTGCTGGGATAGCCGGGACCCCGGCGACATCGGCTCCCCGCCGGTGCCGACCGGAAAAGAAAAGGGCCTCCGGAGAGGCCCTTTTTGCACTGCGGCGGAAGGCTTGAAGCTTACTGCGCCTTCGAGATCATGAACTCGATGCCGTTGCGCAGGTCGTCGTCGGAGCAGTCCATGCAGGTGCCGCGGGGCGGCATGGCGTTCAGGCCGTTGATGGCCGACTGCAACAGGGCGTCGATGCCCTTGGCGATACGCGGCTCCCAGGCCGCGGCGTCGCCCAGCTTGGGCGCACCGGCCACGCCGGCGGCGTGGCAGGCGATGCAGGCCTTGTTGTAGATGGCCTCACCGGCCGCGGCACCGGAGGCGGCGGCGGGCGCGGCGGCCGCGGTCTCGGTCGCGGCGGGCGCGGCCTCGGCCGGAGCGGCGGACTCACCGGCCGGCGCCTCGGCGGCCGGCGCGGGGGCGGCGGCCACCGTCACCTCGCCCATGGGCTTGAGCCGCTCGGCCACGGCCTGATCATCCATGGGCGCCTGCGGCGGAGCGCCGACGAATACCTTGTAGACCGCCCCCACCAGCACCACGACGGCTACCAGAACCGCCACGGAAGTCCCGAAATACGTGCTGTTCGACTTGCTCACAATCGAATCCTCTTTATTGTCCAGTCAGCTGTCCTGTAGATGCCACCTGGCGCTGCAACCGGGCCCTTCCGCCAGGGTCATGGGAACATCAGATTATACTGATAATTATCAATGGAGAAACCCAAAGGGCTGCAAATACCTAAATAGACACAGCTTTTCACCGGGAATCCCGGACATTCCCAAGACCCGTGGACGCCACCGCTGCGACAGGGTATCCTATGCCACCTTCACGCCTGCGCCCGTAGCTCAGCTGGATAGAGCGCTGCCCTCCGGAGGCAGAGGTCAGAGGTTCGAATCCTCTCGGGCGCGCCATTACTCCCGGATATGCGACACCGTGATCCGGAGCCCGTTTTCATTTCCGCCAGTCTATTTTCCGACCGCGAAATGCCGCCGGAGATTGCTTCCGGACGACATTCATCCGGATCTTCCCAGCCGGTGTTGAGGCCATTGCCGGGACCAACCGCATCGGCCGCCTCCGGCCCGTCTTCTCACGCCCCGACCAGCCTCGAAGGCGCCGACCACCGGCTGCAGGCAGACCTGGTCCATCGGACCTATCCTATATTCTCAAGTACACCTCGGTGAGATATCAGGGTGACTGAACCACGCGCGTCACCCCGCCGCGGTCCAGGGAATGCACCCCGGTGTCCGGGTCAGGCCGCACCGAGAATTCCGATCATCATCATCCTGGTGTCATGCCGGGTGACGAAGCAGCAGCTGTTCGACGAACGGCCGGGAGAATGGCGTGGCCCCCCCACGGAAGGCAGGAAAATCGAATCTCTACGGCCACTGGCGCCGGATCAGGTCCCACCTGACAGGGGCGCGCCCAGGCGGTGGCGGGGCGGCAGTCAAGCCTTTCACCAACGAGCCGGCGCTGCGTGCGGAGCTGTTCAGCATCGAGCAGATGGAACAGCACGGCGTGCGCCTGGCGTCCGCCCACCGCTTGGCCCCGGGGCGCCTGCCGGACCAGTTGCTGTCACGGCTGGCCGCGAACGAGCGTGTGCTGATCGCGACCTGCGAGAGTCTGACAACCGCGGTCCAGGCAAGTCGCCGCATCACGCCCGCCGCGGAATGGCTGCTCGATAATTTGTATCTCGTCGAAGAGCAGATCCGCACCGCCAGACGCCACCTGCCCAAAGGGTACAGCCGGGAACTTCCGGGCCTGTCCCAGGGCACCTCCTCCGGGCTGCCGCGCGTATATGACATCGCCCTTGAGACCATCGCCCACGGTGATGGACGGGTGGATCCGGACAGTCTCAGCCGTTTCGTTGCGGCGTACCAGACGGTCACTCCCCTGCGCCTGGGGGAGCTGTGGGCCATCCCCATCATGCTGCGTCTGGCGCTGATCGAAAATCTGCGCCGTGTCGCGGTCCACATCGCCGATGGCAGAAGGGACCGGGACCTGGCCACCGTCTGGGCCAACCGGTTGACGGAGACCGCCGACCGGCACCCGAAGAACCTGATCCTTGTGATCGCGGACATGGCGCGATCGAATCCGCCCATGACCCCCCCGTTCGTGTCGGAACTGGCGCGCCGCCTGCAGGGCCAGGGCCCCGCCCTCGCCCTGCCGCTCACCTGGATCGAGCAGCAACTCGCCGAGTCAGGCCTGAGCGTCGAGCAGCTGGTCCGGTCGGGCAACCAGCAGCAGGCGGCCGACCAGGTCTCCATCAGCAACAGCATCGGCAGCCTGCGCTTCCTCGGGACCATGGACTGGCGCGAGTTCGTCGAGTCCATGAGCCTGGTCGAACGGACCCTGCGCACGGACCCGGGCGCTGCCTACGCGGCGATGGACTTCGCCAGCCGCGACCGCTACCGCCACGTCATCGAGAAGGTGGCCAGGGCCAGCGGGCGGTCCGAGGACACTGTGGCTGAACACGCGATCGGACTGGCGCGGGCGGGCGCGGCTCGGCATGGTGGCGGCGACCGAACGGCGCACGTGGGCTACTACCTGATCGACCAGGGCCTGGCCGAGCTGGAGGGCGCGACCCAGGCGCGCCTGCGCCCGGCCGCGGCGCTCCGCCGTGGCGCCGGCCGATCGCCGCTGCTGCTGTACCTGGGCACGATCACCCTGCTCACAGTGCTCCTCGCCGCCGGTCTGCTGGCGGGGACAAGGTCCCAGGGCCTGGTCGGTTGGGCACTGCTGCCGCTGGGCCTTCTCGCATTGTTCGCCGCCGGTCAGCTCGCCGTGGCGCTGGTGAACTGGCTGGCCACCTTGCTGGCGTCGCCTCATCCACTGCCGCGCATGGACTTCTCCGCGGGTATCCCGCCGGCTTCGCGCACCCTGGTGGTGGTCCCGACCCTGCTCACCGGCGTGCGCAACATAGAGAACCTGATCGAGGCGCTGGAAGTCCGGTTCCTCGCCAATCGCGACGCGAACCTGCACTTCGGCCTGTTGACCGATTTTCGTGACGCGGCCGAGGAAACACTGCCCGGGGACGCGCCGCTGCTGGCGCTGATCCGGGAGCGGATCGAAGACCTGAATGCGCATTACGCGGGCGGTGGGAACGACATCTTCTTCCTGTTCCATCGCCCGCGCCGCTGGAACCCACACGACCGCATCTGGATGGGTTACGAGCGCAAGCGCGGCAAGCTGGCGGACCTGAACCGTCTGCTGCAGGAGGGCAACAGCGACGGCTTCTCCCTGGTGGTCGGCGCAACCGCGGTGCTAGCGGGTGTGAAGTACGTCATCACCCTGGACACCGACACCCATCTGCCGCGCGACGCCGCGCGCCAGTTCGTCGGCACCATGGCACACCCGCTGAACCGGCCGGTCTACGATGCAACCCTGCAGCGGGTCCGCGCGGGCTACGGCATCCTGCAGCCGCGCGTGAGCGTGAGCCTGCCCGGCAGCGGTCAGTCGCGCTATGCGCGCCTGCACGGCGGCGAACCGGGCATCGACCCCTATACCCGCGCCGTGTCCGACGTCTACCAGGACGTATTCCAGGAGGGCTCGTTCATCGGCAAAGGGATCTACGACGTCGAAACATTCGAACAGTCGCTCAAGGATCGCTTTCCCGAGAACCGCATCCTCAGCCACGACCTCCTGGAAGGCTGTTACGCCCGCGCCGGCCTGATGAGCGACGTGCAGTTGTACGAGGAATACCCGACCCGCTACGGCGCCGACGTCAACCGCCGCTACCGCTGGATCCGCGGTGACTGGCAACTCGCGGGCTGGCTGCTGCCGAGGGTGCCCGGGCCTGACGGGCGGTACCGAAAGAACCCGCTTTCGGGACTGTCGCGCTGGAAGCTGTTCGACAATCTGCGCCGCAGCCTGGTGCCGACGGTGTTGACGCTGCTGCTGCTGCTGGGCTGGACAGTCTTTTCAGCGGCCGCTTTCTGGACCCTGGCGGTGCTTGGCGTCCTCCTGATCCCGCCCGTGCTCGCCGCCCTGCTGGAGGCCTTGCGGAAACCGGACGACATGCGGCCGGTACAGCATCTCGCCGCCGCCGCCCACGCCACCGGCCAGCGCTTCATACAGACGGGCTTTGCCCTGGCAACGCTGCCCCACGAGGCGTTCTACAGTCTGGATGCCATCCTGCGCACCCTCTGGCGCCTGCTGGTCTCGCACCAGCGGCTGCTGGAATGGAATCCCTCCGGCGACCAGGAACTGCTGAGCCGCACCGATCTCGCCGCCGCATTCCGTACCATGTGGTTTGCCCCCGCGCTCGCCGCCGGCACGGCCGGCACCCTGGCGGTGGTGAATCCGGCCGCACTGAGCGTGGCGGGCCCTCTCCTGATCCTGTGGCTGGCGTCCCCTGCCATTGCCTGGTGGATCAGCCGGCCGCTGGTCCGCCATGAAGCCCCGCTGACGACCGGGCAGACCCGTTTTCTCGGCCGGATCGCCCGCAAGACCTGGGCCTTCTTCGACACCTTCGTCGGCCCCGATGACCACTGGCTGCCGCCGGACAACTACCAGGAAAACCGCGCCGACGCGCTGGCCCATCGCACCTCGCCCACCAACATGGGACTGGCGCTGCTGGCAAACCTGTCCGCCCACGACTTCGGCTACATCCCGGCCGGGCAACTGGTCGAGCGCACGGCCCATACCCTGGAGACGATGGCGGGACTGGAACGCCACCGCGGCCATTTCTTCAACTGGTACGACACGCAGTCGCTGCAGCCGCTGCACCCGGCCTACATCTCGACGGTGGACAGCGGCAACCTGGCGGGCCACCTGTTGACCCTGCGCCCAGGACTGACGGCGCTGCTCGATCGCCCGATCCTGGAACCGCGCTGGCTGGACGGCCTGCTCGACACGCTGGAGATCCTGGAAGAGACCGTGGGTGACGCCGCACCGGCCGCGCTGCCGCGGTTCCGGGCGGAGCTGGAATCCGCCGCCGCTGCGCCGCCCGCCACGCTCCCGGCGGCACGGCGCCTGCTGGAGCGGCTGACGCTGGCCGCCGAGGCGATCGCCGGTATTCCGGTCAACGCGCCCGGGAGCACGGAGGAGTGGTGGGCACAGGCGCTGGTCCGGCAATGCCGGGCGGCACACGACGAGTTGGCATATCTCGTCCCCTGGACCGGGCTGCCGGAGAGGCCGGACGGATTGGCTGACCTCCCTGAACTCCATGGGATCCCGACCCTGCGCGCCCTGGCGGGTCTCGATGTGGCGTTGTCGGCCCGCCTCGCGGACCGGCCCGGGGCGGAGCCGACCCCGGAACAGGGTGCCCGGCTGGCCGATCTGCGCCGGCTCATCGGGCACGGCAGCGAACGCGCCCGGACCCGCATCGCGGCCATCCAGCACCTGGTTCTGCAGGCGGGTGAGCTCGCGGACATGGAATACGGCTTCCTGTACGACAAGACGTCGCGTCTGCTGAGCATCGGCTACAACGTGGACGAGCGGCGGCGGGACGCGACTTACTACGATCTGCTGGCTTCGGAAGTGCGCTTGTGCGTGTTCGTCGCCATTGCCCAGGGACAACTGCCCCAGGAGAGCTGGTTCGCCCTGGGGCGGCTACTCACGACCGCCGGCGGCGATCCGATTCTGCTGTCCTGGAGCGGCTCGATGTTCGAATACCTGATGCCGCAACTGGTGATGCCGTCCTACGAGCACACGCTGCTCGACCAGACCGTCCGGGCGGCCGTGGCGCGCCAGATCGACTACGGCCAGCAGCACGGCATGCCGTGGGGCATCTCCGAATCGGGCTACAACACGGTGGACGTGCAGCTCAACTACCAGTACCGCGCCTTCGGCGTGCCGGGCCTGGGGCTGAAACGCGGACTCGCCGAGGACCTGGTGGTCGCGCCCTACGCCTCGGTGATGGCGCTGATGGTGGCGCCGGAGGCGGCCTGCCTGAACCTGCAACGGCTCGCCGCAGCCGGGGCGGAAGGGCGGTTCGGCTTCCATGAAGCCATCGACTACACACCGGCACGGCAACGGCACGGCGAAACCCATGCCCTGCTGCACTCCTACATGGCCCATCACCAGGGCATGAGCCTGCTCGCGCTGACCAGCCTCCTGCTGGACCGTCCGATGCAGAAACGCTTCGCCTCCGACCCGCTGCTCCAGGCCACCCTGCTGCTGCTGCAGGAACGGATTCCCAGGGCCTCGGCGTTCCATGCCCATACCGCCGAACCTACCGATATCCAGACCGGCACGGGCAGCGGCGTGATGCCCATACGCGTGCTCGAAAAACCCGACACGCCGGTTCCGGAAGTGCAGCTGCTGTCCAATGGCCGCTACCACGTGATGGTCACCCACGCCGGCGGCGGCTACAGCCGCTGGCGGGACCTGGCCGTGACCCGTTGGCGCGAGGACGTCACCCGCGACCACTGGGGCACCTTCTGTTACCTGCACGACGTGGACAGCGGTTCGACCTGGTCGACAGCGCACCAACCCTCCTTGCGGCCGGCGCAACACTACGAGGCGATCTTCTCGGAGGGACGGGCGGAGTTTCGCCGGCGCGACGGCGATTTCGAACTCCATACCGATATCGTCGTCTCCCCGGAGGACGACATCGAACTGCGCCGGGTGCGGATCACCAACCGCTCCTCCGCACGCCGGACGATCGAGATCACGAGTTATACCGAGGTGCTGCTGGCGGCGCCCGTCGCGGACGCCCTGCATCCGGCGTTCAGCAATCTCTTCGTGCAGACCGAGATCGTCGCGGCCCGCCAGGCCATCCTCTGCACCCGCCGCCCCCGCTCCCGCGACGAACCGGTGCCGTGGATGTTTCACCTGATGGCCGTGCACGATACGGAGGTGGACCGGTTTTCCTACGAGACCGACCGGGCGCGCTTCATCGGCCGTGGCCGCAACACCGTTGCACCCCGGGCGATGGACGCTGCCGGGGCGCTGTCCGGCACGCACGGCTCGGTGCTGGACCCGGTGGCGGCCATCCGCTGCCGAATCAGCCTTGACCCGGAACAGTCGGCCAACGTGGACCTGGTATACGGCATCGGCACCAGCCGCGACGCGGCCCTGGGGCTGGTCGAAAAGTACCAGGATCGACGCCTCGCCGACCGCGTCTTCGAGCTGGCCTGGACTCACGCCCAGGTGGTGCTGCACCAGATCAACGCCAGCGAGGCGGACGCGCAACTCTACGGGCGCCTGGCCAACTCGATCCTTTACGCCCATGCCTCGCTGCGCGCCGACAGCAGCGTGCTCATGCGCAACCGGCGCGGGCAATCCGGCCTGTGGGGCTATGCGATTTCCGGCGACCTGCCCATCGTCCTGCTGCGCATCGCCGACCCGGCCAACATCGAACTGGTGCGCCAGCTCATCCAGGCCCATGCCTACTGGCGCCTGAAGGGACTGGCGGTGGACCTCGTGATCTGGAACGAGGACCGTGCCGGTTACCGGCAGCTGCTGCAGGAACAGATCCTGGGCCTGGTGGCCGTGGGCCTGGAAACCCAGGTGATGGATCGACCGGGCGGCATCTTCCTGCGCTCGGCGGAGCAGATCTCGGAGGAGGATCGCATCCTGTTCCAGAGCGTCGCCCGCGCCATCCTCAGCGACAGCCGGGGGACCCTGGCGGAACAGATCAACCGCCCCGGCCCCGCGCCGGTGCGCGTGCCGGCCCTCAAGCCCAGCCGGCCCCGGGAGGAGGAGTCAACCGCCGATTCCGTACTGCCACCACGCGAGCTGATCCTCGCCAACGGCATGGGCGGCTTCACCCCGGACGGGCGCGAGTATGTCATCACCACCACGCCCGGCAGGCAGACGCCGGCGCCGTGGGTGAACGTGCTGGCGAACCCCCGCTTCGGCAGCGTCGTCTCGGAGAGCGGCCAGGCCTACACCTGGGGCGAGAACGCCCACGAGTTCCGCCTGACGCCCTGGCACAACGACCCGGTCTCCGACCCGAGTGGCGAGGCCTTCTACCTGCGCGACGAGGAGAGCGGCCACTTCTGGTCGCCGACACCGCTGCCCGCGCGTGGCGCCACGCCCTACGTGACCCGCCACGGCTTCGGCTACAGCGTCTTCGAGCACGCCGAGGACGGCATCCGCAGCGAGCTCTGGGTCTACGTGGCCCAGGATGCGGCGGTCAAGTTCTCCGTGCTCAAGGTGCGCAACACCTCCGGCCGGCCGCGCCGGCTCTCCGCCACGGGCTACGTTGAATGGGTGCTGGGCGACCTGCGGCCGGGATCGGCCCCGCACGTGACCACCGAAGTCGATCCCTACAGCGGGGCGCTCTATGCCCGCAACCCCTACCACACCGAGTTCCCCGACCGGATCGCCTTCTTCGACGTTGACGACACGAGCCGCACCGCCAGCGGCGATCGCGCCGAGTTCATCGGCCGCAACGGCAGTCTGGAGCGTCCCGCGGCGATGGCGCGGAGCCACCTCTCCGGGCGCCTGGGGAGCGGCCTGGACCCCTGCGCCGCCCTCCAGGTGCCCTTCGAGCTGGCCGACGGGCAGGCGCGCGAGATCACCTTCCTGCTCGGCCTGGGCGGTGTCCCCGGCGGCGAGGACGCCGGCCGGCTGGTGCAACGCTTCCGCGGCGGCGACGCCGCGCGACGTGCCCTGGACGCCGTGTGGCACTACTGGAACCACACCCTCGGCGCGGTCCAGGTGGAAACGCCCGACGAGTCCCTCAACGTGCTCACCAACGGCTGGCTGCTGTACCAGACGCTCGCCTGCCGCCTATGGGCCCGCAGCGGCTACTACCAGTCGGGCGGCGCCTTCGGCTACCGCGACCAACTGCAGGACGCCATGGCGCTGGTGCACGCCGAGCCGCGGCTGTTGCGCGAACAGTTGCTGTTGTGCGCGGGCCGCCAGTTCCGGGAAGGGGACGTGCAGCACTGGTGGCATCCACCCTCCGGCCGGGGCGTGCGCACCCGCTGCTCCGATGACTACCTGTGGCTGGCGCTGGCCACCTGCCGCTACGTGCTGGCCAGCGGCGACACCGGGGTGCTGGAGGAGCCCGTCGGCTTCCTGGAAGGCCGTCCGCTCAATGGCGACGAGGAGTCCTATTACGATCTCCCGGGCCGCTCCGGGGCGACGGAGAGCCTCTACCAGCACTGCGTGCGGGCCATCCGCCGCGGGCTCGCGGCGGTCGGCGCCAACGGCCTGCCGCTCATGGGTTCGGGTGACTGGAACGACGGCATGAACCGGGTGGGCATCAAGGGCAGGGGCGAGAGCGTGTGGCTCGGGTTCTTCCTGTACGAGGTGCTGCGCCGGTTCGGGGTGCTGGCCCAGCGGCGGAATGATTCCGCCGTCGCCGATCTGTGCGCGGTGGAAGGATTGCGCCTGGGCGAGAATCTCGAACGGCACGGCTGGGACGGCGCCTGGTATCGCCGCGCCTGGTTCGACGACGGCACGCCCCTCGGCTCCGGGGACAACAGCGAGTGCCGGATCGACTCCATCTCCCAGAGCTGGGCGGTGCTCTCCGGAGCGGGCGACGGCGAACGCACCCGCATGGCGATGCAGGCCGTGGACGATCAGCTGGTGCGCCGCGACCACGCCCTCATCCAGCTGCTCGATCCCCCCTTCGACCAGTCGGACCTGGACCCGGGCTACATCAAGGGCTATGTCCCGGGTGTGCGTGAAAACGGCGGCCAATACACCCACGCCGCCATCTGGGCCGCCATGGCCTTCGCCAAGCTGGGTGACAGTGCGCGCGCCTGGGAGCTTGCGACCCTCATCAACCCCGCCAACCATGCCAAGTCGGCAGAGGCAAGCGCCGTCTACAAGGTGGAACCCTACGTCATGGCGGCCGACGTCTACGCGGTGGCGCCCCACACCGGCCGCGGCGGCTGGACCTGGTATACCGGCTCGGCCGGCTGGATGTACCGGCTCATTGCGGAGTCCCTGCTGGGGCTGCGGCTCGAAACGGACCGGCTGAGGTTCGCGCCGTGCCTGCCCGCCCACTGGGCGGGGCTCAAGATCCACTACCGCTATCGGGAGACGGTCTATCATATCGAGATCGCGCAGGTACGCGTCAGCGACGGGGGGAAGCCCGGCGTGAGCGGCGTCACCGTCGACGGTATCGAACGCGACGACCTGGCCATCGCCCTGGTGGACGATCACCAGGAGCACACCGTCCGGGTGATGGTGAACGCATAAGGGGAGTGCAGACTCGCCGGGTGGCGTTGGTCATTCAGGCTGGGCTGCTACACTTCCAACGGCGCATCGTCTCTTGCCGTCCAATCCAGCACAAGGAAAAAACCATGGAACTGTCCCAACTTGCCGCGCTCATCATTCTGGTCGCGGACATCTATGCCATCGTGATGGTCCTGCAGAGTTCGGCCAGGAACATCGAGAAGCTGCTCTGGGTTTTGGTCATCCTGCTGCTGCCGCTGATCGGCCTGGTGATCTGGTTTTTTGCGGGACCCGGCAAGAAGCCATTCTGAGCCTGTTCCGGCAGCCGGACCGCGGAACACGCCATCCTTCCCGTTCACGAGGCGCTGGCGGGGATCCGTTCCACAGAATCCCCGTCTTCGCGGCACCGACCGGAGGGCCGGGTTTCATCGCTGCAGCTGCTTGCGGCAACGACCGTCACCCTTGCACAGGGTCAGCGGCCGATGCGTATGCTGTCCAGCGATCCCAGCACGCCGAAGACCTGCAGCAGCCATAAGACGACGACAATCAGGACGACGATGTTCAGGATGTTCTTGATTTTCCGATCCATGGGGATATACGCATTGACGAGCCAGAGCAGCACGCCAACGACAATCAGGACGATGACCAGGCTGATAAGTGACATGCGGGTTCTCCTGCCGGTTCATTGGGTTTCCACTTGCCGAAACGGACGTTCGCGGGTGTAGCCTGCTGTGCAATCCACCGTCGCGGCAGCCATCAGAACCTCCGTGCCCGGGGCTACGGAATCACCGGGATGCGCGCACGCGGCGCGCATCCCGGTTTGGTTCACCGTATGATTTTGGAAATCTTCGTTCCCTCGATGCTGACACCCGCCATCAAGCCTTGCTGACTGAAGATGAACGCATAGGCGTCATCCTGCAGCGAGGAGGAGGACAGGTTCTTCGCGACCCCTTCGTCCACCACAACGACGGTGGGGCCGACGCCAATCTCCCATCCCTTGGTATCTTCCACATAGCGCACAGCTTCATCGGTCATCAGAAACATGGCATAGCCGTAGGACTGCGCACCAATCTGCAGACCCCAGGAACCCGTGACGGAGTTGTAGTAGTCGACAACGTTCGAGCCCCTGAGCAACACGCCCTCGCCATAGCTGCCGCCGAACACGAACCCGGCTTTCACCATGTTCGGAAATACCAGCACCGCCTTGGCCGTGCGTGAGAGCTGCTCGGCAAGCGGCTCGGTCTTGTAGAGCGTCTGCAAGGCCTGCCGGGAATCCCTGTCCAGATCCTCCGCGGTTGCCGCGATTGCCTGGCTCATCACACCTATCGCAACGATGGACGTCATGGCGATGACGAGTGCGAGGAATTTTCGTTGGATGCTGTATTGGATGGTGTACATGTGTGTGCTCCTTGGTGGGTGGGGGACGGTGCGGAAGCCGGATGCCGGAAAAGCCAATCGAGCGTCCGCCCGTGGCAGCGACCCACTGCAACCGGTGCGCTCTGGCACCCTGCCCCTCGGTAGCCTGCAGCAACGCCGCAATGTGGCCAGGGTCGGTGCCGATCACATTGAAACTCGAGATACTGAAATCAAGTTATCTCCGCGACCAGTCACAGTCTGTACGGTGACGCACATTGAGGCGCGCGCACCCAGAGGAGCACCTGCAACCCGAGTTCAGCAACCCGGCGACGCGCCTGTGTTCGCCAGCGCACCGACCGCGAAACGCGCCGGATGTATACATGACCTCTCGCATCCGGTTGCGTGCCTGAACGTGCACTCTTCAGCAACGGGACATTGGTTCATTCAACATCAAGGGGAAGACAACCATGAAGACCTCACTACTCGCAGCGGCTATCGCCTGCACCTTATCTGCCCCTGTGGTATCGGCGGATGAGCCACCCGTGCCCACGGCATCGCCGTCGGATCGTCCCGGCATGATGGGCGGCCCCCAGGGCGGCTACGGCG
>NPIE01014941.1_pt1 | contig 20955 bp, 20 predicted proteins | sample 8637661 | NCBI WGS metagenome assembly NPIE01 (sample SAMN07420842, study PRJNA396082) | bioreactor metagenome | isolation source: sample BA12 brine-fed electro-methanogenic bioreactor BA | place: Japan: Kochi | collected 2016-12-09
ACCCACACGATTCAGTGAAGGGCCGGTTTCCGAACCATGTCGAGTGTACATGTGGGGCCAATTCATCGCCTCGAAGCTGGCTCACGTACCGGTCGCCGAACACAAGATCGACTTCAACAAGTTCCACGTCGCCCAGCATGTTGGCGATGCTGTCGAAAAGGTCTGCAAAAGCGAACACAAGGCATTGCTCGCCGTGCAATTGGCTTGAGCTCGAGTGAATCGAGCAGTATCGAGCCCAGCTTCACCGGCACCGGCGGCGCCGCACACGGCTTTGGCGCCGAACTCAGCCCTCGCGCTTCAGCGCACGGGCGATGATCAGCAGCGCACTGCCCATCACGATCGGGCCGATCGCGCCGAGCCAGAGCAGCGGCGAGCTTGCGGCCGTGAGCTGGAACAGGATCCCGGCCGTGCCGAGCGCCAGCAGTACAAGCCCGAGTATCTGCAGCACGCGCGCGCTGCTCATCGCCGGGTCGCCTTGATCAAGCCTGCTTTCCCCGCGCACGGCCGGTCAGCGCAGCCCAGGCCTCCATCGCATCGGCCAGACCCGCTTCGAACAAGCGTGCTCCGTGCTCGACCGAGGCCAGACCGGGCTCGGAGCCAATCCGACCGTCGCCAAACTGGCGCCGATAGTCGCGTGCGTCGCGGATCGTGCCGTAGGGTGCACGGACCGGATCGAGTGCTTCCGAACGCGCCAGCTCCGGGTAGGCATGCCAGGTCAGCGAGATTTCCGACGGCGTGGCGTGCCAGCCCTCGGCATCACCGAACAACTCGGCGCTCAGCGCCTTGACGCGCCGCCCCTGAAACCAGTTGAACAGTTCAAGCTGCAGCCCCGAATCGCGCCCGGCGAAACTGGATTCGGCCCAGATCTCGGCGAACGCGGCCTGCAGCGGCGCGATGTTGCCGCCATGGCCGTTGACAAACAGGAAGCGGCCAAAGCCCTGCACCGCCAGCGAGCCGACCACGTCGCGAATCAGCGCGATCAAGGTGCTCGGCCGCAGGCTGATCGAGCCGGGAAAGGCGAGATGATGCTGGGCCATGCCGATGGCCAGGGTCGGAGCAACCAGCACCCCCTGTCCGGCCATTTCGTCGGCGATCACTTCGGGACAGATCGCATCGGTCCCGATCAGTCCGGTCGGGCCATGCTGCTCGGTCGAGCCGATCGGAATCACGATGCCGTCGTGGTCTTTCAGCCAGGCCTCGATATCGGGCCAGGTGGCGTGTTGCAGCTTCATCCGGCCGCCGACCGCCGATCGTCCCGGGCCGAATCGGAACGATGCCGCTCAAGCCGCTCGAGATAGCCGTCGTCGAGGCCGGTGACGTAGCGACCGTTGAAACAGGACGAATCAAAGCCGTCGAGCTTGTAGTTCTTGCCGCGCACCGCGCGCTCCAGGTCTTCCAGATCCTGGTAGATCAGGCGATCGGCACCGATGATTTCGCGCACCTGCTCGACGCTGCGGCCCGCGGCGACCAGTTCGCTGGCCGCCGGCATGTCGATGCCGTAGACGTTGGGATGGCGCACAGGCGGCGAGGCCGAGGCCAGGTAGACCTTGTTGGCGCCGGCCTCGCGCGCCATCTGGATGATCTGCTTCGAGGTCGTTCCCCGGACGATGGAGTCATCGACCAGCAGCACGTTCTTGCGCCGGAATTCGAGCTCGATCGCGTTGAGCTTGCGCCGCACCGAGCGCGCCCGTTCTTCCTGGCCCGGCATGATGAAGGTGCGGCCGATGTAGCGATTCTTGATCAGACCCTCGCGATACTTCACATCCAGCATATGCGCCAGCGGCAGACAGGCGGTGCGACTGGTATCCGGCACCGGGATGACCACGTCGATGTCATGCTCGGGCCATTCGCGCAGAATCTTCGCCGCCAGCGCCTCGCCCATGCGCAGCCGGGTCTTGTAGACCGACAGGTCATCGATCAGCGAATCCGGCCGGGCGAAATAGACGTACTCGAACAGGCAGGGGGTATGCTCACGCGCCAGCTCGCTGCGATGCCGGATCAGTTCACCCTCGAGTGTGACCAGCACCGACTCGGCCGGTGCCAGATCGGAAATCAGCTCGAAACCGAGGATATCGAGCACTACCGATTCCGAGGCGACGATGTATTCCAGCCCCTCTTCCGAATCACGCATGCCGAGTACGGCCGGGCGGATGCCATGTGGGTCACGGAAAGCCAGCATGCCGACACCGGCAACCAGTGCCACCGTGGCATAGGCACCGCGGCAGCGCCGGTGAACACCGTCGACCGCGGCAAATACGTCGCCGGGCCGGAGCTCGGCGTTGCCCTGCAGCGACAGCTCATGCGCCAGCACGTTGAGCAGCACTTCGGAGTCCGATTCGGTATTGACGTGACGCCGGTCCTGGCGAAACAGCGCCTCGCCCAGCGCTTCGCTGTTGACCAGGTTGCCGTTGTGGCCCAGCGCGATGCCCCAAGGTGCGTTGACGTAGAGCGGCTGGGCCTCGTCGGGCCGATCACAGCCGGCAGTCGGATAACGCACATGACCAATGCCGATATCGCCGGTCAGACCGCGCATCAATTCAGGATTGAAGACGTCGCGGACCAGGCCGATGCCGCGCGCCGAGCGCATCCTGCGCCCGTCCAGGGTCGTGATGCCGGCCGCATCCTGGCCACGATGCTGCAGAATGGTCAGCGCGTCATACAGGCGCGCCGCTACTGGAGAACGTCCGAAAATCCCGACCACACCGCACATTCAGCTTCGCTCCAGCAAGACCTCGGACACGCGTGAACGCGCATCGTCGGCAGGTTCAGACTTGACATCCAACATGCTTCGCACCGACTCCGGCAGCAGTTCCAGGCCCTGATCCGCCAAGCGATCAAAGGTCGGCAGCAACTTCGACTCATCCCACCATGGATCCTCGCTCAGTGGTGTGGCCCGAGCCAGCAACACGGCCAGCGTGACAATGACCACCCCGCGCACCATGCCGAACACGGCACCGAACATGCGGTCAGTTGGCGAAAGACCGGTTTTCTCGATCATCTTGCCGATCAGAAAGGCGATCATCCCGCCGACGATCAGCACCAGCACGAACACCGCGGCAAAGGCGACGATGATACGCGCCGAGGGCAGTTCGATGAACGGCTCCAGCGCGCCGGCAAACGCTCCGGAGACCTGAAACGCGGCAAACAATGCCGCCACCCAGACCAGAATCGAGAACACTTCCTTGGTGAAGCCACGAAACAGGCTGACGATCACTGAAATCAGGACAATCGCCGCGATCGCCAGATCGGCCGGGTTCACGGGTAGCTGACCACCAGGCCGTCGACCTGGGCCCGCTCGGCCAGCTCGCCGCGCAGGCGGTCTGCCGCGCCACGCTCCGGCAGCGGACCTACAAGCACCTTCCACACCGTTCGCCCGCCGATTTCCTCGGCACGTAGAAAGGCCTCAAAGCCCAGCCCCTTGAGGCGTTCGGTCTCGGTCGCGGCGTTGTTCTCACCGATGAAACTGCCGACTTGAACGGCAAAGCCCGGTGCACGGTCCGGCGCGGCGGCCGCGCCGTCCAGCTGGATGACAATGGGTTGAACACCCCGCACCGTGGAGACGATCTGCTGACGTGCCTGGTCGGCCGCATCGCGCGACGGATACGGACCAGTGCGCAGGCGCAGCAAGGTGCTGTCGCCGCGCACGATCTCGTCACGCTGCACGATATGGCCCAGGCGCTCGAGCCGCTCGCGCACCTCTGCGGCCGACTGAGCCGAGCCGAAACTGGCAACCTGCACTGCCCAGTCGCCCATGCTGACCGCAGTTTCCGAGCGATCTGCCACGGGCGCGGCGGGCTCCGGCGTAGTCGGTGTCGCGGGCTCGACGACCGGCGCGGTCGTATCAGCAGCCGCGACTTCGCCTGCGGGTGCCGGGACAGGCTCATCGACCCCATCAGCCACCGGATCGCTTGTCGGCTCGCTTGTCGAATCTGTCGCCGGCTCAGGACGCAACACGATTTCGCTGTCGATGCGCGGCATCGGATACTCCGACGGTGCTTCGGTCACGCTGCGGCGCTCGGTCGCCGCGGCAGGCTCGCGCGCCGCGCGCGGATCCAGCGGGATGCGGCGTACCTCGCGCGCATCCTGCGGCATCGGCGGGATGTCTACGCGAGCGCCGTCGCCGTCGACCATCCGGTCCGGATCGACCAGCAGCATGGGAACGAAGATCACCGCCAGCGCGATCAGAATGGTGGCGCCGACCAGACGTCGCTTGAGAACTTTATCCATCGGTGCGGAATTCCCGTGATTGAATGCAACGAACAACAGCCTCGACGGTATGGAAGGAACCGAAGGCAACCACTGTTCCGTTACGCCCGCAGCGCGCACGGGCGGTCGCCAGAGCCTGCTCGACGGATTCTAACGCGTCGCGCCGCTCCGGACCCGGCCGCGCGCCGATCCTGCGCTCCAGCTCGGCTGAATCCAGCCCGCGCGGGCCAGGCAGACCGGCCAGGCACCAGTGATCGAAACAAGCATCAAGCGTGCGCGTCATTGCGGCCACATCCTTGTCGTTCAGCGCCGCCAGCACGGCCACGCGCGGCCGCGGCAGGGCCTCGAGCTGGGCCGCCAGCGCGCGCGCCGCGGCCGGATTGTGAGCCACATCGACGATTACCCGCGGCGATTCGGCCACGGTCTGGAAACGCCCGATCAGGCGCGCCTGCGCCAGGCCGCGGGCGATGACCGCATCATCGAGTGCCGGCTCCAGAACCAGCGCGCAGCCCACGGCCGCGGCTGCGTTGCCGCCCTGATGCCGTCCCGGCAGCGCCGGCCGGAGCCCGACCAGCTTGCGGCCCTCGATCTCCAGGTCCAGTCCTCGGCCGCGCCAGCGCCAGTCGAAGTCAAGCCCGGCCAGGCGTGTCACCGCGCCGATCGATTCCAGACATTCGCACATCCCCGGCGGTCGCCGGCGCTCGGCCACGAACACCGGGCGCCCGGCGCGTGCGATCCCGCATTTCTCGCGCGCGATCACGGCTCGGCTGCGCCCCAGCCAGGCCTGGTGATCGAGACCGATCGAGCTGATCGCAGCGACCTCCGGATTGACCACGTTGACTGCATCCAGCCTCCCGCCCAACCCCACCTCCAGCAGCAGCCAGTCCGGACGGCTGTCTCCGGCCAGCACCAGCGCGGCCAGCGTGACGTGCTCGAACCAGGTCAGCGCGGTATCGCCACGTGCGCGCTCGACCTGCTGCAGCGCGGCGACAATCTCGGCCGACGCTGCGGGCCGGCCGTCGATCCTGAAGCGTTCGCTGAACTCGAGCACATGCGGCGAGGTATAGGCCAGACAGCGCTTTCCTGCCGCCGCGGCAATGGCTTCGAGAAACGCAACCGTGGAGCCCTTGCCGTTGGTGCCGCCGATGGTGGCGATGCGGATCCCCGAAAGGTCCGGCGCGAGCCGCTCGAGCACTTCGCGCACCCGCTCCAGCCCGAGCTCGATCCGGTCCTGCGGGGCACGTCGCTCCAGCATCGCCAGCATGCCCTGCAGCGAGCCCGGGAGTTCAGCCATGGCTCAGTCCGGGTCGGAATCCGTCATCGGCGCATCGACCGGGTCCACGATACCCTCGCGCAGCCGGCCGTCACCGCGCCCACCCAGCAGCAATCGCAGCAGCAGGTGAATCTTCTGGCGCATCTGACGGCGGTCGACAATCATGTCGATCGCGCCCTTTTCGAGCAGGAACTCCGAGCGCTGGAAGCCCTGCGGCAATTGCTCTCGAACGGTCTGCTCAATCACGCGCGGCCCGGCGAAGCCGATCAGCGCATTCGGTTCGGCGATATTGATGTCGCCGAGCATGCCGAGACTGGCCGAGACACCGCCGGTGGTGGGATCGGTCAGGACCGAAATGTAAGGCAGTCCCGACTCGGCCATCTTCGCCAGGCCCGCCGAGGTGCGCGCCATCTGCATCAGCGAGAACAAGCCCTCCTGCATCCGCGCCCCGCCGGAGGCTGAAAAACACACCAGCGGCAGGCGATGTTCGAGTGCATCATCGATTCCGAGCATGAACTTCTCGCCGACCACCGAGCCCATCGAACCGCCCATGAACTTGAAGTCGAAGGCACAGGCCACCAGCGGCAGTTCCATCAAGCGGCCACGCATCGTGACCATCGCATCCTGCTCGCCGGTCGCCTTCTGCGCAGCCAGCAGTCGATCGCGGTAGCGCTTGCTGTCGCGGAATTTCAACGGGTCGGTGGGGCGCAGTCCGGTCCCGAGTTCGATCCGACCATCGCGGTCCAGAAAGGCCTCCAGCCGCGCCCGGCCGCTCAGGCTCATGTGGTGGTCGCATTTCGGGCAGACCAGCAGCGAGCGCTCGAGCTCGGGCCGGTACAGCACCGCTTCGCACTGCCTGCATTTGGTCCAGAGGCCATCCGGCACCTTGCGCGCCTTGCCGCCTTCGGTGCGAATGCGCGCGGGCATCAGTTTCTGGAACCAGCTCATGCCTGCATCGCTCCGGGCCGTGCCTCGGTCAGTGCGTCCAGCGCCGCGCGCACCGGACCGATGTATTCACGCGCAATGGCCACGGCCGCAGCGGCATCGGCCGCTACATCGAGGCGCTTGACCAGCGCCGAGCCGATCACCACGGCATCGGCTTCGCGACCGACCGCGGCGGCCTGCTCGGCCGTGGCGATGCCGAAACCGACCGCCACCGGTAGCGAGGAATGCGCCCGGATCCCGGCCAGTGCCGGCGCCAGACTGGCCGCGTCCAGCGTCGCCGAGCCAGTCACACCTTTAAGCGAGACGTAATAGATGAAGCCGCCGGCAATCTGCGCCAGCCGCGCCATCCGGCTCGGCGTGGTGGTCGGTGCGGCAAGAAAGATCTGGTGCATGCCCTGGCCGGCGAAGGCCGCGGCGGTTTCCTCGGCCTCATCGGCCGGGCAATCGACGATCAGCAGGCCATCGACCCCGACCGCCGCTGCATCGCGTGCGAAACGCTCCAGCCCGCGACGCTCGATCGGATTCATGTAGCCCATCAGAATCAGGGGTGTTTCTGCATCGCGGCTGCGAAACTGTTCGACCATGGCAATCACCCGGTCCAGCGTCATGCCCTGCGCCAGCGCCCGCTCGCAGGCGTTCTGGATCACCGGCCCGTCGGCCATGACATCGGAAAACGGCACGCCGAGTTCCAGCAGATCGGCACCGGCATCGACCAGGGCGTGCATCAGGTCGACCGTGGTCTCGGGTGACGGATGACCGGCGGTGATGTAGGGCACCAGCGCCTTGCGCCCGGATTGCGCCAGTGCGGCGAAGCGCTGATCGATGCGATTCTGGGCAGACTTTGCGTTCAAATCGAGATTCCTTCCAGCCGGGCCACGGTATTGATGTCCTTGTCGCCGCGGCCGGACATATTGACCAGCACGATCTGGTCCGGGTCCATCGCGGCCGCCTGGCGCAGCCCCCAGGCCACCGCATGCGCGCTCTCCAGCGCCGGCATGATGCCCTCGGCGCGGGTGCAGAGATGAAACGCCTCGAGCGCCTCGTCGTCGGTCACGCCAACATATTCGGCACGACCGCAATCCTTCAGCCAGGCATGTTCCGGCCCGACGCCGGGGTAATCCAGACCGGCCGAGACCGAATGGGTGTCGCGGATCTGGCCGGCATCGTCGTCGAGCAGATAGGTCCGGGAACCGTGCAGCACGCCGACCCGGCCGGCGCACAGGCTGGCGGCGTGCTCCTGGCCGGCAAGACCGCGCCCGGCCGCTTCGACGCCGTACATTGCCACGCCCGAATCACCGATGAACGGATGGAACAGGCCGATCGCGTTGGAGCCACCGCCAACGCAGGCGACCAGCGCGTCCGGCAGCTTGCCGTATTCGAGCAGGCACTGCTCACGCGCCTCGCGACCGACCACGGCGTTGAAATCGCGCACCAGCGCCGGATACGGATGCGGGCCAGCCACGGTGCCGAGGATGTAGAAGGTGTCATCGACATTGGTGACCCAGTCGCGCATCGCCTCGTTGAGTGCGTCTTTCAGGGTGCGTGAGCCGGAAGTGACGCTGACCACCTCGGCACCCAGCAATTTCATCCGGAACACGTTGATCGACTGGCGCTCGATATCATCGGCACCCATGTAGACCACGCACTGCATACCCAGCCGGGCCGCCACCGTGGCCGAAGCCACGCCGTGCTGGCCGGCACCGGTCTCGGCGATCACCCGCTGCTTGCCCATCGCCCGCGCCAGCAGGGCCTGACCGACAGTGTTGTTGATCTTGTGCGCGCCGGTGTGGTTGAGATCCTCGCGCTTGAACAGGATCTTTGCGCCTCCTGCGTGTCTGGTCAGGCGCTCGGCGAAATACAGCGGCGACGGCCGACCGACGAAGTGACGCAGATCGCGCTCGAATTCAGCCTGGAATTCGGGATCCTTGCGCGTCCGCAGCCAGGCCTGCTCGAGTTCCTCCAGCGCGGCCATCAGCGTTTCGGAAACGAAACGTCCGCCGTAGCGACCGAAATGGCCTCTAGTGTCGGGCAGCGCGTCTGCGACTGCCGCGGCGGTCAGGGAAACTGCGGGTTCAGCCATGATCCTTAATTCTCCAGAACATTGTTCATGAAACGCTCCATCAGCCTAGCATCCTTGCGTCCCGGCGCGGACTCGATGCCGGAAGAAACATCAAGCCCTGGCGGCGCCAGCGCAGCGATGGCCGCGGCCACGTTGTCGGGGTTCAAACCACCCGCCAGGATCCAGGGACCCGGTGGCGGCACGAGTGTGCTCCAGTCCAGCGCCCGGCCCGAGCCGCCCATCGCACCGGGGGCATGCGAGTCCAGCACCAGCGCGGTTGCTCCACTCCAGACCTGATATTGAGCCGAGTCGAGTGAAGCCGCCGGCAAGGCCTTCCACCACGGCCGACCGAACGACGCGCATTGTTCGGGGCTCTCCTGGCCATGGAACTGCAACACCTGGATCGGCACGGCGCGGCAGGCCCGCTCGATCTCGTCCGGATCGGCGTTCATGAACAGTCCGACCACGCTGACCATCGGCGGCAAGACCGAGCAGATCGCCTCGGCCTGCGCCAGATCGACCGCACGCTTTGAGCCCGGCACGAATACCAGGCCGATCGCATCGGCGCCCAGCTCGGCGGCGATGCGCGCATCCTCCGGACGGGTGATGCCGCAGAACTTGACTCGGGTAGCTTGCAATTCGGCTCTCTCGGACTGGGCGCAGGATCGAAGGCGCGGTTCAGCTCAGGTTTCAGCCGCGCGGTCGCGCGGCGGCCGGACCAGCCGGCAGTTCGGGGTAATCCGGATACTCGACGCCGACAAAATACAGGCCGTCCGGCGTCGCCGTCACCCCGGCCCGGGCGCGATCGCGAAGCGCCAGCACCTCGGCAAGCCAGTCCGGATCACGCTTGCCGACGCCGACATCGATCAGCGTACCGGCGATATTGCGCACCATATGATAAAGGAAGGCGTTGGCCGAAACTTCGATCCGGACCTCGTCGCCAAGCCGCGTGACCGCAATGCGATGCAGCATGCGCCGCGCGTGCCGGGCCTGACAACCGGGCGCCCGAAAACTGGAAAAGTCGTGTTCGCCGACCAGGTGCTGGGCGGCCTGGTGCATGCGTTGCGCGTCGAGGCTGCGGCGTTCCCAGGAAACCCGGCCATGCAGCAGGCCGGGCCGGGTCCAGCGATTCAGGATACGGTAGCGATAGCTGCGTGAGCGGGCACTGAAACGGGCATGAAAGCCCGGCTCGGCCAGCCGCGCCCAGAGCACGCTGACGCCGGCAGGCAGGTGGCTGTTGCAGCCCAGCACCCAGCCGCGCTCGGAGCGCTCGGCGCCGGTGTCGAAATGAACCACCTGGCCCAGTGCGTGCACGCCGGTGTCGGTGCGCCCGGCACAGTGCACCGTCACGGCGTGGTCAGCAACCTGCTCCAGCGCGTCTTCCAGCACTTCCTGCACGGTCGGGCGCTGGCGCTGGCGCTGGAAGCCGTAGAAGCGACTGCCGTCGTATTCCAGCCCAAGGATCATCCGCGCTTTGCCGCGCTCGGAAAGCTCGTGATTCAGAGGGAATTCGACCATCGATCAGGTCGGCCGGAACCGGGACGAATCGGCCACGCCGACTCGTCCCCGAACGGTACCGTATGGCTCAGCCCTCGCCTTCGCCGAGGCCGTCAAGCAGCTGGCGCGCCTCTTCACGCTGGGCATCGTTGCCCTCACGCAGAACCTCTTCCAGCAGGGTGCGCGCCGAATCAGTGCTGTTCCACGAGACATAGGCGCGCGCCAGGTCAAGCTTGACTTCAACGTCATCATCACCCTGAGTAAACACATCGCCGTCGGCAGCCTGATCATCATCCTGCACCAGTGCCTCGCCCGGTTCAGGCCCGTCGCCACTGAAGGTCTGCCGGGTTTCAAACTCGGCCTCAGGCTCGGCTTCGTCGGCTTCGTCAGCTTCATCGCCTTCATTGATTTGATCGCGACTTGCGGGCTCTCCGGCATCCGGCCAGTCCATTACCAGATCATCCTTGTCCGACTCCGGTTCCCGCGCCTGACTCGCATCCGGCGCGGACTTGTCATCGCTCAGCCAGTCGCTGAAATCGACGGTATCGTCCTCGGCCAGACTGGAACCCGGCCGGATCTCGGGCTTCTCATCACGATCGCTGCGCAGCAGGGGCCCGACCGCAGCATCTCGATCCGGCTCGGAGTCCTCGCCTGGTTCGACCCATTCACGGCTCTCGGTCTCGTCCATGTCCGCGTCCAGCCGCGACATCAGGTCGTCGACTTCAGCCTCCTGATCGAGCGCGTCGACGGGCTCAGCGTCGCGGGCGCGCGCATCGGCGACCCAATCGGCACTGCCCTTGACCAGTGCGTGATCAGGTACCGCGTGCTCGGCCAGTTCCAGCGCCTGGCGCCATTCGGGTTCAGTGCCCGACTCGACATGCTCGAACATGTTCTCCAGCGCATCGCCGAACTCCAGTTCGTGGCCCGAAGCGGAAAGTGTCTTGAGCAAGGCAAGGTGCATCGCCAAGCTGGCAGGATCGGCGCGAACGGCATCGCGAGCACGCTCGATCGGGTCTGTCTCAGGCTCCGGCGAGGCCGGGGCGGCGCGGCGCGGCTCAGGCCTTGTGCCGGACCGCGCCGTCCGGCTTCCGGTTCGACTGTGATTTCGACGAATGCCGAGCACTGCCAACACGGCGAGCACCAGCACCAGCACGCCACCCAGCAGCCACATCGACACGCCGAGAACTCGATCCATCCAGCTGCGTTCGCTGTCAATCCGCGGCGTGTCCGCGACCGGCTCGGCCACTGCCGGCGCTACCGCCTCAGTAGATTCCGATCCGATGTTCGCAGCGCTCGGGCCAGAATCGCCATTCAAGCCTGTGCCGTCTGAATCAGCGTCGGTGATTTCACCGTCAACGGCAGCACCTCGATCCAGACCCAGATCGGCAAGGTACCGGTCGAGACGCTCGGAAACATCGGCCCGCAGCGCCGGGTCGGCACCTTCTGCGTTTGCCCCGCGTGCCTCGCGCAAGGTCTGTTCCAGCGCAGCGAGTTCTGCATCGCGCAGGCCGGAGCCTTGGTCCTGGCGCTGGCGCATCAGCGACTCGAGCTCGTTCAGTCGAGCTTCGAATTCCTGAGCCTCCTGACGCACGGCGAACAATTCTTCCTCGGCACGTGCCAGTTGCTGACGCAGCGATTCGACCTCGGCAGCGTCATCGCCCGTAAGTCCGGAGCCACCCGCCGCGTCGGTAGGCGGCACCAGCGCGAGGCGGTGATCGACCGGGCTCGACGCAGGCGACGCGGGTCCCGCAGCGGTCGGTGTGACCGGCTGGGGCACGCGTGCGGCATCGGAAATCACCGGTACGGAACCACTGGACCCGGTACGGAAGGCCTGGTTCTGCTCTGCGACCGCGGCCGCGGCGGCAGCCGCGCTCAGCGCGCGTGCCTGCTCGGCCGTCGGCAGTTGCAGCTGCGCGCCGCGCAGCAGCCGATTGATGTTTCGATCACGAAACGCGCCCGGGTTCAGGTCGACGATCGCCACCATCATCTGATTCATCGTGATGTCGTCGGCCGGCAGGGCGTTGCGCGCAATCGCCCACAACGTCTCGCCGCTGGCGACCGGCCCGTAGCTCTGGCCACTGATGGCGCGCGCCTGGGGCTGCGTCCGCGGAGCTGCCGGGCGAATGGCTTCAGGGGTCTGGCGTGTCATCGGTGCCGGCACAGGGCGCGCCGGCTCGGCTTGCGGCCGGACCGGGGCTGACGGCGGAGCGACCGGCAGCGTCGGCGGATCAAGAAACAAGGTGTATTCGCGCAACATCCGACCGCCCGACCAGCGTGCATCAATCAGCAACTGCACCACCGGATCAGACACTGGACGGTTCGACCGAACCCGGATCACGGGCGGCGACTCCGAGCGGTCGATCGAAATCTCCAGCCCCAGGGCCAGCGCGCTGCTCATCACGCCGAGTCGATCGAATTCGGCCGCGGAGGCCGGCGTGACGGTCAGCGTGTCGAGATCATCGGCCGATGCATCGAGCAGCCGCATGCGAACCTCCAGCGGCTGATTCAGGTAGGAATCGACCCGCGCCTCGCCCAGGCCAACAGCCAACGCGGAGCCCGGCAGCGCCATCGCGATTGCCAGGGCCAGCGGCCGGCTCCAATTACCCTCTGCGCGATTCATGATGTCGAAGCTCCCCAAGTCGTGTTGTTCTATCGTTCACGCGAGTATAGCAAGCGCAAACTCCCCGAAACAATGCCGGCCAAGCGCTGGGAAACCCCGGCAAATCAAGCTTGGGACCGGCGCTGGGCCAGGTGCTCGGCAATCTGGATCGCGTTGAGCGCCGCACCCTTGCGCAGATTATCCGAAACCACCCACAGATCGATCCCGCAACTGTGTGTAAGATCACGCCGAATCCGTCCGACAAATACTTCGTCATGCCCGGAGGCATGGACCAGCGGCATCGGATCCTGATCGCCTTCGAGCAGACGCACACCTTCGGCCGCGGCCAGCCAGTCGCGCACTTGCTTCACATCCACCGGCGCTGCAGTCTCCAGATGCAGCGCCTCGCTGTGACCGTAGAACACCGGTACGCGCACGCAGGTGGCGTTGACCCCGATCGTTTCGTCGCCCAGGATCTTGCGCGTCTCGTGGTGCATCTTGAGCTCCTCGCGGGTGTAGCCGGAAGGCTCCAGCACGTCGATGCGCGGAATGACGTTGAACGCGATCGGCGCGCTCAGGGCACGCACCTCCGGCTCCTGGAAATTCAGCTTCGCGGCCGTCTGAAGTCCCAGCTCCTCCATCGCCCGGCGCCCGGCACCGGACACCGCCTGGTAGGTCGCGACATTGATCCGCCGCACCGGCACCCGGCGATGGATCGGCGCGACCGCCAGCAGCATCTGGATGGTCGAACAGTTCGGGTTGGCGATGATGCCGCCGGCCGGGTCTCTGTCCCACCAGCCGTCCAGGACCTGGCCGTTGACCTCCGGCACCACCAGCGGGATGTCCGGATCCATCCGGAAGTGCGAGGTATTGTCGATCACGGTCGCGCCGGCGGCTACGGCTCGCGGCGCATGTTCGGCCGACACCGAGCCGCCGGCCGAGAAGAACGCGAAGTCGACCCCGGCGAAATCGAAATCCGCCAGCGGCCGGACCGTCACGCTGCGCCGGCCGAACTCGACCTGGTCACCGGCCGAGCGCGGGCTTGCAAGCAGCGCCGCCTCGCGCACCGGAAAGCTGCGTTCGATCAGCAACTCGCGCAGCACTTCGCCAACCGCGCCGGTGGCGCCGACAATGGCGATGCTGAAGCCGGGCTTCGACTCGCTCATCACAGCGCGCTCAGCCTGCCAGCGCCGGATTCAGAGTGTAGCTTCCCGTGATCGAGGCCTGGCCCAGAACATGCCCGGCCATGGCCTGCTGCACGGCTGCGGCATCGAACGGCTGCTGCACATCGAGCCGCGCCACGTCGAGCGCATGCACGGAGAAGGTGTAATGGTGCAGGCGTAAGTCATTCCACGGCGGGCACGGTCCGTCGTAACCGAAGTAATCACCGGCAAGATCGCCGGCACCGGCCATGAACCGGGTGTAGTTGTTCAGCCCCTGGCGGCTGCCGGTCGGGCCTGGCGGATCGGTCTTGCCGCCGGGATGGACGCCCGTGCCGCATTGACCGGTCGCCAGTTCGCGCACATCGGCCGGCACATCGATCATCACCCAGTGACAGAAGTCGACCCGCGGCAGCTCGGCCGGAATCACCTTGCCCTCCTGGTTGACATCGTCGGCCACCGACGGCACATCCGGGTCGATGCACAGGATCACGAACGATTTCGTGCCCTCCGGCACGTCACGCCAGGCCAGGTGCGGACTGAGGTTGTCGGAAAAGCGCATGTGCTGCTCGGCATCGATGCGGCCAAAGGCAAAGCGCGGATCGATCGGCTGTCCGTCGGTCAGATCGCGGGATTCGAGAATCATCGGCAGTTCTCCGTCATGGCCTTGAGCTGAACCCGTTATCCTAGCAGGCCGTCAGGAATCACGACTCACCGCAACAGGAATTTCCCATGCCTAGCGCCACCCGTTCCCGCAATGCATTCGACTTCCTCGGCCGCGCCCTGGCCGGCCTGCTGCTGGCGCTGCCCGTCCTGGCCGCCGCGCTGCCGGGCCTTGATACCATCGAAACCCCGCAAGGACTCGAACAGGAGCTCGGCTTCGCGCCGGGTGAACGCCATCCGCACCACCATGAGCTGCTGGCCTTCTACCGCAAGCTGGCCGAGGAATCCGATCGCGTTGAGATCGAGACCATCGGCACCACCTACGGCGGCCGCGAACAGGTGCTGCTGTACTTCGGCACGCCCCAGCGCCTGGCCGAGCTCGACCGGATCCGCGCCGACCGGGTCCGCGCCAGCCGCGACGGCGACGGTCCGACCGTGGTCTGGCTGGGCTATTCGGTGCACGGCAACGAGGCCTCCGGCGCCTCGGCCGCGCCGATTGTCGCCTGGATGCTGGCGAATTCGAACGATACCCAGGTGCTGCGCTGGCTGGACCAGATGGTGATCGTGATGGAGCCGATGATCAACCCCGACGGGATCGATCGCTTCGCCCACTGGGTCAACATGCATCGCGGCGCCAACCCTTCGGCCGACCCGAATGACCGCGAGCACAACGAGGCCTGGCCCAACGGCCGCACCAGTTACTACTGGTTCGACCTGAACCGCGACTGGATGCCGCTGACCCATCCGGCCAGCCGCAACCGCATTGCCCAGTACCGGCAGTGGCGGCCGCATGTACTGACTGATGCCCACGAAATGGGGCACCGCTCGAGCTACTTCTTCCAGCCCGGCATTCCCGAGCGCAACAACCCGGCCACGCCGGCGCGGGTGTTCCAGCTGACCGCGAAGATCGCCGAATTCCACGGCCGCATTCTCGACCGCGCCGGCGAGCCCCATTACGCCCGCGAGAGCTTCGATGATTACTACCTCGGCAAGGGCTCGACCTACCCCGACCTGACCGGCGGTGTCGGCATCCTGTTTGAACAGGGCAGCGCTCGGGGTCATGTCATGGACACGCCCTTTGGTCAGCGCAGCTTCAGTGATGCCATCGCCAACCAGGTCCGGACCTCGATCTCGACCCTGGACGCGGCGCTGGCGCTGGCGCCGGAGCTGATCGAGCACCAGCAGCAGTTCTTCGCCGAGGCACGCGACATCGGCGGCGACGGCGGCTGGCTGATCGGTGACGACGGCGACCCGGCCCGGGCTGCGCGTCTGCTGCGCACCCTGCTCGGCCACGGCATCGAGGTGCGCGCGGTCAATGGCGAAGTGCGCATCGGAGAGCGCGACTTCGGCCCCGGCACGGCCTGGGCCATTTCGGGGGCGCAGGATCAGGCGCGTTTCATCCGGGCGCTGTTCGACACCCCGACCGAACTGCCGATGGAGACCTTCTACGACGTATCGGCCTGGCCGCTGCAGCATGCCTTCGACCTGCCGCTGCGCGAAGTTCGGCGCCTGCCGGCACTGGGTGCCGCGCTGACTGAGGCCGCGCTGCCGCAGGCTGCCGCGGCAGCGATCGACCCCGAGGCCGTCGCCTGGGCAATCGACTGGCGCCAGCATCGCGCCCCGGCGGTCTTGGCCGCGCTGCTGGCCGAAGGCTATCGCGTCCAGGCGCTGGAAAAGCCGGCCCGGCTCGACGCCGACTCCGGCCCGGTCGCGCTGGGTCGAGGCGGTGTGCTGGTCCAGGCCTCGCTGCAACCCGAGCATCTGGCACCTGTACATGAAATGCTGGCCGCACTGGCCGAAGCCCATGCCGTCCGGATCGAGAACATCCGTCGCGGCCTGGCGCTGAGCGGCATCGACCTCGGCAGCCCGTCGGCGCCGATCCTGGAAGCACCGAAGCTGCTGCTGATCACCGGCGATGGCGTGTCAGCCACCGCCGCTGGCCAGACCTGGCACTGGTTCGACCGCTGGCTCAACCAGCCCGTCACCCGCGTCGACGCCGGCCGTCTGCCGCGCAAGCTGGCCGACTACAGCCACATCATCCTGCCCGGCGGCAACTTCCGCGCGCCGGACGGCTTTGCCAAAGCGATCACCGACTTCGTCCGCGGCGGCGGTCAGCTGGTGGCCATGGGCGCAGCGGCCGAATGGGCCGAATCGCTGGAGCTGGACTGGAGTTTCGTCGACAAGGACAAGGACAAGGACAAGGACAAGGACAAGGACAAGGACAAGGACAAGGATAAAGAGGAAAGCGAAAGCGCCGCCGTCGAGCCGCGCGCCTATGCCGAGCACGAACAGGACTTTGCCCGAACGCTGATCGGCGGCAGCGCGCTGGCCGTCGCACTCGACCCGACCCACCCGCTGGCCTGGGGCTATGAACGCGATTCGATCACGCTGTTCCGCCAGGGCGCGCACGTGCTCCAGACCAGCACCAACGCCTATGCCGCACCGGCACGCTACTCGGACACGCCGCTGGTCGCCGGCTACCTCGCCGCCCCCGTCGCCGCGAAGCTCGCCGGCACGCCGGCGATTGCCGCCGACCGCTTGGGCACCGGCCTGGTCGTGCGCATCGCCGACGATCTACTGTTCCGCGGCTACTGGGCCGGCGCCGAAAAGATCTTCGCCAACGCCCTGTTCCACGGCCAGCTCATCGGTGCCACACGGATGCCGGATTGAAACCGTTGATTGCCGGCCCGCCCGGTCGCTCCGCCCACTGCCTTGACTCGACCGCCACACACGAGCATAAAAACAGTTGTACAATTGTTAGATGCCAGTGATCGTAGACAGCAGCGTGGTGCTCGCAGTAGTGCTCGCGGAGCCCGAAAGACACCGGATCATCGACGCCACCCGCGGCCTCGAGCTCTGTAGCCCGGAAATTCTGCCTTACGAGGTCGGAAATGCGCTGTCCGCGATGGTTCGGCGCCAGCGATTGGCAACGACCGCGGCGCTTGCAGCATGGCGGTCGTTTTCGATGATTCCGGTAAGACTTCTGGCCTGCGATATCAGCGCGGCGCTGCAACTTGCAGTAGCGCGAAAGATCTATGCCTACGACGCCTATTTCCTTCAGACCGCAAACAAATCGGGCCAGACTTTATTCACTCTGGACCGGGCTATGCAGCGAATCGCCGCTGATCTCGGCATCGAAACGATCGAGGTGGACCCATGAGGAGCTATACCTATTCCGAGGCCCGCCAGAATCTGGCGAGCCTGCTGGATCTGGCGCAGAAAGAAGATGTGGAAATTCGCCGCAAGGACGGCAGCGTGTTCATCCTCCGCGCGCGACAAACGTGTGACCGCTCTCCACTGGACGTCCCCGCCGTCAAAAGTCCAGTCAGCCTCGACGATATCCTTGACGCAGTGCGCGAATCGCGTTCCCGCTGACAGCAGCCCCAAGCACCCCTACTGCGAGACGGCCGCCTCAGGAGGTCTGCCGTTCAGAATGTCTGGCCGTTGTAGCGCAGCTCGTCCAGCGCCAGTCGACATTCCTCGCCGAGACAGTCGATCAGACGGTCGAGCATGCCTTGCTCCGCTGCGCTCAAGCGCTCCAGCAGGCGCTGCTCGAAGGCGCGCGCGGCGGGGACGACCTGGTCGTGAATGGTCTGGCCGGAGATGCTCAGGTGCAGGCGGCGAGAGCGCCGGTCGGCATCATCGGCTGCGCGCTCGATCAACTCGCGCTCCAGCAGGCGCTTGACGCTGCGGCTGATCGCGACCTTGTCCATGGCCGAGCGCTGCGCGACTTCAGTGGCGGTGGTGCCCGGATGACGACCGAGGATGGCGATGACCCGCCATTCGGTAACGGCCAGACCGAATCGATCGCGATAGGTGGCCGAAATCGCCTCGCTGACCCGGTTCGACAGCACCGACAGGCGATAGGGCAGGAAATGTTCGAGGTCCAGCGGACGCATCCGGGCCTCCGGCTTGAAAATGGTTGCAAATGTAACTAATATCTTGAGCATCATCAAGCGCCGTCGAATCGTGCCGTCGAACCGCGCACCGCGGCGCGCCCATTTTTTCGAATCACCGGAGATCCTGACATGGCACAGTCGCGCCCCAACCCGCTGGGTGTCCAGCAGTTCGAACTGATCGAATTCGCCTCGCCCGAACCGCAAGCGCTGCACGCGCTGTTTCGCAAGCTCGGCTTCACCGCGGTGGCCAGACATCTGGACCAGCCGGTCACGCTCTACCGCCAGGGCGGCATCGACTTTCTGGTCAACGAAACGCCGGATTCCTTCGCCAGCCGCTTCGCCGAAAAGCACGGCCCGTGCTGTACCGGCTTCGGCATTCGCGTCGCCGACCCCGAATCCGCCTACGAGACCATCCTCAGCAACGGCGGCGAGGACCTGGACGAGGACATCGACAGCCTGCCGCTGGACTGCCCGCGCATCAGCGGCATCGGCGGCAGCGTCCTGTATCTGACCTCCGGTCGCGACGACGTCGAGCAGCATTTCGAATTCCTCGACGGCGTCGACCCGAAGCCCGAAGGCGTCGGCCTGAGCTTCGTCGATCACCTCACTCACAATGTCTACAATGGCAACATGGGCCAGTGGGCCGACTTCTACGAGAAGCTGTTCGGTTTCTTCGAAGTCAAGTACTTCGATATCAAGGGCCAGCAGACCGGCCTGCGCTCCAAGGCCATGACCGCACCCGACGGCTCGATCTCGATCCCGATCAACGAATCGGAAAACCCCAAGAGCCAGATCAACGAATACCTGGATGCCTACAACGGCGAGGGCGTGCAGCACATCGCGCTCTACACCGACCACATCTACGACTCGGTCGAGCAGCTGCATGCCAACGGCATCGACTTTCTCGACACGCCCGACACCTACTACGAGGTGGTCGACCAGCGCATTCCGAACCACGGCGAAGATCTGGAGCGGATGCGCACCAACCGCATCCTGATCGACGCCGACCTGAACCAGCCCGACAAGCAGCTGCTGCAGATATTCACCCAGACCAACATCGGCCCGATCTTCTTCGAGATCATCCAGCGCAAGGGCAACGACGGCTTCGGCGAAGGCAACTTCCAGGCGCTGTTCGAAGCGATCGAACGCGATCAGCAAAAGCGCGGGGTGCTCTGAAGCCATGAAGCACTGGATCCACCACCCCAAGATCGAAGGCACAGCATCGCGCCAGGCGCATTGCGATCTGCCCGAAGGCAGCTACGAGCGCGAGCTGGGCAAGGAAGGTTTCTTCGGCCCGGCCGCGCACATGGTCCACACCCATCCGCCGACCGGCTGGACCGATTTCGACGGTCCGCTGAAGCCACGCGCCTTCGACACCAACAAGCTCGACAACTCCGGCGGCTCGCCTTGGAACGCGATCGAGCTGATGCACAATGCGCACTGCCGCATCCGCGCCTGGCACTGTCCCGGCTCGATGGAGCACCTGGCGCGCAATGCTGACGGCGATGAGCTGCTGTTCATCCACTCAGGCGCCGGCGAGCTGTTCTGCGACTACGGCCGGATGGAATTCCGCGATGGCGACTACATCGTGTTGCCCAGAAGCACGATGTGGCGCATCGAGACCGCGGCTCCGGTCGAAGCGTTGCTGATCGAGGCGACCAACTCCAGCTACATGCTGCCCGACAAGGGCCTGGTCGGCCCGCACGCGATCTTCGATGCGGCCATCTTCGACACGCCGAAGCTCGACGACCGCTTCCGCGCCCAGCAGGACGAGAGCGAATGGCAGGTCGTGGTCAAGCGCAGAAATCAACTGACCACCATCAGCTTCCCGTTCAACCCGCTGGATGCAATCGGCTGGCACGGTGACCTGATGCCGGTCAAGGTGAACTGGCGCGACATCCGGCCGCTGATGAGCCATCGCTACCACCTGCCGCCGTCGGCACACGCCACCTTCGTCGCGAACCGCCTCGTGGTCTGCACCTTCGTGCCGCGCCCGTTCGAGACCGATCCGGGCGCGCTGAAAGTGCCGTTCTTCCACAACAACGACGACTTCGACGAACTGATCTTCTACCACGCCGGCAACTTCTTCTCGCGCGACAACATCCACCCCGGCATGATGACGCTGCACCCCTGCGGCTTCACTCACGGGCCGCATCCGAAGGCACTGAAGAACGCCTACACGCCCAGGACCGAAGGCACCGACGAAGTCGCGGTGATGATCGACACCCGCGATGCGCTGGACGTGACCGAAGCGGCCGAACGCATCGAGTGGGCCGCTTACATCGATAGCTGGAAGAGCGACGGCGAGTGAGCCACCGCAGGCCCGCGTGGTCGGCTCGGGCGTGACTGACCGGCGCACGACCGACTGGCGCAAGCCGGCCTTCGTCGTGGTCGCACTCATCATGCTCACGCGCTGAATCGGCGCGCCGATCGCGCTTGCCGCGGGAGCTGTATTCGCGTAACTCAGGGGGTCAGGTCGAGCGTAACTCAGGGGGGTCACCCATTAGCCCAGCCCTGTCAATAGGCAAAGTGCGCCTGTGGCGATTTTTTCTCGCCTGTCCCAGCTCCATCCGCGCAACTCAGCCCGGCTTATTCATGACCTGACCGTTGCGAGACGGCTCCAGGCCCTGTAGCCGGGGCGTTTTGCGACCGAG
>NPIE01008820.1_pt1 | contig 20889 bp, 16 predicted proteins | sample 8637661 | NCBI WGS metagenome assembly NPIE01 (sample SAMN07420842, study PRJNA396082) | bioreactor metagenome | isolation source: sample BA12 brine-fed electro-methanogenic bioreactor BA | place: Japan: Kochi | collected 2016-12-09
TTTTGCAATTCGTCAATAAAAGATGAAACACCTTGATTGCACCACTCAAAAGTATTTGACATGGTTTGTTTCGTGTAATCAAGATCAAAAATGTACGTACGATCGACCTGCATAAATTTTCCTAATTCTTCAATTACGTAATTCATCGTTTCAGGTAAAGATTGGGAATCAGTATTCATTAACTTCAGGGAGATTTCGATGATCAGCCGTTCAAAATTTGAATAAAATTGCAATTTTTCACGTACTTCCCTTATGGTGGTTACATCAAAGAAAACACCCTGAAAGAGAAGTGTCCCATCCAATAAATGGATAATTGATCCTGATTCAATGTACCAACGTTGTGATCCATCTTTGTGAATAACACGAAATTCAAACTGAGTTGACTCTCTTGATTGAATTTTCTGCTCGACGCCTCGAATGAATTCCTCCCGATCATCCGGATGAATGATTTCAGACCATTTATCCGGGTTTGAATAGAATTCTTCTGGTTGATAACCTAAAAATTTCTCGATTTGAGGGCTTATATAGACCGGGAAAAGTGAATTTGGATGTAAGACATAAATCACCATAGGAAGATTTTCTACCAATGCTTGATAACGTTGCTCAATTGAATTTTGGAAAACTTCGTGTTGAAATTCTTCGGTGATATCCTTCCCAATTGCATCGATTCTAACCAACTCACCATTTTCGAAAACAGCTTTGTCGGTCCATTCGACCCAATAGATCCGACCAAATGCGTTCACCATACGATTACGGTTCTTTCGAACTGGTTCCTCCATGGATATTTTTGAAAAATGTTGTGCGACTCCTTCGTAATCGTCCAAAAAAATACTTTCCTGTAATGGCTTTCCAATAATCTTTTCAAGGGGTCTGCCGATCAATTCACAATATGCCTGATTCGCATGGGTTATTGTTCCATCTGGTGCTAAGATGCAAATTAATTCCGCTTCCTGGTCAAGTAGATACTCTGGAGATTGTTCACGAATAATAAGTGGTGGGCTGGTGTTTATAATGTCGCGGAAAAAGATCACTACCGATTTTTCATTCCTATAGAGAATCTCATTCACTACCATTCTCGTCTTGACTGTGGAAAGGTCTTTTTTCTCAATTTGCCATTTATTTTCACTTTGGAGTTTTTTTAAGCCGGTGGACTTTACAGTGTTTATGAGATTAATATTTTCGGATGGGGAAAACAAATCCAAAAAATTCTTCTCAAACAATTCGTCGGGTGAGTAAAGTAAAAACTCGTGGGCAAAATTATTTGCAAACATAATTTCGAAAGAAAATTCATTCACAATCAGCACTGGGATGGGTAATTTTGTGGTCAAATCCATCATATGTTGGGAAGGAATGGAAATGCCTGAGGTTGCTTCTGTTTCCTCATCAAAAACTTTACCTATGATCAGTGTTTGATTCATTGCGCTTAACTTTCGAAATCGAAGGGGGATTAATTTTTCTCCTCCTTGTAACGAAGTAAATGAAAAGTAGTAAATATCAGAAAATTTTTCTGAGGATTGTTGAAAAAGGTTTTGAAATTTTTCTTTTTGGGAAGGTTCAATGAAATCAAAAATATTGTAAGTTTTGTTGTCCTCGTTTGCTATGTCCAATTGTTCAGCGAATTTTGGAGAAATATAAAAGGAAAAACCCTCTTCCGTTACTATAAAGACTCTATCTTCGGAGGTGTTTAATATACTTTCAAAAAATAGGTTACGCTCAGACAGGTATTGAAAATCACGAATACTGGAAAGAATAATCCCGGATTGCCGCGAAAACTCCTCAAAGAAATCATGCGCGCCAGTGCTGAATTCTGTTGGTGAAAGGATATGATAACAACCAATCAGGTTTCCAGCAAATAAGATGGGATAAAGACCAAATATGTTAAATTGATTGAATTCTTTTTTTAGATAGTCGTTTACGAACATATCCACATTACCCGTTATTGAGATACCATTATGAATCATTTGCCAGTTTTCGGGTTCTTGCACAAGTTTTTCTATTTTTTGTATGTGTTTTTGCATTCGATCGTTGGAGAATTTGTGATAGGTCACCTCCCCTTCCTGATCGAATAAAAATAATCCAAAGACCATGTCTGGATCAAATTTGGTTAATTGGAAAACCAGCTGGTCACACCCCTCATGTATAGTACCGAAATTCGAAAGGGAAAAGAACAGATCTTTGATTAACCGAAATTGATGGTATATGGACTCGTTTAATTCCTGTCGTAGGTAAACATAGAAATTGTCCTCACCAATCGACATGACCTCAAAGAATATTTTTCTTCCACCATGAGAAGATAACGTGATAAAGCCTTCCTGAGGTTGATGTTCAACGGTAATATTCTGTATCGACAATTGAATTTTCTTGACAAGATCGAGGTTAGCACAATCTGATAAGGATTTTCCTGCCAGTTGAGGAATTTCGATGTTTTTTGTATCCGGATTAATCCTTGAATAAGCACGAATGATTTTTCCATCCAGGCTTACAGTTAATTTTACGTGAACAGATTGTAAAATAAGCTCTGTTAAATTTGTTTGGTTAGAAGGTAGATTCATGGAACTTTCTGGAATTTATCAGGTTCGAAGTACTGATTAATCCTGATAAATCTTTAACGGATAAGGGAGGATCTTCGACATCAAATGATTCACTGTTCAAATTGTAAAGGTGTTCAGCAGGAATTACAAGCGGTTTTATGTAAATCTTTTGTTAATGATTGGTTTGTAATCGATCAATTTTAAGGCGGTGTGAACTGAATTGGGTGCATCTTAAATGAATACTGCAATGATTGCCCGGCTTTAAGCAGGTACTCTTCATGCGGAGAACCACCAGCAGGCACATCACCTCCCACACCTTTTTGTGTCAGATCAATATTGACATGAACTGCACCGGAGGGGAACAACTCGTGGATATGGGTTGCATCTGCCAATTGCTCCTGTGAATATGGGATTGCACTGAAATTAAAGAAGGCCTTATCATGCTCTATCAACAGACCCCTGCCCATTTGATTGGTCAATTGTAACCAGCGTACCTGACTGCGATTTCCGTTCTCCTGTGGTCGAACGTAATGATGAACCAGTTGGTCAGCGGTAGTATGGAATTTGGCTACCCTTGCACCCAACAAGCGATCTGGCATTGTTTCCTGCGTACCTAATCCAAAATAGGTCACCTGGTGGAATTCCGCAGGGATTGCGAAACGCATTCCCATTCGTTCCAATTCCTTGCCAGGTGTGAAGCTGGCTTCTACCCGGATGGAACCATCACCCGCAATCGTAAATTGGGTATCAAAGGTGGATTTTCCACCCGGTACCTTCCAGGCAACCTTGACCTGCACTTCTGCACTTTCCAGCAAGTGGTGGTCAAAGTTAACACAACGAATTTTTTGGTGCGCATTGCGCCAAAAATGTTTTCCCAGTATGGGCTTCAACCAGGGGTAAATCACCATGGCTGAGATGTCGTTATCGATTCTTGCGCGCCATAGATTGGGTTGCAATGGTTGGGAGAGCAAGGATTGATCCTGAAAGATAAATTTTTCCAGAAATCCGGTTTGGGTATTAAATTCAATTGCAACATCTTCATTGTGAATGATTAATTGATGATTCTCATTGGTCATCTGAAGGGGATTTGGATTCTCTGATGTTTGCGAGGTTGTAACTTTTTCTTTGACTGNNTGGCAATTTAATTTGTTCCCAGGCGATTTCATACCCAGCATCTGCCCAGGGTTGATCTTCCCGCAGGACAAAACGAAGCAGCAGATAGACTTCCTGATTCGGTTTCACTTCCGGGATCTCATAATCCACGGCAATGGGAACCTTTTGCATGGGACCGGCATACAAATCGTTCAACTCACCTTTTTGATACACTTCTCCTTCTATTTCAAGCTGCCAAAGCAATTTCAGGTGGAAAAGATCCTGAAAACGAAATTGATTTTGTAACTCAAATCGACCATGCACCAGGTCTACTGCTTCGATTTTTATATCCTGATAACCTTTCTTGACCGTCCATACCGCGGGATGTGGTTCCCGGTTAGCAGCGAAAATACCATTGCAACCGAATACGGAGAACTGGTAGGGATCACCCAAATCCCCACCATACGCCCAAAAATCCTTGCCATCCTCTGTCTTGGTGAGGATGCTTTGATCGGCAAAATCCCAGATGAAGCCCCCGATACAATGGGGGTACTTTTCAAAAATATCCAGATATTTCTGGAAATTACCCAGGGAATTTCCCATGGCATGGGCATATTCGCACAGAATGATAGGTTTGATTTTTGCATCTTCAGCATAGATCTTTCCCCAGGTGAGGATCGACTTTCGAAATTTGAAGTCTTTGCCGGTGGCGATTGCTTCCAAATCACTGGGGGTAGGATACATCATTGAGAAGACATCTGCGTATTCTCCTTTGTAATCCTGCTCGTAATGCACCAGGCGGGAGGGATCAATTGTGTGCACACATTCAGTGAGTTTTTGGAATTTTTCATCCAAACTGGATTCGTTGCCCAGTGACCAAAAGATGATAGAGGGATGGTTGCGGTCGCGTGCGATCATGTTTTCGACGCGCGCTTGCATAGCGGGTAACCAGCGCATATCCCCACGCATTTTATCACGTAGGCCGTGGGTTTCGATATTGGCTTCGTCCATGACGTAAATGCCATATTCGTCACATAAATCGTATAAGCGTTCGTCGCTTGGATAGTGTGATGTGCGTACAGCATTGATATTATTGCGCTTCATCAGGAGCACGTCTTCGAGTAAACGCTCAAAGCTCATCGTGCGCCCCGTAAGCGGGTCAAAATCGTGGCGGTTAACCCCTTTGATCAGAATCGATCGCCCATTGACGCATAATTCACGATCTTTTATTTCGACTTTACGGAACCCATGGCGCACGTGGCGTGCTTCTAATTCTTTACCCTTAGTGTCAGTGAGGACCAAGTGAAGATCATAGAGGTGTGGGGTCTCTGCGGACCATAATTTTGGGTAATTATGTGATAAGTTGGCTTCGAAGGTTAATTGTTGTTCAGGCGTAATTTGAAATCGTTTTGCATAGCGAGTAACTTCCTCCCCCTGGTAGCTTAAAACCGCTTCCCATTGCAGCTCGATTGGATCTTGCACTTCTATTTTGTGTGCGGCAACATCCAACGATAAGACAAGATCGGCTTGTTGGAAACCATCATAAAAAACGGAATCCAGACGGATATCACGGATGGTCACATTCGGCACAGCGAATAGCCGCACCGAGCGGTAGATACCGGACAGGAACCACATATCCTGGTCTTCCAGATAAGATCCATCGGAAAAGCGATAGACCTGAACGGCGAGAAGGTTTTCGCCTTCCTTTATATAGGGGCTGATGTAGAAGGACGAGGGCAGCATACTATCCTGTGCGTAGCCGATAAATTCGCCATTTAGCCATACATAATAGGCGGAACAGACCCCATCAAACTGGAGATAAATTTCTTTGTTTTGCCATCCTTCTGGAATTGTGAAAGTGTGCCGGTAAGATCCCATCGGGTTATCTTCCGGATCGATATTAGGCAGGTTGCGCTTGCGTAAGCTGGGTGGCATGTGAAATGGTGCGTAGATCGGAACGCCAAAGCCTTGCAATTCCCAATGGCCTGGTACTTTTATTTTTTGCCAACCGCGAGAATCAAAGTCAGGGAATTCAAACCCATCCGGTCGCTCCGCTGGTTTGCGAACCCAGTGAAAATCCCATTCGCCATCCAGATAGATTTGGTTGGGGGATTCTTTTTGACTTTGCAGTGACTTAAAGGATGGGTAAGAAACCGACGAAGCACTTGCTCGTTGGCGGTTGATTTCAAAAATCTGTGGGTTTTGCCACTCGGGGATGAGGTGTTCTTTTGCCATATTTCGATACCCTCCACTGTAGTTTTCTTAATTTTATATGAATTTGAAGAGTTTTGGTAATTGGACGGATGGGGATTAAGAATGCTGTGATTCGCAATTGAATCAGATCTTTTAAACCAGTATAATCATGCCATGCAATTTTGGAATCTTTCATTCGTCCTTTTCATGATCGGGAGTGTGCTGCTTTCCGGGTGCAGCGGTGGTACTGCCAAGGCTGAATTGGGATTGTCTTCAAAAACCAGGGAGGGGATTGACAAGGTTTCCACACCTGTCGTTTTGGATCCGGTTGCAACCAGTGCGTTCATTGCAACAGCCAGCCCTACTTTACGACCCAGTTCGACCTCCTTTCCCAGCCCGACCCCAATTCCCTCTTTCACTACCGTTCCATCTCCAACACCTATTCCAGACTCGTTTTATATTTCCGGGGTAGAAAGTTTTCGACAATCTTACCCACTCAGTTGCGAATCAAGAACAGCAGTGGATTGGGCTGATTATTTTGGGGTTTTAATCTACGAATCTGATTTTCAGTTTGGGTTACCGCGCTCCGACAACCCGGATAAAGGTTTCGTGGGAGAAGTACACGACCCCTGGGGACAAATACCGCCCTATTCCTATGGTGTACACGCCGCACCGGTCGCTGACCTCTTAAAGGAAGAGTATGGCTTACCAGCCCGTGCGGGTAAAAATATGAACCTGGAAGACCTGAAGAAGGAAATCGCCAGTGGGCAGCCGTTGATTGCCTGGGTGATTGGTAATATGGTAGGAGGGGTGTCCGATGAATACAGCGATCAGGAAGGTAACAAGATACAGGTTGCGCCGTACGAACATACCGTCATCGTAACCGGGTACGGCAAGGACCATATTCGTTATTTGAATAATGGCAAGTTTTATCAGGTGCCGGTGGAGGTTTTCCTCAACTCGTGGGGTGTACTGGGTAATATGGCAATTTATCATCAAGACGCCGGTGAACATTACTAATTTGTTTAATGGCCATACTTTTCCCATAAGCAACCCAGATAATTTTCCAAATCCACTTTCAGTCGTGCTGCCCCACTGCGCATGGCTGCATCTGCCACCGCCGAGGCTACCCACAAACAAACGCGTTTATCAAGTGCCTTTGGCAGCAGATAATCTCTACCAAAGGCAAGATCAGAAAGCTTATATCTGCGCAGGATATCCTCAGGAACCGGCTCGTGTGCAAGGGATGCCAAGGCGCGTGAAGCAGCCATTTTCATCTCATCGTTGATCTCTCGGGCACGCACATCCAACGCACCACGGAATAAAAAGGGAAAGCAGAGCACATTGTTGATCTGGTTTGGAAAATCCGAGCGTCCAGTAGCGATGATCACATCCGAACGGGTTCTCTTCGCGAGGTTGTAATCAATTTCCGGGTTGGGGTTCGCCATGGCAAAGATGATCGGATCGTTATTCATTTTCAGCACCATTTCGGGTTTGAGTACATCCGCAGCTGATAAACCGATGAAAACGTCTGCCCCTTCAATGACAGTGGACAGGTTGGCTGGCTGATATCCCTGGGCAAAAATCTCTTTTTCGATAAACATTTCTTCTTTTCTGCCGATGTAAACCAGCCCATGCAAATCGACCATCCAGATATGTTCTTTACAAACACCTATGCGCAACAAATGCCGGGCACAGGCAACAGCCGCCGCACCTGCACCGGAAAAAACCACTTTGACATCGTCAACATTTTTTCCAACAACCTCCAGGGCATTCAGAAAGGCTGCCCCCAGGACGATGGCGGTTCCATGTTGGTCATCATGAAATACGGGGATATCGAGCATGGACTGTAATTTATTTTCAATGTAGAAACACTCCGGTGATTTGATGTCCTCCAGATTGATGCCTCCAAAGGTTGGTGCAATCCCTGCCACAATTTTGATAAAGGCATCCGGATCCAGCTCATCCACCTCGATATCGAAAACATCCACCCCGGCGAACTTTTTGAAAAGCACGCCTTTGCCTTCCATGACCGGTTTGGCTGCTAATGCTCCCTGATTGCCCAACCCCAATATGGCTGTACCATTGGACACCACTGCCACCAAATTCCCCTTCGCTGTGTATTGATAAATCGTTTGTGGATCACGCATGATCTCTTTCACCGGCTCAGCCACACCGGGCGTGTATGCCAATGAAAGGTCAGCTTGTGTTTCCATGGGTTTGGTGGATTCCACCGAAATCTTGCCTGGTTTGCCATTCAGACAATGGTAATTTAGAGCGTCGTCTTTTAAAGTCATTCGAACCTCACAAGTTGTCATCCTGCAAATTTATATCTACTCACTTTCATTATCCTATATTATAGAATTTTAATTCGTGTTGAATGGGTTCGTTTCGCTTATAAATGCAATAAAAAATCACCAGTGTTGATTAAACCTGGTGATCTGATGATTTCTCCCGGTTTTTGTCAGGTCAACTGTGCCAGTATCGCTTCGGCATGTTGTAAGCGGATAATGATGCTGTCGATCCCGGATTGAATGAGCTGCACCGCCTGATCCATGTTTACAGTGCCAGCCACCATGATCGGTAAGCGACCATATACCATTTCTTTTATTTTTGCAATCTGGTCAATGTCAGGGTTCATCGGCAACCAACTGCTGGAAGTGCCAATGGATTTGATACCCATATCCACACACAGATTCACAAGGCGCATAATTTGATGGTCGTTCAGGTAGGCAGCTTCCATAATTAAACTGACTGGCAGATCCTTGGCTGAGTGTACGATGGAAATCAACTCACATTGCACATCTTCCCACTCTCCGGAAAGGATTTGTCCGGTATTGGCTACTACATGAAATTCGTCCACCCCTTCATACACCAAATCACGCACTTCGTTAACTTTGGTCTTGGTCGAAACACCACCAGCAGGATAACCTGCTAAGCCAATTAATTTGGTAGTCGTTTCGGGATTCAGCATCTTTTTCGCGGCTTGCACAAATGAAGGTAACACCGCAAATCCTTTAAAGGATACGGATTGATTTAATAAATTCTGTATTGCGTGCAAATCATCGAAAGGCATTGCAGCCGTGAGGATCATTCGCTGGGAAAGTTTTGGGTGGTCAAGTTCCATCTGTGAAAACCTCTTCCATTCAGCTTAATTTGCCCTCTTATAATAGGGGCAAATTTATTATATAACCAAACTTTTAGGTTGTGATAATTTGTACAGGGTTATGTAGAAGTTTTTTACAGGGTTTAACTCAGCTATCGCGAATATCTACCAAACCATAACGCAAGGCTGCCAACACTGCCTGCGTTCGATCATTGACCCCCAATTTGGCAAATAAGGCACTGGTGTAGTTGCGTACCGTACCTTCGGAAAGATATAGCTCTCGTGCAATGTCGGCGTTGGTAAGCCCGCGTGCCATCAGTTGCAACACTTCTGTTTCACGATCACTGAGCTGGATGTGAGAGGTTTGAATTTGTGGTTCTTGTGTACTGGAAACTCTATTCAGAATTTTTCCAGCGACTGCTGGGTCTAAATAAGTTTCACCTTCCATAGTCCCTTTTATTGCTTGCAATAAGTCAACAGCCGGTGTGTCTTTTAATAAATAACCGGAAGCCCCAGCCCGTACCGCATCAAACAACCACTCGTCATCATCGTAAGTTGTCAATACCAGGATTTTGACATTTGGGTAGGAATTGCGAATTTTTTGGGTGGCTTGAATACCATTTACCTCTGGCATTTTCAAATCCATCAGCACCAGATCTGGCTGATGGTTGGCGACCAATTCCTGCACTTCCAGGCCATTGCTGGCGGTAGCGACCACTTTAATTTGTGGATCACTGTTGAGAATGGTGGTTAGTCCCTGGCAAACAATTTCCTGATCGTCACAAATAATTACACGAATCATGATTTCCTCAAGGTCAATCTTAACTCAGTTCCACCACCCGGTTCACTCAATAGTTCCAGGTTGGCATTGATCGTCTCCGCTCGTTCAAGCATCCCCTTGATACCTAACCGGTCTCGTTTCCCGGAAAGTTCTTCAGGTTTGAATCCTTTTCCATCATCCCGAATGGAAAGCAGCATGCTATCCCCCTGGTGTTGGAAGGTGTACCAGACATTGCTAGCTTTTGCATGATGGACAATATTCTCCAGTGCTTCCTGTGAAATGCGGTAGATGGTTTGTTCTTCATCGTGACTGAAAGCTGTGTTGATCTCATCGATCGTCACGTAAAAGTTTAAATTGCTGCGTGCTTTGAGGTTCGAAATCAGATTTTGAAGAGCTAATTTCAGACCGAGATCCTCCAACGGTTCTGCCCGTAAAGCTTTTAATGCCCTTCTGGTTTCTTCTAATCCGTTCCGAGAAGTAGTTAATGCAGTTTCCAGCATTTCATTCACTTCATGCTGATCAGCAGGTAGGATCGTGTGGATTGCCTCCAATTGTACCGACAAGCCGCTGAGAGTGTGTGCTAACGTATCGTGTAATTCACGCGCCAGCCGGTTGCGTTCACGGCTGACGGCTAACTGCTCCTGTACCAGGGCTTGTTGGCTGATTTTTAGGTTGGCGTACATCAGGTCATGGCGTTGTTCGCGTTGGGTGAATATCAATTCTGAAATCATTAATCCCACTAAATTCAATGTCATCACACGAATAAAAATTGCAAAAAGCGGCATTAACAAATCGAAGCTAAAGCCACCAAACAGCAAGATCATGTACAAACCATCCAAAAACCCCAAACCTGTATTGACAATGAAAACCGTTTTGAAGTCGTATTGCCAGGCTGCTGGCACCAAAGCGATCATCAACAAAGGCAACAAAGCCCACAAACGATAAATCTCCAAACCCTGCCCACTCAGAACGCGGGTTGTCAGGTCAATATTTACGATCAAAACCGGTATGATGGCTGCGATCAGTAAGGCGATCATCAAATACAGTGAGCGTAATTTGCGCTGTAACCAGGGGATCGAAAGGTAGATGGAAAGTAAAAGAGCTTGTAAAAATATAAAGTAAAAGGGATCACTATAAAACTGGTTGACTTCATCGGTAAAAATCCACTCCCCCAGTGGTACGAACATGAAGGCAACCGTTTCAGCAATTACAAAGAAACGAAAAATACGAATCAATCCCGGCTCGGTTGGAGCATTACGTTTCATATTTAGATATTAACATAATTTTCCCATTTGGATTGCATTCAATGACCTTCGAATAGCAACCAATGACGCTACTCACGCAACAGTATGATTGCCGTCATGTGGGCTTGTGGTTTCCTGCATCTACCATCAGACTTCTTTTGCACTTATAAATGAGATAGAAAAAGAAAGCAGGATGATAAAGGAGTAGATTTGTCTATCTTTCAAAAATTTCAACAAACATCTGCTGAAAAAAAAATACCAACTGCTCTTGATCAATCCTTTCAGGTAGAAGCAAAGGGATTGAGTAAAAAATTCTCGCGGGGTGGTAATGGCGTTTATGCTGTTAAAGACCTCAGCTTTGCGGTGCGTAAAGGTGAAATGTTTGGATTGTTGGGGCCAGATGGTGCTGGAAAGACTACTACATTAAGAATGCTGGCTTCCGTTATGCCGAATACCAACGGAGAATCAAGAATTGGCGAATTTGACACCAATCGTAATAAAAACCAGGCAAGAAAATTGATTGGTTATATGCCACAGAATTTCAGTCTTTATCCTGATTTATCGGTGATGGAGAATCTGATCTTTTTTGCGGATATCAACGGTGTGCATGGGAAAAGAAGGAATGAACGCATTCAGGAAATGTTGTCCTTTACCCGCTTGAAGAATTTTACCGAGCGCAGAGCGGGAAATCTCTCGGGTGGTATGAAGAAAAAATTGGCACTGGCATGTGCTTTATTACATGAACCACAGGTACTGCTGCTGGATGAACCATCTACCGGAGTTGACCCGGTCAGCCGCAGAGAATTGTGGGTCATTTTATCAACAGTAGTACAGGAAGGTGTGACTGTGGTTGTCAGTACCCCCTACATGGATGAAGCCGAACGCTGCCATCAGGTCGGTATTTTATACGGTGGTGAACTGTTGACCATTGGCGTCCCAACGGAGTTGCAAAGTAGCTTGCCATTCAAAATTGTGGAAGTTAAAGCCAAACCAAGAAAAGTGATGCGAGAGATTGTGGGTAACGCCAGCTATGTTATGCAGTGGCGTACGATTGGTGATCGTTTACGCCTTTCGGTAAAAGATCCGAAGACAGCCATTGAGTTATTAACCAATGAACTAAACGCAGCTGACGCAGAGATTAAGGTTTTACGCCACAGTAAACGCACCATGGAAGACGTATTCATCCATCTGGTTGAAGAAAGGCGGGCGAGAGCATGAACGCATATAGCAATGCCATCGAAACCTTTGCCCTGACCAGAAAATTTGGGTCGTTCGTCGCGGTAGATAAAGTGGACTTCTACGTGCCAAAAGGTGAAATTTTTGGATTATTAGGACCCAATGGAGCAGGGAAAACCACCACCATTCGCATGTTGTGCGGGATTATTACCCCAAGTGGTGGCAATGCCAGCGTGCTGGGCTTTGATATTCGCAAAAATGCGGAAGATATAAAAAGAAATATTGGCTATATGTCACAAAAGTTTTCACTTTACGATGACCTTACTGCCATTGAGAATTTGAATTTTTATGCATCCATTTATGGTGTGCCGAAAAGTGATCGTAAGAAAAGAATTCAGGATTTAATTGATCAGAGTGGCTTGCGGGGTGTGGAAAAGGAATTGACCAGCAACCTCTCCGGTGCCTGGCGTCAACGCCTGGCATTGGCTTGCGCGATCGCGCATAAGCCGCCTATGTTGTTCCTGGATGAAGCCACGGCTGGCGTTGATCCGCTTTCCAGACGCGAATTTTGGGATTTGATCTACGAAATGGCAAGTGAAGGTACTTCCATTTTGGCTACCACCCACTACATGGACGAAGCCGAATATTGCAACACGATTGGGATGATGTATCAAGCTCAGATGATTGCACTGGCAAGCCCAGACAGGCTGAAAGATGAAATGCCAGGGGTGCTGATACAAATTTCCTGTGACCAACCTCTGGTGGCAGAAAGGATTGCTGATCAGTACCCGGGCGTCATCGATGCTGCGTTGCATGGAGTGCGGTTGCATGTCTCATTCAAAGAAGAAAGCAAGATCAGTGGGCTGGAAAAAGCTTTGCTGGAAAATGGTATCCATGTAACAGAAGTGGAAACAATCCTTCCTTCCCTGGAAGATGTATTTATCAATATGGTGGAGAGTCGCTTGAAAGTAAGTAACGGCTCTTCTGGAGGTTAACAGATGGAACGATTATGGACAATCGTGCGCAAAGAATACTATCACATCATGCGCGATTACCGAACACTGGCAATCATCATTATTCTCCCTACATTCCTACTGGTATTGTTGGGATATGGTGTGTCAGGCGAGAGTAATAACATGCGTCTGGCGGTCGCTGATCTTTCAAAGACCGATGAAAGCCGCCGCTATATTGAATACTTCACCGCCAGTGATCAGTTCTCCTACGAGTATGATGTTTTATCCGAGGATCAAATTCTGAATTTGATCGATCGCGAATTAGTGAGTGCGGGTATTTATATCCCCGCAAACTTCGGTCGTGACCTTGCAAACGGAACACCGACATCCGTTCAATTTTATGTAAACGGATCAGACCCGGCAGAAGCGCAAACGGCGAATTTGAAACTGGAAACGATTGCCCAGATGGCAACCCAAACAATACTAACCGAGCAGATGGAAAAGAACGGAGCTGCACTAGGCATCTCAGCACTTCAATTACCGGTTCAAACCTATACCAAAACACTGTATAACCCGGATGGCAAAAACAAAATTTACATGATTCCAGGTCTCACCGCCATAGTTCTACAGGTGCAAGCATTATTGTTGACCGCTTTGGCAATTGTACGCGAGCGTGAACAAGGTACTATGGAACAACTGGTTGTAACACCTATCCGCTCCTGGGAGCTGGTGCTTGGAAAAATCATCCCCTATCTGGTAGTGGGTGTTTTCAATACCATTGTGACCCTTCTGGTCGCAAATTATCTGTTTGACATCGTGATTCAAGGTAGTTTTTGGTTGTTGGTATTGCTCAGTTCCATATTTACGCTGGGATCTCTGGGTATGGGGGTATTGATATCCAATATCTCGCGAACCCAGATGCAGGCGATGTATCTGGCAGTTGGGATTGTGTTGATCCCAGCCATCATTCTCTCCGGGTTGATGTTCTCCCGTCAGGGAATGCCCTGGGTCACTTACTGGTTCAGTGAAATCTTACCGATTACGCACTTCCTGGTGATTATCCGCGGGATTATGGTGAAGGGATCGGGAATTTCCTTCATGTGGCACTCCATTCAGTCGCTAATCATCCTCAGTATTGTATATTTTGTTGCCTCAGTGGCAACTTTCCGCAAGCGTTTATAAAAGCAAGAATAAGAATTTCTTTTTTGGAGAAGCATATGAAATCAAAATCAATTCTAGTCACTCTTTTACTGGCACTCCTGATCATTCCGCTCAGCGGATGTGATGTGCTGCAAAATCAAGCATCAGAGACACAAATCACCGCCTCTGGAACGATATCAGCTGATAAAATCGTCATTGCTCCACAAGTTGGTGGAGCGATCACTGAGATCATGGTTAAAGAAGGTGATAATATTGCGGTGAATCAGGAATTATTCCGTTTAGATGATGAAATACTGAAAGCCCAATATAATCAGGCAATGGCGGCTGTTGATCAGGCGGAAGCCGGTATCAAAGCTGCACAATCGCAACTGGAAGCTGCCAGTGTGCAATTTGACCGCGCCAGGCAAGGTGCTCGTTTGATGTATTTACAAAGCTTACAAAACCAGACACCGGCATGGTCACAGGATGTGCCGGAGGAATTTGAGCAACCAAACTGGTATTACCAACGCAATGAAGATCTGGAAGGTGCTGAACTGGAAGTTGTGAAAGCAAAACGCAACCTCGAAATTGAGCAGGCTAATCTTGAAAGTATTCAGGAAAAAGCCTCCAATGATGACTTTATGGCAGTGGAAAAGACTTTAAGCGAAGCCCGTGCTCGCTTCCGTGTTGCCGAAGAGACGCTTACGCAAGCACAGTTTGCACAGGATAATGAAATGCTGGAAGATATGGCACAGAAAGATTACGATGCTGCTTTGGCTGACCTTGAAACCGCACAACGTGATTACGAACGTATGATCACCAGTGCTGCAGCGGAAGAAGTGCTGGAAGCGCGTGCCAAGGTGGCGGTGGCGTCAGCTCGATTGGAAAATGCCGAGAACTACCTGGATAGCTGGTTAACCCTGGATAATTCACTGGAAGTGCAAGCAGCCAAAACAGCGATGGAAAGTGCCAGCAGCCAGGTGGAACTGGCGGAAGCTGGTAAGGAACAGGCATTGGCTGCTCTCAATCTGGTGCAGATTCAACTCAATAAGAGCATTGTGAGTTCACCTGTGGAAGGTACAGTCCTCTCACGCAACGCGCAGGTTGGTGAACTGGTTGGAGCTGGTAGCAGTGTGATTACCCTGGCAAAATTGGAAGTGGTGAACCTGACTGTGTATATCCCGGAAGATGTGTATGGGCGTATCCCAGTTGGACAAAAAGTTTCCATTACAGTGGATTCTTATCCAGGTGAAACATTCTATGGTGAGGTGATCTACATCTCCGATCAAGCCGAATTCACCCCCCGTAATGTACAAACGGTGGAAGGACGAAAAGCAACGGTATATGCCGTTGAGATTGAGATCCCGAACAGCGACCTCAAGCTCAAACCTGGTATGCCAGCCGATGTTAACTTTGGTATCAATCGACCGTAGGTAAATCCCCCTCTAAGGGACGGACCCGGAAGGTATGAGCTTTACCTTCCGGGCAATTTTTTTAATGGCAATTCACTGACCGTTTTATCGTTGTAGATTCTTGCTTATTGCCTTAGAATCTTCTCCATCTTTTTTCCTCTGGCGAGTTCATCGACCAGTTTGTCCAGATAGCGGATTTTTTGCATCAGCTGATCTTCGATTTCTTCCACGCGAATACCACACACCACACCTTTGATCAATGAAGTGTTCGGGTTTAAGGCTGGTGCCTGAGCAAAAAAGGCTTCGAAGTCTAATCCTTGATCGATTTGTTGTTGTAATCCCGACTGGTCATAGCCAGTTAACCAACAGATAATTTGGTCAACTTCTGCTTTCGTACGATTTTTGCGTTCTGCTTTTTGGACATACATTGGATAAACCTTCGCAAATTCCATTGCGAAAATTTTATGTTTTTGCAAATGATCCTCCGGTGAATTACGCTTTGTTCTTTTTTCTTAATTGGGAAACGATCTCTCCCTGGGCTACCAGGAATTGTGAGAACCACTCAAATAAGACCGATAAGATGGATGCAACCAAATAGCCAAGGAAAAAACCAACCACCGCACCGACTGCAGCGGCAATGATCCATAAACCAGGATTTGTGAGATATGCCAGGACACCCAATAACACTGCCATCACAATAATCATATAAATAATTACCACAACTCGGGCAACTTTTGCTGCCAAAAGCAGACGTTTAACGATATCCTTCGTACGATCATGTTCATACAGTAACATGGAAACCTCCCAGAATTAATGTTTTTCTATCAAAAGTATAACGAATAAATAATGAATAATCCACTTTTAATATGACTTTGTCGGGTCAATTGTTCTTAAGGGTTGAATTTTTTATAATGGGAATTGGTATGGATTGAAATAGTCTTTTGTATTAACTAAAAAATCGAGGAGTGTTTCCTCGATTTTTTCATATATAGCTTACTAATCTACTGCTACCATCACATTGGATGCTTTGATAACTGCATAGGCATCTTTGCCTTCAACCAACCCTAAATTCTCAACTGAGCTATTGGTGATGATCGATACGACCTGGGTGCCACCGGGTAGTTCAAGAAGAACTTCACTGTTGACTGCACCTTTTAAAACCTTTACTACTTTGCCTTTAATTACATTTCTTGCACTTAGCTTCATATTATCCTCCTATCTGTCAATAATATAGAATAAATCATATTTCCATATTATTCAAAGAAATATATAAGGTTTTGTTCAAGGTTGTTTCCTTTTTGGAAAGAGAAATACACTGACACAAACAAACACGATTAAACTTACCAGAATTAAGAAAACTGTAACCGGCACAGCCGCAGACAAACCAAAGCCCTGGAAACGTTCATATACCAACACCGGCATGATTTTCGGATGATACGCCAGGATGACCACCGCACCAAATTCACTGACCCCCCTCGCCCACATCATTAATGCGCCGCTGGTAATCCCGCGCCAGCATTGGGGAAGGGTGACCCAGCGAAAGACCTGCCATTGATTTGCACCATCCACCAGCGATGCCTGCTCCATTTCCAGATCAACACCTGCGAAGGCTTCGCGACTGGCGTTAACCAGGAATGGCACACTGACAAACAACATGCCAACCACAATCCCGGCTGGTTGATCGGTAAATGTGATACCAATCTGGGCAAACAATTTTCCAAAAATTCCATTACGACCAAACACCAGCAAGAGGGCAACTCCGGCGGCTGTGTGCGGAATAATGACTGGAAGATTGATTATTGCCTGTACAAAATCACGACCAGAAAAATTATATCTAGCTAAGAGATAGCCCATGGGCACCGCGGTGAGAAAACCAATCAGAACAGCCACTAAAGCACAGCCAAAAGTCAGCCGAATTGAATTGAGAACTTGTTGGTCGCGGAAAAGCTGGAAAAAATTTACCGGATCGACACTGATTAGCGTGTTGATCAGGGGTGCCAGTAGAACAACTAAAAGGATTATCCCCCCCAAGAATGAAGAAGTAAGTTAGAAAATTACTGCGGATATTTTTCATTCCTGTTTTACAGAAAGAGCTTGCAATGATGGTGGAATGTTTTCATATCCATCCGCAGTGAAGCTCTCCAACAGTGGATGATAGTAGGATTCCATAATTGCGTGACCTTCTTCACTCAACAGAAATTGAATGAAATGTTCTGCTGCTTGCGGTTGAGGAGAACTGGACGGGATCGTGACTGCATACTCAATGGGTTCACCAAAGAAACGTGGTTCCACAGTTGAAAACCTTTGAAAATCAAGACGGACCTCTACATCGTTATAAAAATCACGCAATTCCTGAGATCCCAGATTTACCTCCTCGGGTAATTCCAGGACTTCCAGCCCATGTTGCTTTACTACCGAGTCATATTCAAATGCGTAATCAAGATCCCCACTTTGTAAGAGGGCAATTAGAAAAACACTGGATCCACGAATGAGAACATGAGAATCGCGTTTTGTCTCCAGAATTTCAGGGATTCGTATTAAGGTGTGCCCATCCTCGCGATAGATAGATACCGGAAAGGAAAATTGATCTTTAAACATTGTTTTAAATAAATCATAGCGCTGCCATGAATTTTCCTGAAAGGCAAATGCCATCATGGCACGATACCCCGCTGCATCGAAGCGAGGGTCAGGGAGACCATATTTCACATCAGGTCGAGCGAGAATTTCTGGCCAATTCTCCAGCGTAAGTTCATCCGCATACAGACTATCAGGCGTGTATGCCAGCTTCAATTTATTGGATGCAAAACGAATAAACCAGTCAGCATAAGGTTCTCCGGTATTGGGATTGGTAGAAGCATACATTAACATAGGCACCAGGGCAGCATCGGCTGTTGCCACTACATCAATAGGCTCATGTAACTCGGTCACATGCCGCATCACCTGAATACTGCCATGGTATTCAATTCTGGCATCATATTGCGGATATTTGGCTTCAAATGCTTCTTCCAGCGCTGCAAATGGGATGATAAGACTACCGGCTGCAAAAATCACAATAGGTGTCTTTTCTACTTTTTCCGTTGCAGTTGGTTTCGGTTGTTCAGTTGGTACATCAATTGATTCTGTTTGATTTTCCGGCGGTGTTGCAATGGGTTGGCATGCTGTAAACAGCATGCCAACCATTACCAAAAAAAAGAGGGGCAACAATTTTTTTTGTTTCATCAGAATAACTTCTACTTAACTTCGATACTTACAACACCTTTTACCCATGTACTACTGGGCAAACCTGGCATTACCATCTTAAATTTTTCGGGAGTTTCTGTGAAACCTAAAAGACAATCTGCACAAGCATTAATATCTGCCAGGCTTACTTCTGCACTGAAACCATCATCGGCTGTTATCACTACCGCTGTAGCACCGTCTTTTACACCAACCATTGCAAATAATTCTGAAAGACGCACACCATCAAAATCAGCTGTACCACTTTTCGGATGTTCTGCCGTGATGGTAACAACTTCCATGGCTCGCAATGACTCCTCCGTAAAACCTGAAATATTATCTACCTTACCAATGATTGCGAATGGTGTTACGGAGGGATCCAGAGGTACAGGTGGTGATTCTTCTATCAACTCTTCTGCTGCTGTTTCATTCAGTTTGGGAAGTGTCAGTTCAATCGAAGCAATTGCACCGACCATTTGTTTCTTTTCTAACCCTTCACCTACAAAGCGTAAGGGGAAGTTTTTCTCATCGAGTGGCATATCATCGACGAGCATGGCGACAACCCAATCGTGGTTGCGATCCGCATCGTCTGACCATACAGTCGTTGAAAAACCATCGGCTGCTACCACACTGACATCGTAACCGGCTTTCGCGAGTTTCACATCATATGACCAGCCTTCATGTTTGACTGCGTCATCGGCGTAACCCATCAAACGCCACAATTCGACACCTTTCCAAACCTGACCCACCTCATCGGTCCAGGTGGCTTCGTGACAACTGACACAGGATTCATAGGATGCCCGGTCAATGACAGTGTCTATGGCACCATTCACCTGCAATTCCCAATCCATAATCATGGGTCGCACTTCGACTTTTTCAACCCACTTGATCGACCAGTGTCCATCCGTTACCTGATTATCATCTTCGCTAATGATTACCAATCGTAAGGTGCCATCCATGTCCACATTTAAGGGATTTCCATTCATTTCATACGCCACGATGGCGGTCAAAGAATCTTTGTAATCCAATTCATCACCACTAACAGGATTATAGGCAATATAGGAGCCATTCATAATCTGATCGTAGGAAAAGGAGAGTGAATATCCGTCCTCAGCAACGATATTGACACCCATTAATTCATCCAATCCACCCACCAGACCGGCTAGATCCTGTAAAGTGACACCTTTGAATTTATTGGGTAAGGTGATTTTCCCGGTGCTGCTCTTAATTCCTGCCATACCTTCTGCGGATGGTAAAGCTTTCAATTCCTCCATTGTGAAAGTCATAGTTGAATCCGGACCAATCAGTTCTAATACAGGTTCTGTGGATACTTCTACCGTTGGTTCTGGTTCAGCAGTTGGTTCTGGGACAGCTGTTGGTTCAGGAACATCAGTGGGTTCAACCATCTCTTCGACTACAGGTTCCTCTACGGGTGCTTCAACAACTGGTGCAGCTACTGGTTGACAGGCACCTAAAAGGAAAACAAAAATTAAAAGGGTGACAAAAATTTTTAAACGCATACTAACCTCCAATGTATATTATTATCGGTGTGAATATACATTGAGTCTATTCATTACAATAAAAAAGTCAAGCAATTTGTGATTAATTTAACAATTCGTTGACATTCATTAATTCTATTTTTCGGGTCGATTGGCTTGATTCTTTTTACAATGCGATAAAAAACAATGAATGCTGTGGTTTTTTTACGATTTGTGTTTAATCTAGATTTTGTCCCTAAGTGCATCGCACCGGATATCTGTTTCTTTAGGTGCAGAACATCCATAATTAAAAAAGGATGGATTTTCACCATCCTTTTCGTTTACTTAAATCTGGCTTACGGCAAGCCGGCTTCCCGAATATCTACGATTGATTGACCTGGGATTTTTTCGATCACTGAACGTACTTCTTCGATGGTTACGCCTGGAATCTTGACAACCACATCGTAAAAATCTGGTTTTTGCGGTGTTGGGAAAGATCCAATTCCAACAACACCCCACTCCTGTTCACCAATCACAGACATCAGCTTGGCTAGCTCAGAGAAGCGT
>NPIE01005379.1_pt2 | contig 20888 bp, 13 predicted proteins | sample 8637661 | NCBI WGS metagenome assembly NPIE01 (sample SAMN07420842, study PRJNA396082) | bioreactor metagenome | isolation source: sample BA12 brine-fed electro-methanogenic bioreactor BA | place: Japan: Kochi | collected 2016-12-09
CAGGAATACACCCGCTGCATCGAGGCCTTCATCCGCGAGGACCCCACCCAATACTGGTGGCTGCACCGCCGCTGGAAGACCCGCCCCCAGCCCACCAGGAAGGCACGGGCCCACGTCTTGCGAAATCCGGAACGGCCCCCCGATTCTCAGGATTAGATCCGCGCGGTATACTCCCTTTAAGACCAGCCAACGGAGTCGCCACATGGCCAGGGCGGTATGTGTCAATTGTGGGCACCCGAAACGCAAACCCTATGCGCGGTGTGACTCCTGCGCCTTGGACCCGACGAAGCATGATGAGGCCTTGGTCCGCAGCGTCTACCTGTCCGTCGGAAGATTTGCGGACCCGCAGAAAGCAAAGCGGTATGCGCGGGACCTGGACGATACAGGGGCCGCCATACGCCGTGGGGAGGCGGTCGAGTACGACCCCCACGAGATCGAGCGTCTGCGACTGCAACAACGGATGGTCGGCAGTGCTGGCCGCCGTCGCCTCTGTGGCGTTCTGGTCCGCTTCTTCTTGCCGGGACTTGTCTTTGTCCTTGGGCTGTGGGCGTTGTTCTATGTCCTGTCGTGGCTGCTGGCCTGAGAATCAAAGGCGCACCGGGGTTTTCAGGCACCGGTGCACATGCCGGTTTCTTCAGGCGGGTGCACCGGGCCATGTCATGGGCTTGCCGTTCGCGCCCTTTGGAGCTATTCGCGGCCATGGGCGTGCTGAGCCGTGCCACAAACACCTCCTACAACTGTCTGCCGGGCTCCTGATTACCACGGGTACAGGACCAGACGCGGCTCGACGGGGCTGAACGGCTCGATCCGCAGCACGTTGGCGCCCGGCCGCACGTGGGCGGAGATGTCCAGCCGCAAGGGCCTTTCGATCACACCGCCGGCGTATTGCCCGTTCACCGTCACCCGCGCCGCCTGCTCACCCCGCATTTGGCGCATCTCAACCACGAGGCGGACGTGCGCCGGGTCAAAGTCCCGCGGCAGGTCGAAATCGGCCTCGTATGGTTCGGCCCGCAGGACCGGGCTGAGCGTCAGACGTTGATCGCTGAGCATCCCCCACGGACCCGCCCCAAAGGCGGCACATTCGACCGCCGCGGCCCAGGCGCCGTCGTCGAAGTCGATCCGCGGCCACCCATCGGGGGCCTCCTTGGCCGTCTTCCACGTCTTGTCGACGGGCAATTCCAGGGTGCGGCCATTGTCGAAGCTGACGACGATCTTGCCGATCAGGCCCGCCGGATTGGGCGTGGTGCTCGCATTGGTCGCCTCGATGGCCACGGTGTTGCGTCCCGGCCGGAGACGGTCCACGAGATCGATTTTGCTGACGCTGCCCCAGTCATCGAGCGCGCCGTCATCGGCCTCAATCGCCCGGCCGTTCACGTACAGCCGCATGCCGTTGTCGGCCGTGCCAACGAAGCGAGCGGTGGCAATCTTCGCATCGGCCGGCAATGTGAAGCTCCGGCGGAAATACACCGTTCCCGGTGCGGCCGTCGCCGCCGGGTTCTCCTCCGGGAACCACACCCACGACAGGCCATCGAGCCGGGCAAGCGGGTCCTCCTCTACCACCGGTCGGGCCGGGGGCAGCTCGGGCAACTCCCGAGCCGCCAGCGGGATCGTGCCCAGCGGACGGACGCGATCTCCCTCGATCCGCCGGGGCAGGCGGCGTCGGCTGTCATTGAAGACCAGCAGTTGGCTCTCATACGGCTCCAGGGTCAGATCGATCAGGACACTGGAACCATCACGATCGAACACGGGCCGGGTCACGTGGCCGCGCAGCGGGTCCCAGCACTCCGGCACACCCGATGCCCGGCACCGCAGGCGAAAACGCCGCGCCGGCCCGTCGATATTCTGGTTGGTAATGAAGAACATATCGCGCCCGCCCTTGACCCGGTGCAGGACGTGGAGCCAGTGATTCGTGTCGCCGCGGACGACCTGGAGGGTGGGTCGCACGCCAGCGTCATCGGCCAGGACGCGCTGAAGCTGTTCCGGCGTGGGCTCGGCGGGCAGCAGATATGACCGGCCGCCGCGCCGATGGGTGTTGCTCGCGGTCAGGCCCGGCTTCGGCGTCTCACCCCACAGCGCCCGGCACAGCGCCGCGACGTCTTCGCGGCTCTTGCCGAGCGTGGCCGAGAGGCTGGGCACAAAGCCGTACCCCACGACGACGCCCCCCTGCTCGAAGAACCGCAGGGCCTTTTCCAGTGTGGCGTACGGGATCACCTCCACCGGCGGGACAATCAGAATACGATAGCGCTCCTCCCGCAGGACAACATGCTCATCGGCCAGCGTCGTGTCCGCCTCGAACACCTCGTAGGGGATCCAGTCGCAATCGTACAGGGCATCCTGCAGGGCGGTGCTCATCTGTTCCGGGCGGATGTGGCGGCCGACGTGGGCGCTGTTGCCCAGGTACAGCAGGGCGACGGGGCACACGTGACGACCGCCCGTGAGCATCACGCTCAGGCGGCTCGTATAATCGGCCAGCACCCGGTACAGCGGCCAACGCGGCTCGAAACCGCCGTTGTAGAAGTACGGCGGGCAGTCCGTATCGAACGGCGACCGCGGATTGAACGAGTGCGGGATGTGGAAGTTCACGCCGGCCACGTGCATCAGGTCCGACCACCACTTCATCTCCGCGTAGGTCACATCCTGTCCGCGGGCCCCATAGATCTCGACCATCGTCACGTCATCCTTCTTGCCGTAGGCGTGCGTGATCGAGCTGCCCAGCTTGGGCGTCTGCCACAGGCCCATGTCGCGGCGGCCCGGCGTGAACTGCGAGAAAACCGCGTCGATACCGCCCATGTCGCTGTACTTCTGCAGTTGGAACATGTTGCCGGCGCACAGTTGTGGGTGCAGGTATTCGAAATTGTGCTCCAGGAAATGACCGATGGACTGCACCCCATGGTCATGGCACCACTGCGTCAGGCCGCCGTACAGCGTTCGGCCCCAGGCCTCGGCCAGGGCGTCCTGGTACTGGTACCTGGCCGCGGCATGTTCATCACCGGCCAGTTGGAGCGTCCAGGCAACCAGGGCCTTCTTCCAATCGACGCCGCGCTCTTTGAGCAGGGGCAGGACCTCGGTGCCCCAGTCGCCGGGGGTTTCGGGCTCATCGTAGAAAAAACCCGGAATCCACGTGCCGAAGTCGTCCTTGAAGTGGTCATAGTGCGGCTGATAGACCGTGCGAATATACCACTCGACGGCGTCGCGGCTGGCCCCATCCACCAGCCAATTCCGCTGGCGGCCCCGGCTGTGGTTCCACGTGAACACCATCACCTTCCAGTCGCCGGGGGGAACCTGCCATTCCAGCCGGTCGTCGCGGATGCGTTGTGACAAGTCGATCAGGCTGTCGCCGTCGATCCCCCCGGCCGTCGAGCGCCCGGCCAGAACGGCGATGCGCCGATCCCCGGCCACGTCGGTGCGCACAGAGGCAGGGCCCGTCACCTCGGTCACGTCCGTATGGATGGTCTTGCAGGCGTACTCCTGCGGCACCTTGCCGCCGACCTCGCCGCTGGGCCACCACTTTTCGTCGAAGATCCACATGTGCAGGTTGTGTTCCTTGGCCGCCTCAAGGCAGATCGCCAGGTCGCGATACCAGCCGGGGCCCAGCCAATCGTTGTGCGGTCGGGATTCGGCCGTGAAGCAGCCATTGCCGCCCTCGGCCACCTTTTCGACGTACATCTCCAGCCGCTCGGCCGATTCATCGCCATGCAGCCAGAACAACGGACCCGTCAACCGCCGAGCCTCCATGGGCAACTCGACGAACCGGCGCTCAAGGGACTCGATGGGTTCGGCTAGAACGGAAGCCCAAAGACACGCCAACACACCCAGGACAAGGCCCCGTTTGAGCACATCACGCAAGCATCGGTTTGACTTCACGGCACTTCCTCCATATCACGCTGAACGATGGCCCGGGTACGCTCCATGTCTCTGCATGGGCATGGAGCGGCCCGACGTGCGACCGGCGCGGCTGACACCACGCGTCGCCGCGCCGTACCCCATAGCATAACGGCTGGAAAATCGTTTTACAGCCCCGAATCGGGAGATTCCCAGAGCGCAGGCCGGGATCGCATAAAGACGTGGCGACTAACAACCGCACCCGCGGAATCGGCTACGAGGCGTTCGGCTCTTTGATAGACAGGTAACGAGCGAGGGTCTCGTAGAGCAGCTCACGCTTGACGGGCTTGGAAATGTACTCGTTGCAGCCGGCGTCCATGCACTTCTCGGCGTCGCCGACCATCGCGTGGGCCGTGATGGCGATGATGGGCTTGTCGTAGCCCCGCCGCCGCAGTTCGCGCGTCGCCTCATAGCCGTTGAGCAGCGGCATCTGGATGTCCATGATGATCAGATCGAACGTCTCGCGTAAGGCGGCCTCGACGGCGGCCCGTCCATCCGCCACCACCGTGCAGTCGAGCCCCACGCGACGCAGCAGCAACTCGACCAGCATCTGGTTGGCGGGGTTGTCCTCGGCCACGAGCACGTGGGCCACGTGCGTCGCCGGTGGCGCGCCGGTGACGCCGGTCTGCGCCTCGATCTGCGTGGCGCTTTCATACTTGTCCAATCGCGCCACGTGCCGGGCCTCGACGGCCGCCGGGATCATCAGCGTGAACACCGATCCCTTGCCGGGTGTGCTGCTCAGCGACAGTTCGCCGCCGAGCAGATGAACCAGTTGCTTGGTGATGGCCAGCCCCAGTCCGGTGCCGCCGAACTTGCGCGTCGTGCTCGTATCGGCCTGGCTGAAGGCCTCGAAGATCGCCTGCTGATGCTCCGCGCTGATGCCGATCCCCGTGTCCTCCACGTCGAACCGCAGCCACGTGCTGCCGTCGTCACGGGTTTCGAGGGAGACATTGATGTACACGTGGCCGGATTCCGTGAACTTGATGGCGTTGCCGGCCAGATTGATCAGGCACTGACGCAGCCGCGTCGGATCGGTGCGGATGAACTGGGGCAACGCGTCGCATTGCAACACGTCGAAACGCAACTGCTTTTGCTGGGCCTTCGGACGCAGCAAGGAATCGACCCCTTCCAGAAGCTGCCCCAGGTCGGTCTCCAGCATCTCCAGGGTCAGCTTGCCGGCCTCGATCTTGGAGAAATCCAAAATGTCGTCGATCAGATCGAGCAGGTTTCGGGCGCTTTGTGCAATCGTCCGGGCGAACTTGCGTTGCTCTTCATTGAGATCCTCTCGCTCCAGCAGTTCGCTGAATCCGACGATGGCGTTCATGGGGGTGCGAATCTCATGGCTCATGTTGGCCAGGAAGTCGCTTTTGGCGCGATTGGCCATCATGGCCTGCTGGGCCAGAAGCTGCGCCCGTTCGGCGGCCTCGGCCAACTGTCGGTTGGCCCGCTCCGTCGCCTGGCACGCGTCGGTCGCCTGCTTGCGGGCCTGCTCCAGGGCCTCCTGGGTGCGTCGCTGCACGGTGACGTCCCGGAAGTTCAAAACGCGTCCGCAGACGCGCCCCCCGCGGACCAATGGCCGTTCGTGCACCTCCAGGACCTTGCCGTCCTTGAAGTGCAGGACGCCGGCCTCCCCGGCCGCGGCCGCCTGGCCCGAAACAATCCGCCGCAGGGCCTGCGGGTTCGCCAGCCTGTCTTCGAGCATATCGCCCAGCGCGGGCCAGTCCGCGGGCACGTCCGTGTCCAGGCCCCAGATACGCCGGAATGGCGTGTTGGCGTCGATGACGGCGTTTTCGTGATCCACGGCCACGATCCCGTCGGCGGTCGATTCGAGCGTGGCGCGCAACAGGTCCTCGCTGTCGCGCAGCTCCCGCTCAATCCGTCGAATCCGGCTCAGTTCCTTGTCCGCGGTCGTATCGTAGAGCACTCCCTGTCGACCGATGACCTCGCCTCGCACGTTACGAGCACGCACGCTGAACAGCGTCACGAAAAGGTCCTTCCCCCTTGCCGACCGCAACGCCAGATCACGAATCTGGGGCCCCCCGTTCTTCAGGCCCGCCAGCACATCGGGGGCCTGGGATGCCTCTTTCCAGAACCGATCCGGCAAGAAGACCTGCCCCACCAGGCCCGACGCATCCGACAGGCCCAGCAGTTGCAGCAGAGCCGGGTTGACATACGTCGTGCGCCCCTCCAGATCGGTGGTGAACACACAGTTGTGCGACTCGGCCAGCAGTTGCCTGTGGCGATCCTCCTCCGCCTGGAGTCGCTCCTTCAGCGCGCGCAGCACGTCCGTCTGCGTGATGAGGCCGCGCAGGGCGCCGTCCTCCATAACCACCAGCCGGCGGATCTTCCGCTGGTCCATCAGGCGGCTGGCGGTCACGATCGAGCAACTGGCTGACACGCTGACCACCCGGTTCGACATCGCCTCCCGCAGAAGCGTCTGGGCCGGGTCGCGGTTGGCGGCGAGAACCCGCTTGAGCAGGTCGCGCTCCGTGAAGACGCCCCCGACCGTTTCGCCCTCCATGGCGATCACGCAGGAGATGTTCTGCCGCGCCATGACCCGAGCCGCCTGTTGCACCGTCACGCCGGACGACACCACCGCCACGTCCTGGGTCATGATCTCGGCGATTTCCTTGCCCATGTTGTACGTGGTCATGGCGCGGACCAGATCGGTCTGCGTCAGAATGCCCGCCAGGTGGCCCTGCTCATCGAGCACAACCAGACGCCGAATCTTGCGGTCCTCCAAGAGGCGACCGGCCTCGAGGACGCCCAAATCGGCCTGAACCGTGTACAGGGGGCGGCTCATCACCTGGGCGACCGTCATCCGCCGGAAATCGTCGCCTTGGGCCACCGCCCGTTTGAGCAGGTCCGTCTCCGTCACAACGCCCAATAGGTCGTTCCCCCGACAGACGATCAGACACGAGATCGTGTTGTCGGCCATGATCGCCGCCCCATCGACGATGGTGCGATCCGGGTCGATCGTGCACACATCCGGCGTCATGATGTCGCGCACCTGGAGCCACTGCCGTGACGTGGTGACCAGCGGGCTCGGGTCCAGGCGGACCACACTCTCGGCCAGGATCGGATGACTCTGCTTGTCAAACTGCGACACGGCGCATCTCCAAGACTGCACGTCCGTTTCCATTGACCGCGGGAACGGGCCTCTTGCGGGAACCTCCTTTTTACCGGCGTTTCATCCCGTTCGCTGCGTGGGGATTCACCCGAAGAGGTATCGTCGATTCCAGCCGCGCGGTTAACTTCAATCGGAGGGGTCAGCAGTGCGTACGGACGGGCCCGTCCGATACACGCGGCGCCGATCGCGTGGGCGCCGACCGGATTATCGGCCCGTGACGACGCCAGGCCGGAACGGGGGTTATTGCGCGGGCGGGGCCGAGGCGCCACTCTGAAAGGCGTATAGCTTACGCATCGTGGCGACGTATAGAACACCGTTGGCCGCCACCGGTGTCCCGGCAATCGGGCTGTCCAGACGCACGTGGTGCAGCAGGCGCTTCTCCCTGTCGGCGGCAAAGACCCACACGCCGCCTCGCCGCGTGGCCACGTACACCTTGCCGTCGGCCACCAGCGTCGAGGCCCAGATCTCACCGTCGGTCTCATGGGTCCAGTACGCCCGCCCGGTCGCGGCGTCGACGCAGTGGACCATGCGGCCGCAATCGCCCACGAAGACGAGTCCCTCCCACACCGACGGCGTCGTGCAACAATGCTCGCCCATCGCGTAAGACCAGAGCCGGCCGCGGCGCGTCACGTCCCCCTGACCGCTCGCATCCACGCATAGAAGATTCGCCTCCTTTTTGCCCCACCAGATGTCGCCGCCGGCGGTGATGTATACGCGGCCCTCATGGAAGACCGGCATGCTTTTGATGTTGCTGGGGCTCACCTGGCGATTACGAATGTACTGATGCACGTTCTCCTTCGGCGCCTCGGGGTCACAGTCAAACCGCCAGCGACAGTGCAGATCGACCGGCGCATCCGAAGGACGTGGCGGGTCGAACCCGTAGCACACGCCGTCGCCCCCGCAAAAGAACACGACCGGTTCGTCCTCGACCGTCCCCAACGCCGGAGAGGACCACGTCGAATGGAAAATCCGCGGGCCGATGCCCTCGTTCTCCTGGGCCACGAGTCGACCGGTGTGCTTGTCCAACACGATCAGGCTGGGCTTGTCGGGCACGCGGACGCGGTTATGCTCGCCGTTGAGTCCGCTGCTGGTGTTGACGTACAACAGGTCCTTATGCACCAGGACCGAACAGTGCGCCGAGTCGTGCGCCCAGATGCCCAGCTCGGCCGGAATGTCGTACAGCCAAAGGATGTCGGCGTCCTGAGCGGCGATCTCCAGCGGCTCAGTGCCCGCCGGGACCATGTGCCGCCCTTCATCGCGATACGGCCCATCATTGCCGTCGGCTTGGCCCTTGAGATCCAGGCACATCACTTCGTTGCGGTTGCTGACCATGTAGACACGGTCGCCCTCAACCGTGGCGGCCGACACCATGCCCACGCGCGGCCAATCTTTGTAGATGTCCTCGGTCACCTTCGGCACGACCAGTTGCCAGCAGAATCCGCCATCGTCCTCCCGCAGGCACACCAGAATGCCCCGATCGCCCTTGACCCGCGGGTCCTTCGGCGCACCGTTGTTCGTCCCGATGAGGATACGCCCCTGCGAGACCACCGGCGTGGACCACGTTTCGGTCCCCAGCGGAACCACCCACTTGACGTTCAGGCCTGTCTCCGGATCGAATCGATCGGGCAGGCCGACCTCCGCCGACACCTGATTGCGACCGCCCGGTTCACCCCACTGAGGCCGATCCGCCCCCCGTAGAACGCCGCTTGTCAGCAGAACCAGGATTGCCGCCGCACCCCGGCATGCCCATCGGTCTGGTCTCATGGAGCGCATGGATCTCCTCGAACACACGTCTTTTCCGGTACCCTCTACCGCCGCCTCAAGTTCACGGCATGAACCTGCCAAGACATTGTAGCATACGGACGTGAGATTCTGAACGGGCGGGCCTTCGATTTGAGCGGGCATATCCCCGATGGACCGGCGGACTGCGACGGTCGGGCAATAAACCACTCACGTCAAGGGCGACATCGCCGGTGCCCGTCTCGATGAACGGGCGGCATTACCCTCGGTATCGGCCGACGCATCCCCCCCCTCGCCCGCCGCCGAGCCGAACCGCGTCTGCCAGTCCTTCAGCTTGGCCATCCACTGCGTCCACTGGGCCTGATCGGGCTTCTTCACGCCGGCCAGCGCATCCAGAAGCAGGGTCTTTCGGGCCGCGTCCACGTCGGGCCGAGCCAGCCACTCCTCGATCGCCTGGACGAACGGATCGGCCGCGGTGATATCGTTCTGCCGCAGCAACCGCCACGTAAACACCCCCGCCGCCTTCGGGACATCCGAGGCGTCCAGATGCGCCTGGAGCAGGAGCAGACGGATGGCCGTCTGCGTGTCCGTGTCCTTGGCCGCCTCGGCCTTACCGTCGGCCAGGGTCAGCAATTCACGATAACGCGCCTCTAGCTTTGAGAGCCGCTTGGCCCACGCCAGCACGGTTGCGGCATTTTGCCGGTCCAAAATGGCCCGCATTGCCTGCCAAGCCGACTCGGCCTCGCCGTTGGCGCCCAGCAACCCGCTCAACCACGTCAGATCACGCTCGTCACCGGCCTGCGCCGCCGCCGAGATAACCACCCGACGGACCGCCGCGCTGCGGTCGGACTGCAGCTCCTTCTCGCGAAAAAACGCCATCGCCGCCGTCTTGTCGAGATTCAGCAACCCCGTCGCGGCGGCCTGACGAAGACCGTTGGCGCTATCCTGCTGCAGGGCCTGCTCAAACAGAGGCCGGAATAACGTATCGGCTGCGGCCTGGACCCGGGGCCGGTCAGCCAGATGGGCCATCGCGTTGAGCAGCGCGACGCGAGCTGTTTCGTCCCTTGTCTCCCGGGCGGCCGTGTAGGTGTTTGCCAGGAGCCCCGTGTACCGCTCGACCGCCTCATCGGTGAGTCCGTCGAGCCCCACCAGCTTGCGAAGCACATCCGCCCCCTGGGCCACCATGCGACCGTCCTCGGCGGCCAGATACTCCGCCGCCAGCTCCAGCGTGCGGTCCCGGATCGCCGGATCCAGCTTGATCGGTGAGCCGGGCGAAAACGCGAAGAAGCACGCCTCTCCCAGGGCGTCGAAGATCGCCGTGGCGACCTCACGGTCTGTCTCCACCTCCAATTGCTTGAGCAGGACCTGAGCCGGATCCAGGGCGCTCTTGCCGGCCAGGACCTTGGCCGCCGCCAGACGCACGTCGCGGTCACTATCGGTCACCGAGGCCAAGAGCAAAACCCGCAGTTCCTGCGGCACACTGCCCGGATAGGCGCTGACCTTGTCCAGGGCCCAGAGCTTCTCGGCGGGCCATTCACTGCTGAGCTTCTCGATCAGCATCTTGGCCTTGCCGGCCTCGTCGAGGCGGGCATAGTCCCGATCGAGCCCGGTCAGATACTTGCCCCGCCACAGGTCGCGTTCGGCGGCCAGACGCCGCATTCGCTCATTCTGCGCGGCGGCCCGCTCGCGCTGAGCCGCCATCAGGTCGCGGATGATCTGCGGCGGACTCTTGGCTTGCAGCTTTTCGAGAATCCCCCGGAAGGTCTGCGGATCAGTCCCCGCGGGAATGCCGAACGCCTCGTGCAGCTCATCACGGGCACGGGCGGCGACCTGCGGATCGGGGTCGTCCACCAAGTCGATCAGCGTGGCAATGGCCTCCTTGCGCGGCCACAGGCTCAGGGCGTACACGACATTCAGGCGGACCCGCGTCTCCATGTCTCCGCTGCGTGCCCACTGCACCAACCGGGGGCCGATCTGCTCGTACTCGAAGACCAGCAGGGCCTCCGAGGCCAGGCGGACCTCATCGGGCGACTCCGACAGGAGCAGACCCATCAGGGGTTCGAGAAAGGCATCCGGCCGGCCCACGGTCCCCACCACGGCCCGGCTGCGAATCAACCCGCGGCACACCGCCCGGCGCGCGTCGGGATTGTCCTTCGCCAGAAGCCCTGAGACCAACACAGCACGGGCGGGCTGATCCGACCGCCCCAGCAGGACCACTGCCGCGTCCACACGGCTCTGCGTGGTGGGCCCCTGCATCAGGGCCGTCCGCAATACCCGGAGTTGCGCATCTTCGGCTTCGGTCGCGGCCACGGCCGAGGGGGGGGCTGCCGGGGGGAGAGCCTCCGCGCCGGCCAAGCTCGGAACCGGCGCCCACGTGAGGATCAAAACGATGATGAGACCTGCTCGCTTCAAGGCTACTCCACCCGAACGCATGCGAGTCCTGAGACGGATGAATGCGTAGAAATCAGCCGCTGGACTTGATTCTACGCCCTGCCCCACTATCCGTCAAACAAGAACGCTTGGCGATGGACGATTCTTTCACATTTTCGGCCGATAACCTGCGCCGCCCTGCCCCTGAAACCGCCGCTGCGCCCCGACGGTCCAACAGGATCAGGCGCCGTCTGCTCTTTTTATCGTCAATTCGCCTACGCCGTTACAGGGAATTCACACGGCTTGATGCATCCCGGCGTCATCATCGCCCCCGTCGACACAGGTTGACCGAGGCGAGGTGTTTTGTATGTTTTTCATGGAGGGTGTGCCGCATTATCAGTACGAGGACAAGGGGAGAAAACATGAAACACTGGATCGCCTGGCTCACCCTCGGGGCGTGCCTGCTGTTGTTCGGCTGTCAGGAAACCGCCCATCAATCCGCCCCCACGCGACTCGTTCCCAACGAGACCGCGGGCCACACCAAAGGGGTCGATTTCTGCCGGGATATGGACCTCTTCTACAACGAGAGCTTTGCCCTGTCGCCCCAGGAGGATACGCGGCTGTTCCACGCGCGGATCGCCGGCTGCCGGTTGCATCGCACGCGCCTGAACGCCCGGTCGCTCTGCACCGCCTTGACCACGGCCATCAGCCCCCGCGCGGCGTCGCCCGAAGAACCCATTCTGCTGGCCGAGGCCGAAACAGCGCCCGGGACCCGCGCCGTGCCCTGATCCACGGCCCTACCCGTGCCCTGGGTCTGCCGACGAGGCCTCCAGTCCGCGGATGAGCCGGTACGGCAATAGCAACAGAAAAAAACCCACCAGGCCGAAGCTGCTGTCGATCAGCCGCCAGAACAACGGGATGCCGCGCAGCGGCCCCATCACCAGAGGCATCACGAAGGCGATAGTGCATCCGACCATAAACGCCTGGACAATCCAGATATTCCGCACCGGGTCCTTAATCGCACCGACCATGAGCACCGCCAGGACGATACAGGCGTAGCCCAGCCAATCCATACAGTAGGCGATCACGGGATACGTGGTGTAGGTCGTGGCGAAGGCGATGTGAAGATGCTCGAACCACGCCGCCACGGTGGGCCAACGCTCCTCCACGAAGGTCCCCCTGCCGAAACGGTCGGCCATCCACGTCGTCTCGGCCCGAACAAAGACCACCGTGTGCAGACCGAACACGAGCCCCACGAAAAACAGGCTCAGGCACACGCGAATGCACGCCAACGTTCTCTTTCGGCTCGCCATGTCTTGTCCTCACCCAATGCCATCCGACGTGGCTCAGATAACATAGGCGTCGGCGGTCTCCCGGTCAACGCCGGGCCGCTCACACGCCAGGGCCCGGACCTGAAGGCCGAGAATCGCCCGGTCATCAAGCCGCGCGGCCGCCGCGCCGGGACCGTCGGCCCAGGCTCGAATCTCATCCACCAGCCGCTCCACCTCCGCCGCGCGCCGCTGGCCGAGAAACGCGGTCAGCTCGCCGGTCCGGTAGGGGTCATCCTTGCCCGCGCTTTCGACGACACCATCGGAGACGAACAACAGCGTATCCCCCGGCTTCAGATATAGGCTTCGGATCTGCAGCGCCAGGCGTGGTTCGATGCCCAACAGCAGGTTTCGCGCGTTGGACAGCGGACGCACCGTCTCCTCGGCATCGGCCGGGCACAGCCACGGCTCCGGTTGGTGGCCGCAGTTGGCATACTCCAGGCGGCCCGAACGGGTATCATATAGCGCAAGGAAAACCGCCGCGAAGCTGCCGGACGGAGCCAGCCGCACCAAATGGCTGTTCAACTCGTTGGCCAGGGTATCCAAACCGGTGTGGTGGTCCAGCCAGCCCAGGAACGTGCTCTTGAGCACGGCCGTCAGAAACGCCGCGCCCATCCCGTGCCCGCAGACGTCGCTGAAGAGGATCACCACGCGGTCCTCGTCGACGGCGGCCACGTCGAAGTAATCGCCGCCGACCCGCTCCGCCGGCTCGAACCGAGACGCCCACCGGATGTGTTGCTGATGCGGCATCCGCTCCAGCGGCGGCAGGAACTTCTCCTGCACCTGCCGGGCCCGATCCAGGTCCATGCCGATCCGATTGGTATAGCGATGCAGGTCTTGAAGCGCCCGGGCCAGTTGTTCGGTCTTCTCTTCGTTGTCATATTCCACGCGGCCGATCACCATCATCGCGACGTACACCAGCCCGAATAACACCACCGACGCCAGACCCAGCAGAATCGCCTCGTACCACAACGCGTGAATCGATGCGTAGAACAGGCTCGGCCCGGTCACCAGCACCACCGCCATACCGGCGTACAGCCCCGCCGCCCGAAAGTACGTGCGATGATCGCGCAACGTCCGAGGCCCACGCTCGAACCAGTCCACGATATGATCGAACTGCGTCGTGCAATAGCTCGACCGCACCGTCAGCTCCGCCCCGCGCAGCGAAACCTCAGTGCAGGCGATGTGCACCCCCTGCTCCGTATAGAGCGCCGCCGGAGCCGATCGGCCCGGCCCCGACGCTCGTCGAGCCACCACGGCCTTTCGTACCACCCACAGGAAGATAACGGTCTCCATCAACTGATCGCGATCCAGCCGCGCATCCAGGTGACACCGACACACACCCAATGAAGCCAAAAAACGCCACACGCCGGCGCACGCCCCCGCCTCGCCCGCCTCCAGCACCGTGCCGCTCCGGGTCACTCCGGCCACCTGGCCTGCCTCCGTCAGCACCACGTCTACCGTCGTGCTCTCCGAGGCCTCGGCATCGGCCTCGGCCACAACCTCGTAGCGCAGCCAGCGTGCCAGTCGATACACGTCCTCCCGCAACGCGCCTCGCCGCAGCCGCAGCGCGGCAAAACGCAACCGCCATCGCGTCAGCCACGACACCGACGGCGCGACTATCTGTGAAGGCATCCGACCGTTTGGTTTTCGCACTTGCAGCACGCCCATTCTCCCTGATTGGCCACGACACGGGACCGCGCAACTCTTTGCTTTACGCCGACTTGCCGAAGTGGTTCCGTCAGCCGGCGTTTTTTCGGGGCGGGCGAAAAAGACGCCTCCTACTCCGGAACCGCACGGCCGTGCGGGGCGTATGCCCTGTACAGGCCCTCTGGGCAGGGCAGGGAGAACGCCGAGCGGACGACGGCATTGTCGGGCCCCAGCGGTCCGGAAGCAAGGAAAAGAACATGCACGGGCAACGCCCGCAGATGGAGGACAGATTATGAAGAGTCTGTTGTATATTCAAGCTTCCCCCCGCCGGGATCGGTCACGTTCGATCAGGGTCGCCGACAGGTTCGTGCAGGCCTGCCGGGATCGGCAGAAGGAGCTGGAGGTGATCCGCCTGAACCTGTTTGAGGCCGACCTGCCCGTCTTCGACGGGGCGGCCTTGGAGGCCAAATACGCGATTCTGCATGGCCAGGACGTCCGCGCTGAACACAAGGCCGCGTGGGCCGAGGTGGAGGCCGTCATTGAAACGTTCCGCCGGGCCGACGCCTACGTTTTTGCCGTTCCCATGTGGAACTTCGGACTCCCCTACCGGCTGAAGCACTACTTCGACGTGCTCATCCAGCCTGGTTATACCTTCACGTTCGACCCGGACGCCGGATACAGCGGGCTGGTGACGGGCAAACCCGCGATGGTCGTTTATGCCCGAGGCGGGGCCTATCCTGCCGACACCCCCATGGCCGCCTACGACCTGCAGAAACCGTATGTCGAGCAACTGCTGCGGTTTATCGGCTTCGAGGACATCGGCTCGATCATCGTTGAGCCGACGCTGCACGGCTCGGCCAAGGACAAAGAAACCGTCGTGAACAAGGCGACTGAGGAGGCCCGCCGCCTGGCCGGCGACTGGGCGGCGGCGTGAGCGAGTGCGCAACCCCGCAGCCACGGCGGTTTGAGAGGCCCTTGTATTCCGGTCGGAAATGAAAACAAAGCTATTGAAAAACCCCGGCGCATCCCGTAGGGGATATCAGGTCAAACAGTCATGCGGGGATGAACGATGACGTCGGAAGAAGCACACATGAAACCCACCGGGAAGGGCTTCAAGGTGCAATGTCCGCTCCTGGGCCTGTTTGCATCGGTGGTCCTGGCCGTGCCCGTTGCGGCGTCCACGGACCCGAACACCCTTAAGGATCTGGACGATTGCCTGCGGTACGCCGCTCTGCACAACGCCGGGCTGCAGGCCCGTTTCGAAGCGTTCAAGGCCGCCGTCGAGGCCGTGCCCCAAGCCCAGGCCCTGCCCGACCCCCGATTCGAGTACCGCTATTTCATCGAGCACGTTGAGACCCGCGTCGGCCCACAGGAGCACTCGTTCGGCTTCATGCAGACGTTTCCGTGGTTCGGTAAGATCGCCGCGCGAACGGACGCCGCGGCGGCGGCGGCCAAGGCGGCCCACAAGCGCTATGAGGCCGAGCGGTTGAAGCTGTTCTACGAAGTGCGAAGCGCGTACTACGAATACGCCTACCTGCATCGCGCGGTGCGCCTGGCCGACCAGAATGTTGAGTTGGTCAGGCACTTTGAAGAGGTGGCCCGCGCCCGATTCGCCGCGGCCGCCGGCTCGCACCCCGACGTGTTGCAGGCCCAGATCGAGGTGGACATCCTGCTCGACCGTCTGGCCCGCGTTCGCGAGATGCTCAAGCCCCAGCGGGCCCGGTTGAACCGCGTGATGAACCGCTCGAGCACGGCCGCGGTGCCGCCACCTGGACCGCTGGAGTACCAGCCTGTCGCGGTTTCAACCGAGCAGCTCCTGGCGCGGCTGCGCATGGCCAACCCTCAGTTGACCGCCCTGGACCACGAACTGGACGCGGCGCGAAACCGCATCGCCCTCGCCGAAAAGCGAACCTACCCCGACGTGACCCTCGGCCTGGGTTGGATCGACACGGGCCGAAGCAGCATGCCCGTCCACGACAGCGGCAAGGACCCCGTGATCGCCACCCTGTCGGTCAACCTGCCGATCTGGGCCGACAGCTACAATGCCGGCAAGCGACAGGCCCAGGCCGCGGCCAGACAGGTCCGTTTGGAGCGGATCCAGAAGGAAAACGATCTGGCCACGCGGGCCCTGGAGGTTCTGTTCGGACTGGAGGATGCCGAACGGCGGGTCCGGCTGTATCGCGAAAGTCTGGTCCCAAAGGCCCGCCAGATGGTCCAGGTCGCCGAGGACTCATACCGTACGGGGGCGGTCGACTTTTCCACGCTTATCGAGGCCCAAAGATCGCTCTTGCGCTTCGAGCTGGAGGATGAGCGGGCCCTGGCCGATCACTTCCAACGTCTGGCCGAGCTGGAGATGCTGGCCGGCGGACCCCTGAAGCCCTAGTATTGGTGGGGATTTACCTTGATTTGCTCATAAGGAAAAAAGCTGAACAGAACCCTAGCAATATAGTAGAATTACCATGATTTGACTGTGGCCAAGGATTGTCATAGACCATGTCGAAAACCGGAAGACAGTTCGTCAGACTCGCCCGAGGATTGGCCCTTGTCCTCCTCGTGGTTGTGGGGTTTGCCGGTGGCTTCATCGCGCGGGCCCACTTTGGCCCGTCAACCGAAAGCATCGCCGACCAGACCGACGAAGAAACGATCTGGACCTGCTCGATGCATCCAAACGTGCGTCGTAACGCGCCCGGTCAGTGCCCCCTCTGCGGAATGGACCTTATTCCCCTGTCGCAAAGCGCCGCCGCCCGGACCGAATTGCAGATGTCCGAGGAGGCCGCCAAACTCCTGCGGATTCAGACCCACCCCGTGACCCGCCGCTTTGTCACCACCGAGGTTCGGATGGTGGGCAAGGTCGACTACGACGAGACGCGGATCAAGACTATTACGGCCTACGTTCCCGGGCGGATCGACCGATTGTTTGTGGATTACACGGGCATCACGGTGCGACCGGGCGATCACATGGTCGAGCTGTACAGCCCCGAGCTCATCAGCGCCCAGGCCGAATTCCTCCAGACCGTCGAGGCCGTCGGGAGACTGACGCCGAACAGCTCCCCCACGCTGGCCCAGTCGGCCCGGGCGACCCTGGCCGCGGCCGGGGACAAGCTGCGGCTCCTGGGCCTGACCGCCGAGCAGGTCGAGCAGATCGAGAAAAGTGGACGCGTCGTCGATCACCTGACCATTTATGCGCCCCGCGGTGGGGTGGTCATCGAGAAGAACGCCCACGAAGGCATGTACGTCCAGACGGGCACACGGATCTACACCATCGCCGATCTGAGCCGCCTGTGGGTCAAACTGGATGCCTATGAATCCGACATGCAGTGGCTGCGCTATGGCCAGCAGGTCGAGTTCACCACCGAGGCCTATCCCGGCCAGGTGTTTACGGGCACGATCAGCTTCATCGACCCGGTGCTCAACGACCGCACGCGAACGGCCAAGGTCCGCGTCATCGTGGACAATCCCGACGGCCGCCTCAAGCCCAATCTGTTCGTCCGGGCCACCGTCCGTGCCTCGGTCGCGGCGGGTGGACGCGTGATCGACCCGCGGCTGGCGGACAAGTGGATCTGCCCCATGCACCCGGAGGTGGTCAAGGACCAGGCCGGGACGTGTGACGTCTGCGAGATGGCCCTGGTCACGGCGACGGAGTTGGGCTACGCGCCCGCCGCCGTGGCCGGGCCGCCTCCGCTGGTCATTCCCGCCTCGGCCCCGCTGATCACCGGCAAGCGCGCGGTCGTCTATGTGTCCGACCCGAACGCCGCGGCCCCGACGTTCCGGCTGCACGAGGTGCGCCTCGGCCCTCGCGCCGGCGACGATTACATCGTTCTGGAGGGACTGCGAGCCGGTCAGCACGTGGTCACGAACGGGGCCTTCAAGATCGACTCCGAGATGCAGATCCGCGGGAAGATCAGCATGATGAACCCGGACCAGGACACTCCGGTACACGATGCGCACGGCCACGCCGGGACCGACGAAGCGACCCCCGCAGACACAGGTATCCAGACGCACTGCCCGGTCATGGGCAACCCCATCGACAAGGACATCTTCACCGAGTACCGGGGCAAGAAGGTGTACTTCTGCTGTCCCGGATGCATCGAACAGTTCCTGGCCGAACCCGAGAAGTACCTGGACAAACTGCCGCAGTTCAAGGTCTCCCAGGAGCCTCCGCAGGACCCCATCCAGGAAGACCACCGAAATCACGAAACCGACATGTAAACGGAAAGGGGATATCATGAACGCTAAGAGATGGATCACAGTCGCAAGCCTGAGTGTCGCAGCGGTGGCGCTGGCGTGGAGCCTGAGCGGCTGCAAAAAGCAGCAGCCCGCCGCCGGACCGACGCATACCGGCACGGTGGAGGCCGCCACCGTCCAGACAACCTGTCCCGTGATGGGCAATCCCATCAACAAGGACATCTCCGTCGAGTATCAAGGCAAGACGGTGTACTTCTGCTGTCCGGCCTGCGTGGACCAGTTCAATGCCGAGCCCGAAAAGTACCTGGACAAACTCCCGCAGTTCAAGGACGCCGTGAACGAGGCAACCGACGAGGCCGGGGCGATGATGCACGAGGCGGCCGGCACGGCGCAGGCGGCTCTGGCCGGTCTGACCGAGCAGACCACCTGCCCGGTCATGGAAGGCCCCATCAACAAGGACCTCTTCGTGGAGCACCAGGGCAAGAAGGTGTACTTCTGTTGTCAGGCGTGTGTGGATCAGTTCAAGGCCGAGCCGGAGAAGTATCTTTCGAAGCTGCCTCAGTTCCAGAAGTAATCGGGGCCGCCGACTTTGGCGAGGGTGACCATGTCCGCCGAACCGCTTCCACGTGACGGGCAACAGGGTCTTTTGGCGCGGGTGATCGCGTTCTGCCTCACGCACCGGCTGGTGGTGGGTTTGGTGGTCGTGGCCGTCATCCTCGCGGGCATCGCCGTGGCGCCCTTCGACTGGGACATCGGTTGGCTCGCGCGCAGCCCGGTGCCGGTGGACGCCATCCCGGACATCGGTGAGAACCAACAGATCATCTTCACCGAATGGCCGGGCCGCAGCCCCCAGGACATCGAAGACCAGATCACCTATCCGCTCAGCGCCGCGCTGAGCGGCGTGCCGCGGGTCAAGAGCATCCGCGGCAACAGCATGTTCGGCTTCTCCAGCGTCTACGTGATCTTCGAGGACGGCGCCGACTTCGACTGGTCCCGCAACAAGCTCATTGAGCGGCTCAACTCGCTGCCCGCCGGGACCTTGCCCGAGGGCGTGCGGCCCGCCTTGGGCCCCGATGCGACGGCCTTGGGACAGGTCTTCTGGTACACGCTGGAGGGACGCGATGAGCAGGGCCGGCCCACCGGCGGCTGGGACCCGCAGGAGTTGCGATCCATCCAGGACTGGACCGTGCGGTACGCCCTGCAGTCGGCCGAGGGCGTCGCCGAGGTCGCCTCGGTCGGCGGCTTCGTCAAGGAGTACCAGATCGACGTCGACCCGGATGCCATGCGCGCGGCCCAGGTCACCCTGCGGCAGGTGTTCGAGGCCGTCCGTGCCTCCAATCGCGACGTGGGCGCCCGCACGATCGAGGTTAACCAGGTGGAGTACGTGGTGCGGGGGCTGGGCTTTGTCCGTTCCCTGGAAGACCTGGAAAACGTCGTTGTCGCCGTCCGTGACAACGTCCCGATTCTGCTGCGGCACATCGCCCACGTGCATCTGGGCCCCGCGCCGCGGCGGGGCGCGCTGGACAAGGCCGGGGCCGAGGCCGTCGGCGGGGTCGTCGTGGTGCGGCACGGACAGAATCCCCTGACCGCCATCCAAAACGTCAAGGCCAAGATCGACGAGATCAGCTCCGGCCTGCCCCGAAGGACGCTGTCCGACGGCACGATCAGCCAGGTTCGCATCGTGCCCTTCTACGATCGCACGGGCCTGATCTATGAGACCCTGGGCACGCTCAATGACGCCTTGGGCCAGGAGATCCTCGTCACCGTCATCGTCGTGCTCGTGATGCTGCGCCACATCCGCAGCAGCATCCTGGTCAGCGGCCTGCTGCCGCTGGCGGTGCTGGGCTGCTTCGTCGCCATGCGTCTGACCGGCGTCGATGCGAACATCGTCGCCCTGTCCGGCATCGCCNNGGCACCATGGTCGACATGGGCATCGTGATCTGCGAGAACATCGTGCGGCATCTGGCGACGGCCGAGCCGGGCGTGGGGCGACTGCGGGTGGTGTATGACGCCTCCAGCGAGGTCGCCTCGGCCGTGCTGACCGCCATCGCGACGACGGTGGTCAGCTTCCTGCCCGTGTTCACCATGACCGGCGCCGAGGGCAAGCTCTTCAAGCCCCTGGCCTATACGAAGACTTTCGCCCTGATCGCCTCGGTCGTGGTGGCCCTTACGGTGATCCCCCCGCTGGCCTATACGATCTACCGCCGCCGGGATATGGGCCACCGGGGCAAGCCGAACGGCGGTCGTGGCGGGACGTTCATGCAGATCCTGTTGGTCATCGTCGTGCTCGTGTTGCTCGCGCGCTACTGGCAGCCGCTGGGGCCGGACAAGGGCCTCATACGCAACGCGGCCTTCACGACCCTGCTGCTGGGCGTGGTCCTGCTGTTGATCTACGCCCTGCGGTGGGGCTACACCAGGATTCTGGCCTGGTGCCTGGAGCATAAACTGCTCTTCATGTCGATTCCGGCCGTTCTGGTGGTCTGCGGCGGTCTGATCTGGCGGTCGATGGGCAAGGAGTTCATGCCCGCGCTGGATGAGGGGTCGTTCCTGTACATGCCCTCCACGATGTTCCACGCCTCCATCGGCGAGGCCCTGGACGTCCT
>NPIE01007580.1_pt1 | contig 20882 bp, 17 predicted proteins | sample 8637661 | NCBI WGS metagenome assembly NPIE01 (sample SAMN07420842, study PRJNA396082) | bioreactor metagenome | isolation source: sample BA12 brine-fed electro-methanogenic bioreactor BA | place: Japan: Kochi | collected 2016-12-09
AAAAACGATAGTGTCCTTTAAACCGATAATGGTGCCGACAAAGATATTGTCTTCCGGGTCGAATTCTATATGCGCTTTATATCCTTTGTAATTCATGGTTCTACTCCGATCTTGGCAAGAAATTGTCTGGCCGCCTTAACGCGGTATCTCAAGGCTTCCTTTTCCGGGTGTGGCCGATGAAAATAGGCGCGAATACCGTCTTTCTCAAAGGTAACACCTTTGCCACCCTCGATAACTCGGCAGCCTGCGGCAACCAGTAGAGATTCAATTTTCTTCCATTCGATGTTACCGTCCACCGGATCATCGAATAGTCTGGCCAGTGTTTTTTCTTGCCTCTTGTTCATCAAATAATGATAGCAATTGACGCTATCATGTGCAATCAGAAAATGATAGCACAGGTTGGCCTACTAAAAGAAACGGAAACACCGCGTTCATAAAGCAAACGACAACGCAACCTCATTGTCGGTCTTGCTCGTTTCCCGAACTGGGACGCTTGTACCAGAACCCGCAGAGCCGGCGAAAACGTACGGCAAACGGCATGAGCGCCATGAAGAGGATCCAGCCGATAATCTGCAGGTTCGAATACCAGCGCAACTTCCGGGCCGAAGTGACGGCGGGCGGCTCGGTGATGATGACGAATGTCTGCCCTCGCCTTCGTCCCCACTTCCTGAGGTGACGTGAGAGAAGGACTTCTTCGGCGGCATAGAGCTTTTCGTCAAAGCCGCCGACGGCCTGGAAAGCGTCACGGCGGCAGAAGAAGAAACTGCCGGCCGCGGTGCGGGTGAGCAGGGATATCCGCTTCCAGAGACCGATAGCGAAACGGCCGACACCACTGGTCTCCCCCTCGAAATGAACCACGGCGCCGCCGCCGACGCAGAGTCCGCCACGAAGCAGGTGGAGTGCTTTGCTCAGCAACGGTGGCTCGATTCGGGTGTCGGCATCGACAAAGATCAGAAATTCCGCCTCACTGGCTGCAGCCCCGGCATTGCGGGCCCGGGCGATCTGGTTGACCGGCTCATACACGACGCGGTCTGCTCCACCGGCTTTCGCCAACGCAGACGTGTCATCGCTTGAATGATTATCAACCACAATGCACTCGCCGGGGAGACCCTGACCGGCCATGGCCCGGCGCACCGCGACCAGGGTGGCGGGCAGTTCCTCCGCCTCGTTGTAGGCGGGAATGATGATCGCATAAACGGGTGACTGCCTGGATGAGCGGTGGCCGTCAGCCCCATCTCCGGGGCTGGTCATGACGGTGTTCCCAACGTCTTGCCGATGACCCGGGCCAGTTCCTCAACAACGTACGGTTTTGAAAGAGCTGCCGAGAAACCGTATCGGTCATACGAGGCGATGACCGGGTCGTTGGAATAGCCGCTCGAGACGACCACCTTTACCGACGGGTCGATCCCCCTGATCTCCCGCAGGGTTTCCTCACCGCCTTTGCCGCCGGGAATGGTCAGATCGAGGATTATCAGATCCGGTGGGCTGCCAGTGGCGATTGCCTGCCTAAATCTTGCCAGGCACTCGTCCCCGTCCCGAGCGCATTCCACTTGATGACCGAGCGCCTCGAGCATCGAGGTGGTTACGTTGAGGATCATCTCATCATCGTCCATCAGCAGGATACGGGCCGGTTGTGTCTCTCCGGCCAGGAAGCTGCTCTTTTCCGAGCGGGCTGCAAGTGATGTGTCGGCCGGAAGAAACAGCGTGAACACCGAACCGACACCGGGGATGGAGGTAACCGTGATGTGTCCGTCGTGTTTATTGATGATGGACAGGGTAATCGCCAATCCGAGGCCGCTGCCCTCCCGTTTGGTGGAAAAATAGGGGTCGAAGATCTTTTCGACAACGGAGGCAGGAATGCCTACGCCGGTATCGGAAATCGATATCTTGACGTAGGACCGTGATGGATCCAATGCCGGATCGGCGGCAGACGGATCGGCAATGTTTTCACAGCGAAGGTCAATAATACCGCCGCCAGGCATCGCCTGGCTGGCGTTGATGACCAGATTCTGGATCACCTGGCTGAGCTGGCCGCGGTCCGCCCTGACCATCCAAAGGCCCTCGGCGAAATGGTATCGGCAGGTTGTCGTACTCCCGTGCAAAACGAATTCGGCCGAATCCTTGATCAGCTCTTTCAATGATGTCTGTTCCTTGACCGGCTCCCCGCCCTTGGCAAAGGTGAGTAACTGCTGGGTCAACGCCTGGGCGCGAATAGTCGCTTTTTTCGCAGCGGAAAGGAGGAGTCGGGTTTTCTGGGGCACCTTCACGTCGAGCAAGGACAGGCTGATACTACCCAGAATGGCAGTCAATATATTGTTAAAATCATGAGCTATGCCCCCTGCCAACACGCCGGTCGACTCAAGTTTCTTGACCTTGAGCGCCTCCTGTTCGAGTCGCAGTTTATCAGTAATATCATCCACCAGGCAGAGCATCCCCACCGTTTCATCGGCCACGTTGGTCAGGGGGGTGTTGTACCAGTTGCAGGTGATTATCCTGCCGGATTTGGTGATGTTGTCGTTTTGGTTGCGGGTCGACCGCCGGCTTTCCAATAGTGTGCTGAAAACGGCCTCCACCTGCGCCTTTGCCGAATCGGGCACAATCATCCGGGCAGGTGCACCGATGGCTTCGTCTCGGGTGAAGCCGAAAATCTTTTCACAACTGTGGTTCCACTCCCGGATCACGAAATCCCGGTCGAAAATAACGATGCCCAACGGCGATTGCGACACAATGTTTATCAGCCGCTGGCTGCTGGCGCGCAATGCCTCTTCGGTATCGCGATGCTCGGCAATTTCCCGCTCCAGATTGGCGGTCCGCCGATCTACCAGTTCTTCCAGATGATCACGGTAATTTTCGATATGCCGGAAACTACCGCGCAATCGTGCAGTCATTTCATTGAACAGGTGCCCGAGCTTACCCAGATCATCTTCGCCGGTCACACTCACCGAGGTGTCGAGATTGCCGTCAACGATCTGCTGAGCCGACATGCGCAATGCGTTGACCGGTCGGCTGATCAGGTTGGACAAGGTGATGACGGCTGCTATGCCGACAAGTACCGCAACCACGGAAATCATCGTGGAAACCAGGCGCAGGAAGGAGAGCTGTTCCTCGGTTTGGCGCCTGGACAGGTCGAGAAACCGAGATAAGGCGGAGGAAAACTCGCCGAGCGAAACCGGTACCAGACGGGCGGCTTCGCTCGCCTTCTCCTGTTCGTCGACGAACCGCAAGAAAATCTCCAGATAAACACCGGTAGCTCGGGAAATACGAAACGCCTGCAGTTTCTCCGTATTGTTCGGTGCACGGTTTTCCATCACCCCGGCCTGGGTAATGATCATCGTGGCCAGCTCTTGAACCCGTTCGACCGCTTCGTCTGAGTAGCCCAGGAAGTAATCCTTCTCAGCCAACAGCAGTGAGCCGATGGTAAATTGCAGGCGCTTGGCAATGGACGAATCGGACACTGGAACATCTTCCGGATCCAGTCGCGCTTCACCCCGTTTGCCAGCCTCTACCAGGTTCTCGGTATAGGCAAAGAGCCGCTCTGATTCTTTCAGCATCCGACTTTTCATCGCTTCCATGGCGACCAGCGAACGATTGAACTCGGTGAAATGCTCCTCGTAGTTCGTTAGCGCGGCCAGCAACGAAGTGATGGCTGCCTGCTGCTCCCCCTCAGGCACGGTGGCGTACCGTGCTTCCAGCTGCGCCCTGATGCTGCCGATGGTGTCCCTGACTACCCGCGATTGTTCAAGCGTTTCCATCCTGCGAAAGAGCTGCTCGTCATGGACCATCTGATTGAACTGGCGCTCGAGACGAGTGGTAAATGAAAAGAGCTGATCTTGCTTGGACAGGACCCGATCAACACCCCACCAATTGGTCAGGGCAAGGACGATGATCAGGAATAAAAGAGAAGAGAAGGCGATGGTGAGCTTGGCGCGAAATGACATTGATGACGGCCGTCGTGTCAGCAGTAAGCAGGTGTGCGGGTCACTGCTCGGATAGTTTGGCGGTCTCGCTCGCCAGTTCCCGCAAAATAGCCCGGTATTGGTCGGGGTAAGCCAGCAGCTCGATAAAACTGTCCATGCCTTTCTCGGCAACCAGCGGCGACGAGGCCAGATCGTAGTTAAAAACCCACTCCTCGCTCTGTTGAATCGCCGTGAACAGCCGCTGCTTGAACGGTGTATAGAAATCTTGCGGGATATCGCTGCTCGGCGCCAACGCGCCCGAACCCCGGCTCATCTGCTGCTGTGGTTCGTTCTCGGAAAAATAGGTAATGACCTCTTTGGCAAATTCGTGGTTCAGAGACTCCCGGGTAAGCACAATACCATCGATCGGGCCGACCGAACTGTCGGGCAGAGTCGTGTCGATCACTGGAAACACGAAGAAATCAAAATCCACCTCGGGTTCAAGATGGCACGGGCTGCCGGTGAACGTCTGAATCGCCCAGGTACCCATCAGTGTAGCGGCCGCCTCACCTCGGCAGACACGCTCTGCGGCTTCCGCCCAGTCGATCGAGACGGCATCGGCGTTGAAATACCCCTGCTCGACCAATTCCGACCAGATTCGGTAGGTGTTGACGACTTCGGGATCGGTATACAACGCCTCACCGGCCATCAGTGCGGCACGATAACGCGGACCGGCAGTACGCAGGAGCAGATAATCAAACCAGAATTGCGCCGGCCAGCGTTCCCTGGCTCCCAGGGCAAAAGCGGTAATGCCCCTGCTCTGCATAACCTCGCACCATGACAGCAGCTCTGTCCAGGTAGTCGGCGGAGTCAGGTCTGCTTGTTCAGCGAGTCGCTTATTATAAAAAAATACTACCAGATGCTGGGTAATCGGCAGCAGATATTTGTTGCCGTTATAGGTACAGGCCGCATCGGCTATCGATTTGGGGAAGCGGCGGTCGAGTCCTGCTTGCCGCCACAGGTCATCGATCGGCTCGAGTTGTCCCTGATCAACCAGGGTTTGTGTCCGGGCGCCCGCCCAATAGGTAAAGAGCTCGGGAGGACTCCCCTTATCCAGCGTGGAGAGGATCATGGTTTTGAAAGCTTCATGGTCGAGCGGATGAGCAATCAGCCGCCGATCGTGATGGCGCTCGTTGACGATTGCCACCATGTCGTCCAGTCCGCCGCTCAGTTCCCCGGAAAAATAGTGATACAGACTGATCTCCGGCACACTCTGCTGTTCCGGCGGACTCTGCTCCTGTTCGCACCCTGCCAGCCAAACGGCTAGGCTCGCTGTCAGCACCACATTGATCAGCAATCGGTCACACCAGTGCTTCATTGGTCCATCCTGGTTAAATCCCCCGGTCAAGATCATCCGCTTCTCGGCTCAAGCGTATCAAAAAACGCGGGTACAATGAAGGGAAACCTTCGCTGACACCGGTCCCCCCCGCAAAGCGTGTGGCTGCCGGAGCGAGGCGCCTCTGCTCTAGAGCGAATCGTAGTAGGCAATCATCCGCCGACGCATGGCCTCGTCCGGTAGCCGGCCAAATCCTGCTTCCATGTTGTCCTTCATGTGATGGACCTTGGATGTTGCCGGAATCATGCAGGTAACCGCCGGATGAGAGGCGATAAACTTGAGAAAGAACTGCGCCCAGCTGCGACACCCCACCTCCTCGCTCCAACCCGGAAGAGCTACTCCTTTTACTTTACGAAACAACGCACCACGCTGAAACGGGCGGTTGATCAATGTGGCGATACCCAGATCGGCGGCAAGAGGCAACAGCCGCTGCTCAGCGACTCGATTCTCCAGGTTATAGGTCAACTGCACGAAATCGAATGGTTCTGTTTTCAGAAGTTGCTCGAGATCCTCATGGAAGCGACCGTGCGAGGTGGTGATCCCAATGTAGCGAAAGCGCCCCTGTTCTTTCCAGTCTCGCAGGATCGGCAAGTGGGTTTGCCAATCACGCAGATTATGGATCTGCATCAGGTCGATGACGTCGACTCCGATACGTTCCATGGACTGGTGCATCTGTTCGATACCGTTTTGCCGGCCGTCGGTCCAGACCTTGGTCGCCGCAAAAACCTCTTCCCGGTGTCCGGTGGCCCGAAGCATCTCGCCCAGTGCCGCTTCCGAACGACCATACATCGGAGAAGAATCTATTAGGCGGCCGCCGTTTTCGAAAAAAGCCCGGACAACCCCGGCCAGCTGCTCCTTTTCGGCGGAGTCGTTGCCGACATCGAAGGTGCCCCAGGTGCCCATACCCATGACGGGCAACAGTTCACCGGTAGCAGGGATGGCCCGCTGAATCAGAGAAGGGGTCTGTCCCCATGCCTCCATCGGCGGCAGCAACATAGAGACGGCAAGGGCGCCGCTTCCCAGAAGAAACGTTCGCCTGCTGAGACATACGGAGCGCGTATTCATATCAATTATCTCCTCTGTTATCCGCGATCAACGCCGGCGGCCAGCTGTTCCTGACGGGTACCGAGCCGAAAGGAAATCCAGGCCCACAAGCCGGCGAGCGGGACCGCCGCCAAAGCAATGCCGGCCCCGGAAAGGCCGACGGCCAGCAGTCCGGCATAGACCCAGGCGCTGACCGCGTCACCGCCGCGGTAGATCACGGTGTCTATAAAATTTTTGGCTTTATATTTTTCTTCTTTATTCACAACCACATAAAGCATTTCCCGTCCCGGGCGCATGATCGCGTAATTACCGGCCCGGCGCAGGACCTGGACGGCAACGATGACCCATAATGCGGGAGCTATTGCCAGCACCGAAAATCCTGCCACCAGGCCGAGGGGGATAATGGCCAGGGTCCAGGCGAGACCGATGCGTCCTACAATCCGGCTGGTAAAAAGAACCTGAGTAGCCAGGGTGAGGCCGTTGACGGTAAAATCCATGGCGGCGAACAACGCGGTACGCTGGGCCGGATCCGGGAAATGATCCCGGATAATATGTGCCTGCTGGAAATACAGAAATGTAGCCAAGGTGGTAAACAGCAGCATTAAACCGCAGATCCCCATGAGATACGGCGATTGCCAGACCAGCCGGACCCCGGCCAGGATACTGCCGCCCAGCGGCTCGCTGCCGGGATCGGCCGTGCCGCTTTTATGCCTGGCCACCTCAGTTTTCGAGCCGACAGCTGTGGAGCGCCGCCAGGCCGACAGCCGGTTGATGCACAGGATTGCCCAGCCGAGAAACAGCATGGACAACAACAATAAATTGTTCGGGCCAAGCGGCAGTACCAGCACCACCGTCAAAGCCGGCCCGGCCAGTGCACCGGCCGTACCCCCGGCGGCGATGACGCCGAAAAGACGCTTGGCCTGGATGTTGGTGAAAATGTCTGCCATGAAACTCCAGAAGACGGAGACGACGAACAGGTTGAAAACGCTTGCCCAGATAAAAAAGGCCCGCGCCACCCAGGCGTGAGTGATATCGGAGCGAAACAACAGGAAGAACACCAGCAAGTTGCCGATGAAAAAGAGATAAACGAGGGGGAGAAAGCGGCGAGGGGCAAAATGCCGGGTCAGCCAACCGAAGAGCGGCACCACGGCCAGCATCACCAGAAAGGTGCCGCTGAACAGCCATTGCAGGTGCTCAACCCCTCCGGCAATGCCCATTTCGTCGCGCATCGGCCGGATGATATAGTAGCTGCAGAGCAACGCGAAGAAATAGCTGAAAGACCACAACAGCGGCCGCCACTCTCCGGGTTCGACCGCTACCAGCCGCTGCCACCAAGTCCCTTGGCGATGGGCGGACCTGGTGTCCGTTGCGCCTCCGAATGCAAAGATATTTTCCACAGGTTCACCTTGGTGCTATTAAACACGTAGCAGGGCCGGGTATTCGAGAGTGGAATAGAAGAAAGGAATAGGAGCAGGATTCCCTAACGCTTTCCGACGTGAGACCGGTGTTCTATCCCCCTGCTTTTTGACATGACACGTTCAGGGTGATTGTCAAAAAAATGTGGTGATGAATGGATTGAATGTCAAACAGGACATCGGCAGCCGGCGCGCTCAGGAGGATACCGTTCCGGCAAAGGTGGTTCCGATCAGATAGACGGTGCGGCATTCAGTAATCAAACCGTAGTCACAACGGCGGCCACAGAACGGGCAACAGGACCACCGAGACGAGCAAGGCAAGAATTGTGATCGGCACCCCGACTTTCAGATAATCGACAAAGCGATAGCCCCCCGGCCCCATGACCAACAGGTGAGCGGGGTGGGACAGCGGGCTGGCAAAACTCGATGAGGCGGAGATGGCCACCGTCATCATCAGCAGGTGGGGCGAGATACCGAGGGAATCTGCGGCACTGAGGGCCACCGGGGCCATCAGCACCACCAGGGCCGCCGTCGGGATGATCTGGGTACCGAGCACGGTTACCGTGAACAGAGCGGCAACCACCCAGCGCGGGCCGAGATCGCCGACGGCGGCGACCAGTGCGGTCGCCCCGAGCTGCGCCGCGCCGCTGTTTTCGATGGCCGCGCCCAAGGGCAGCATCGCCGCAATCAGAAACACCACCTTCCATTCGATGGCCCGATACGCCTCCTCCATGCTCAGACAGCCAAACAGCACCATCAGGGTAGCCCCGGTCAGGGCGGCGATGGAGATCGGCAACAGACCTAAAATGGCGCTGAGAATCACACCAACCATGATGACCACGGAAATTTTGGCCTTCTCAAGGCGTGGCGCCCGGGCTGCCGCCTCGTCGAGTACGAGGAAATCGGGGTCCCGGGACAACGCCTCCAGCTTGCCCCGCTGACCGTAGACGAGCAGCGCGTCACCGAACTGCAGGGGCAGGTCCTGCAACTGGGATCGGTGCGCTTTTCCCTTACGCCAGACGGCAAGCACGCTGATGCCGTAGCGTTCCCGGAACAGCAAGTCGGCAAGGGTCTTGCCGGCCAGCGTGGTGCGTGGTGAGAGCAGGACTTCGGTAACCCCGATCTGCTGGGACTCCAATTCGGCCAACTGGGCGGAGGACTGTTCGACAATGGCCAGGTCCTGAAGGCCTTCAAGCACTTCTAGATCACGGGGCGAACCCTGCAGTATGAGCAGGTCGTCCGGCTTTACGGTTTCATGGGGTGATGGCATGAACACCATTTGCTCGTCGCGGATCAAGCCGATGACGGTAAGTCCGAAGGCGTTACCCAGTCGGCTCTCGACCAGATCCCGCTCCACCAGCACCGAGCCGGGCGGCACGCGAATCGGCAGCAACTCGGCCCGATCTCCGGCCAGGGAGCGGCGATCCGCCTCGGCTATCACCTGCAACTCGGAGAGCAGGTTGCCCCGGGATAACGCCTCGAGCCGCACCGGCTCGCCCTGCAGCAGTAACTGATCGCCGGCAGCCAATCGATGCCTCCGCAGATCTCCGATAACCCGTTCGTCGGCTCCCTGCAGTTTCAATACATGGACACCGTGCTCCCGGCGCAAACCGCTTTCCGCGAGCGTCTTGCCGATCAGCGGCGAGCCCTCGGCAACTCGGCTGACAGCCATCTCCACCGCCTGCCTAACCCGCTCGCGCACCGCCTCGGACGATGCCACCTGAAGGTGCTGACTGGCGTGATACCGTTTCAGATGATCGGGACTGCCATGAACGATCAGCGTGTCACCGCCCTGCAGTAGCTCATCGGGACGGGGAGCCAGCAGCAACACCCCTTTTCTCTCCAGCGCCAGTACCGTTAAATGGAGCGCGGAACCGAGACGGCTCTCGGCAATCGTCCGGCCATCGAGCGGTGATACGCTCGGGATTCTCGTCGTAAAGATATGGGTGTCGAGCTGGTATGAGGCGCCAATGGCGTCACTGCCTCCGGCTACAGTGGCGGCGCGGTTGGTGGGCAGCAGATGTCGGCCGAGCACTATCATGAAGGCAATACCGACGACCACGATCGCTGCGGTGATCGGAGTGAAATCGAAAATTGCAAAGGGCTCCAGGCCGGCATTGCGGACGGCGTCGGTCACCAGGATATTGGGCGGGGTTGAGATACCGGTAAACGGCCCCCCGAGCAGACAACCGAGCGCCAGCGGCAGCAGCAGCCGGGAAGGCGGCCGACCGCTGCGCCGCGCCAGCTCCATGGTCGACGGCAGCAGGATGGCGGCCACGGTAACGGTGTTGATCAGCGCCGACAGGAGACTGGCGGAGACCATCAACACCACCATCAACGTGACCTCACTGCCCCGGGCGAAACGCTGCAACGGTTGGCCGATCTGGTGAGCAATGCCGGTCCGTGTCAACCCGGCCGACAGGATGAACAAGGCCCAGACCGTGACCACCGCCGGACTGCTGAATCCGGCCAATGCCTCCGGCGCACTGACCAATCCTGTCAGGGCCAGCGTGGACAGTACCAACAGCCCCACCAGATCAACCCGCAGCCAGCCCCCGACGAAGAGGACCAAAGCCCCGGCGATAATGATCAGCAGTAGGATAATATCAGCGGTCAAGCCCGTGTCCTCCGCAGCGGATCAAGTTCCGAGAGCGGTCGTGATCCGCTGCGTACCGCATTCTCCGGAGTGTTGCATCATGCTTTATGTTCATAGAGATGAACATCTCGCTGCGGGAACGGTATCGAGATCCCCTTAGTGTCGAAGGCTTTCTTGATTTTTTCGATCAACTCGAAGTGAACATTCCAGAAATCATCGTTTGCGGCCCAGGCGCGCAGCGTCAGGTTGACGCTGCTGTCAGCCAGTTGCGAGACGAGCACCTGCGGCTGGGGATCGCTGAAAATGCGGCTGTCCTGCTTGACGAGCTCCATGATCGTCTGGCGGGCGGTATCGATGTCGTCGCCATAACCGATCCCGAAGACCAGATCGAGCCGTCGTGTCCCTTTGCTGGTGTAATTGACTATGTTATCACCGGCAATTTTCGCATTGGGTACGATAATGACCTGGTTCGCCGGCGAGACGAGTTGCGTCGTGAATATTTCTATCGTCTCAACCGTTCCCGCGACACCGGCGCCTTCGATATAGTCGCCCACCTTGAACGGCTTGAAGATGATCATCAGGATACCGGCGGCAAAGTTGGACAGCGAACCCTGCAAAGCCAGGCCGACGGCCAGACCGGCGGCGGCAAGTACCGCGATGACGGAAGCGGTCTGGATACCCAACTGGTTCAAAGCGGCGATAATGACGAAAGCCAGCAAGGCCAGATAGGTCAGGCTGGAAACAAAATTGACCAAGGTAACGTCGACCTGTCTCTTGGTCATCAATCTCTTGATCAGACCGGTGAGCCCCTTGGCAACCCAGCGCCCGATAATGAAAATGGCGATGGCACCGACCACCTTGAGACCATAAATGGCTAGCAGTTCGTACATCTTATCCAGCATAGTTGCCCATTCCATACGTATCTCCTTATTTTCATTTGATGATTGAAAGGTCCGGCAACAATGCAAAGAGGACGATGAGAAGTCCGGCTATCTTTGTGCCGGCCGAGGGGAGACCACGGTCACGTTGGTATGGAAGAGTATTACCCTACCGTTCCACACCATATCGTGATAAATAATAACGGCAGCTCTGTTTCCGTCAAGTTCCGCGCGCTGCTTTTCCCAAGCACACCTGTCAGGCACGCATGTTTACATTTTTTCCGCCCGGAGTGACATTCCGAAACAGTTCATGTTACGTAATATATAGTTGAACACCGCCTGCCGGCAAAAGGAACGGAAGAGACGGGAAGTTAGACCTCTTGGCCCGAGAAACATGGACCTGACCGACTACAGTGTTATCTTGACGGCCTATATCGTTGCCTCGGCGATCAAGGGGCTGACAGGACTTGGCTTTTCCACCTCCTGCCTGCCCATTATGGCCCTGCATTTTGATCTGAAGATAGCCATTCCCCTGGTTATCGTGCCATCCATCGTCAGCAATATCACGGTAATTGTCCAGGCGGGCCGTTTCCGTGAAGTGGTATCACGTTTCTGGCCCCTGTACCTGGCAGCAGTGCCGGGTCTTCTCATCGGCCTGACTATTCTGGCGACCATCAACGGTGACGTCGCCAAGGCGGTTCTCGGCCTGGTACTGATTATCTACGCCCTCTGGGCCATGACCACTATGACCGTGTCTCTGCCAATAAAGTGGGAACGGTTGTTGCGGATTCCCACAGGTTTCATGACCGGCATCGTCAACGGCATGACCGGTTCCCAGGTCATGCCGGTCCTTCCCTATCTCTTGTCGCTCAATCTGGACAAGAATGTTTTTATCCAGGCGATCAATATCTCCTTTACTCTGTCGAGTCTCGTCATGCTGCTCGGCCTGAACCAACTGGGCTATCTCACCGCATCCACCTTTCTGATTGCTCTCGCAGGCTTGGTGCCGGTGCTGCTGACCCTGACCGTGGCCGGCCGGCTACGCCGCCGTCTCACCATGATGGTATATCGCAGACTCGTGCTTGGATTTTTACTTTTTATGGGATTGATACTGCTGGTTCGTCTTTTTCTATAACCCCCATGACGGGGCGTCACAACGAACAATGAAACTGTGCAGTTTCATATAAAAAGGCTCAGTGCAGCGCCTCATGTCGAATTGTCCGTACCTCCTCCGCCACAAACTACAAAGACCCACCAGCTGCGCCTACGAAAACATTTCCTTTCGCTGCACGCCGACAGACCATGATTATCGTATAGCCAGGCGCGGGGGCCGCTATGCATGCGGCGCCCGTATTAAACCCAAAGCATCAGCACAAGGAGACATGCCATGTCCGACGTCACGATCATCAGTGCCGCCGAAGCGTACGAACACAGGCGCAGCGGCAAGGCGCTTCTGGTCTGCGCCTATGACAGCGACGACAAGTTTCGCTCCTACCAACTGGAAGGGGCTATTCCGCTGAGCGATTTCACGGCACGACTCGATGCGGTCGATAAGGATCAGGAAATCATTTTCTACTGTAACTGAGCGGGCGGCGGTTCAGCTGCTGGTCGAGCAGCGCACTACAGAGACAAGGGATTTACCAACACCAAAGCAATTGACGGCGGTGTCACCGCCTGGAAGAGCGCCGGACTGCCGATCCGTTCCTGATGATGGCACCGGAAATTCACTCTCACCCACCTCGTGCAAGGAGCTGAGTACCATGAGCCGGCCCGTCTATCTCGATTACAACGGCACAACCCCCCACGCCCCGGAAGTAATCGCCGCGATGCGCCCCTTTCTGGAAAGCGATTTCGGCAATCCGTCGAGTGGCCACTGGTACGGCATCCGTCCCAAGCAGGCGATTATCGCAGCTCGAAAGCAGGTTGCCGGGCTGCTGGGCTGCGCGCCATCGGAGGTGCTTTTTACCAGTGGCGGGACCGAGGCAAACAACCAGGTGATCAAGAGCATAGCTGGAGCTCGGCACGCCGCCGGCAGGCACTTGATCACTTCGAGCATCGAGCACCCCGCTATCCTCGAGGTGTGCCGCTACATGGAAGGTCATGGTTTTGCCGTCACCGTTGTCGAGGTGGACAGCGACGGGCTGGTCGATCCGGCCGACGTGGCAGCAGCCATCCGGCCCGACACCATCATGATTTCTATCATGCACGCCAATAACGAAGTGGGGACTGTTCAGCCGATCACCGAGATCGCCGCCCTGGCCCGCAGACACGGCATCCTGATGCACACCGATGCGGCCCAGTCGCTCGGTAAGATCCCCGCTCGGGTGGATGAACTGGGGGTCGATCTGCTGTCGATGGCCGGACACAAGCTCTACGCACCAAAAGGGGTCGGGGCGCTCTATATCCGCAACACCGTTGAGCCGCAGGTGTTTTGCCATGGCGCCGGCCAGGAAAACGGGCGACGGGCCGGCACGGAGAACGTGTTGGAAATCGTCGGCCTCGGTGCCGCCTGTCAGCTCGCCGCCGCCGACCTGGATCACCATACCGCCCACCTGCAGGCAATGCGTGATCGACTGGAGGCGGGTCTGGCCGCGAATCTTACCGAAATCCGCTTCAACGGTCACCGCTCCCACCGGTTACCCAATACCTGCAGTGTCTCCTTTTATGGCTTGGAGGCCAATCGGCTCCTCGAGGAAATCGGCCTTGACGTCGCCGCTTCGGCCGGCGCCGCCTGCCACGCCGACCGGGTGGAGATCTCCCACGTACTCACTGCCATGCAGGTCCCTGAATCATGGGCCGCCGGCACCCTGCGCTTCACCACCGGGCGCTATACCACCGCCGAGGACATCGACCGTGCATTGGGCGCTATTGTCTCAGCAGTTCAGCGGTTGCGCCGATAGGTACGAGAGGGCCATCCAAGACAGTCAGGAATAACAGGACATTCTCTCATATCGCAAAAAATATTTGACAAAGGGGGAGATTCACGGTAAATCATAAATGTCGACATTCTTCATTCGACACTTGCTACCATCCTTGGAGCGATATACGCGCATACAAACTTATACTCACACCTGAAACCAGCAGAGGAGCTTTCATGAATCTTGCACAATTCCCACGCAGAGGCTACCTGCAAGGCCCGACACCGATCGAGCCACTCCATCGTTTCTCAGAAGCACTCGGGGGGTCCATCCACTTCTGGGTGAAACGCGATGACCTCCTACCAGGCTGTGCCGGCGGTAATAAAACAAGGAAGCTTGATTACTCGTTTGCCGATGCGCTCGAAAAAAAGGCCGACACGGTTATTACCTGCGGAGCGGTACAGTCCAATCACTGTCGCTTGACGCTTGCCTGGGCAGTCAAAGAGGGACTCGACTGTCACCTGGTCCTTGAAGAACGCGTTCCCGGCAGTTACTCACCGGATGCATCGGGTAACAATTTTTTGTTCCAGATTCTCGGAGCTCGTAGCATTACGGTTGTTCCGGGCGGATCGAACATGATCCAAGAGATGGAAAAAATCGCTGTGGATCTCAAGAAGCAAGGCAGAATGCCATACATCATCCCGGGTGGCGCATCCAACCCGATCGGTGCAACCGGCTATGTTGCTTGTGCCCAGGAAATCATGCAGCAACTCTTTGACATGCACCTGTCCATCGATCATATCATCGTCCCCAGTGGTTCTGCCGGCACCCACGCCGGCATGGTCGTCGGTATGGCCGGCACCAATGCAGGCATTCCAGTTACCGGTATCAATGTCAGCAGATCTCGCACAGAGCAGGAAGCTATCGTTCACCGCCTCGTGGTCGAAACAGGGCAACGGGTCGGCATGGAAACGCCGCTGCCGGCTTCCCTGGTCACCTGCCGTGATGAATATGTCGGAGACGGTTACTCACTTCCCACACCAGGCATGGTCGAAGCAGTGAAAATGATGGCCGCCACCGAAGCGATCTTGATGGATCCGGTTTACTCGGGAAAGGCATTGGCCGGAATGATCGATATGACTCGGAAAAATGAGTTCCCACGCGGGAGCAACGTACTGTTTCTGCACACGGGAGGATCTCCTGCTCTCTATGCTTATCTGAAGGATTTTCGATAAGATAAAAACAAACGAAGAATCCCTGTGATCCATTTTCAAGACTGAAGAAACGGTTACCCCGGAAGGGGGAAAACATGAGGCGGTATCCCGCTCAATGCTGTCGTGGCGGGCATACCAACTAATTCACTTCAATGAGGTTACAACGTTTTGCTCACAGTTGAGCGCCGAGTCAGATCATCGATGGAACAGCTCTCGATGACGCAAACAAAAAACAGGAGGAAACCGGTCATGATGAAGAAACCCATCACCATCGTAGCAATGACGATTTTAGCACTGATGTTGTCACTCCCGCTCGCCTTTGCCGAGCCGACAGTGATAAAAATCGCCCATCCCAATGTCCCACAGCACCCCATGGGGCAATGTTTCATCAAATTCAAGGAGCTCGTCGAACAACGCTCAAATGGAGCCTACCGCGTTGATGTCTACGACAGTTCAAAGTTTGGAAATTTTGACAGCGTTGTCCAGGGGCTACAGTACAACATGCTGCAAATGGGCTCGGCTTCAACTCCCAACCTGTCGCCTTTCTCGGATTCATTCCTGATTTACGACCTTCCCTTCCTGTTTCCTGACTATGAGTCAACCGATCTTATCACCGATGGTCCGATAGGTATGGGCGCCGCCAAAGCACTTGAGTCAAGTGGAATTATCGGCTTAGGATACATCGAGATTGGCTTCAGAAACATCTGGAACAATCAAAAGACCATTAAAACGATGGAAGATGCCAAAGGGCTAAAAATCAGGTCTACGCCTTCAAAAGCTCACATCGCAACGTTGAAGGCGTTAGGCATGAATCCCACTCCCATATCCTGGGGCGAGGTTTATACAGCTCTACAGCAGAAAACAGTAGATGGAATCGACATCGATCTGAACCTTGCCTGGTATAACAATTTTCCTGAGGTTAACAACAATCTGACTATTGTTAATAGCCTTTACAGCCCTCACCTGGTCATGATGTCGAAAAAATTCCAGGACAGTCTTTCTCCAGAAGACAAAAAGATGATTCTGGATACGTTCCAAGAGGTCAAACTCTACGAACGTAAGCTGATCCGAGACGGCGAGAAGATGATCATGGATAAACTGGCTGACAAAGGGGTCACGGTAACCGTGCTTTCCGATGAGGAACGGGCGAGGTGGGCCGAAGCAACCGCATCTGTGTATGAGGATTTTGAAGACCGGATTGGTAAAGATCTGATTGAACAGGTCAGAGAAACCATTAAAGCCGGCAAATAAGATGTAATCCAAGGGCAGCCGGGTGATGTGGTTACCATTTCCCCGGCTGTCCTCGCAGAGGTCATGCACTATGATGAAAGCCAAAACATTGATCACAAGAATAGAAGAGATAGTCTCCAGTTTTTGCCTTGGTGCAATGATTGTGATTATCTCAGTTCAAGTGTTCCGTAGATATGTTCTGCAGAACTCACTGGACTGGTCAGAGGAGTTGGCACGCTACTTTTTCATCTGGGCAGTTTACATCGGCTGCAGTTTTGCCACCAAGGAAGATCGTCACCTCGAAGTAACCATCCTCAGACATGTCAACAAAGGAAAATGGGCCAAGCCGATCACCACGCTCGCCTATGTCCTGACCATAATATTCTGCGGCGTCGTCACGGTATGGGGCACCCAGATGGTTTTCTTTCTCGTCAATACAGGACAAAAAACCCAGGCTCTCGAGACAAGCATGTTCTGGATATACATTGCCATTCCTCTCGGCATGGGGCTCATGTGTTTGAGAACATGTGAGAGATTATGGCTGCTATTGACAGGTAAAATCGACCCAACAGCTGGTTTGAGCTAGGAGGCAGTGCATATGGATCCGTCAATCATAATGATATTCGTTTCTCTTGCCACCTTCCTGCTTCTCAGCGTGCCAATCGGCATTGCGATCGGTCTATCGGTAGCTGTGGGCATTATTTTTGGCGGAATTCTGCCCAGCGCATTCTTAATTCAGAAAATGTTTACCTCTCTGGATGTCTTCCCTCTCATGGCCGTCCCGTTTTTTATCATGGCCGGGGAGATCATGCAGAAGGGAAGCATGGCGCAACGTCTATTGGAGGTTTCGCGCGCCCTTGTTGGTCATATTACCGGGGGTATGGCGCATATATCCGTGCTTACCAGTATGTTTTATGGTGCTCTTTCGGGGTCATCACCAGCCACTGTCGCAGCCGTTGGAGGAATTATGGTACCTTCAATGATCAAGGAGGGGTATTCACGATCCTTCGCTACTGCGGTCAACACTTCAGCCGGCTCCCTGGGTGTTATCATTCCTCCGAGCGTACCTCTTATTATCTATGGAACAACCGCAGGAGCCTCTGTTGGCGATCTGTTTATCGCTGGAATTATCCCAGGGCTGGTCATAGGGTTATTTTTAATGGGCTGTAGCTATATTCTTGCCAGGAAATATGGCTATACAGGAAGCGGTCAGCGAGCGCCACTGAAAGAAATTCTTGCGGCAGTAAAAAACTCGATTTCGGCCCTGATGGTGCCTATCATCGTTCTGGGCGGTATCTACGGTGGCTTCACTACACCAACAGAAGCAGGCGTAATTGCGGTAGTTTACGCATTCATCGTTGAAGGATTAATCTTAAGAACCCTGTCATTTGAAAAAGTCTGGTTAATTCTGCGAGGAACCGCGCTGACAACATCATCGATATTCCTCGTGGTGGCAACAGCTACCGCTCTTGGCCAGATACTTTTATTTAACAATGTACCAGATTTGCTGGTAAACTTTTTGTTGAGCATATCGGACAACAAGTATGTCCTTATCGCGATTATCCTCGTATTTCTTCTCATCATGGGAACCTTTATGGATGCACTGGCCAACATTTTGATATTGACGCCGCTGCTGCTACCGGTAGCAACGGAGTTGGGTATGCATCCAATTCATTTTGGGATCGTCATGATTATCTGTGCTTCAATGGGTTTTCTGACACCGCCTGTTGGCGTAAACCTCTTTGTGGGATGCAGTATCGGCAAGATCAGTATCGAAAAGTTGAGCATTGCAGTCATACCTTTCCTGATCGCCATGTTTGTTGCTTTGATGCTCATCACATTTATCCCCGAAATAGCCTTATGGCTGCCTGGTCTTTCTTAAACCACAGAAAACCAAAAGCTAACATTTTCAGTCGCTATGCAGATCAAGCCCAAGCCTGATGGAATGCCGATATTTGGAGTTACCGGACATGTTGGCGCAGGTCATGTTCATAGTCACAAAGGATTCATTCAAGACGATTCCGGCGGCTTTGCTGCTGCAACTTCGCTTATCAAGGTTGCCTATCCAGCCGACACTTCAATCCGTCGAGTAACTTGCAACCGGGATACAGTTGAAGTTGAAACGGTTGATGGCGGCATTGGAAAGGCAACGGCACGAAGAGGATTCACCACGTACGAAGAAGAACTACTGCAACGATCATTAGGGTTAGACGGCCGCTATAGCCAATCTATCGCATACCGCTGCTTTGGACGTATTTATGGCCAGGGGGTAATGGAGGCTCCAGTTGCTTTTCAGACGGCTCTGAGTCTGGCTGTGATTGATACATTCCATAAAAAGTATCCAGAAGAAATATTGATTTGCGAGGAGGGTTTGGAAAGCAATGTCGGCATGTGCATGGGCACACTGGTCGACATCAATGGTCTGTGTATCGCAGTTATGGCTCTTATAAATGCCACTGCAGGCGGCATCGGGCCGGTGGAAGATCTGGAAGGTAATGTGTGCCTGGCTGAGAAAGGTTTGCTGATGAACAAACTTAGGTTGGCAGAAATCCCAACCCTCATAATTGAAAGCAAAGCATACATTCCTACTCTCAGCTCACAATTGTCCCAGAATAAATTTTTGGTTCGCTATAACGAAGAATTTGATAACCCAGCCGTCGGTAAAGCGCTCATCGAGGCTATAGAAAAATGCGATATTCCCTATCTCAGTTCCAGTACTGCGTATCCGAGATACACGGGTGAAATGAAAGAAACCACAATAGCGTTAGGCCGCAGGATCGCTGCTCTTGGCAAAAAGATCGAAATCTCGACAAGCTCATCGGCCAAAGCCAGTTTAATCGCCGAATTAGCTCTTGTTGTGAGCCAGGATGCCGGAGGCATCACCTATATGACAAATGATTTATATGAAATTGTCAGTGCCGGCGGACTTGTTCCCGGCATGGCAGCGGTGCTCTCCATTGCCGTTTCTGAGGCGTATATGGAAGAGCATCAAATCCCGGAAATATCACCGGAAGACATTGACAGCTACCTGAAAATAATAGTAGAAGTTGTTGGAATTATTCCCTCTCACCAACAAGAGATGAATAAATACCTCAAAAGAAGAGAAAAATTTGATACGGGAAAGCTGAACGAATTAGTTATGTCCTAATTATTCCTGTCACTGTTATTTTTGCCTCCATGAATGAATTTAAAAAATCAACCTATAGCGAACAAGTTGCTGATTATATAAGAAACCTTATTCTAAACGAGAAACTGGCGGCTGGAGCTACAGTAGAAGAAGCAGCAATTGCCAAAGAACTCTCAATCAGTCGCAGTCCCGTACGGGAGGCTATGCTAATATTGATTCGGGAAGGATTGATTGACGCGCGACCTCAAATGAGAAAACATGTTAAAGCACTGACTGCTAAACAAATCGAAAACAGCTATTTCGCTGGAGGAGTGCTTGAAGCGGCATCCGTTGCCAAAGCTCTGCATCAGTATACCGAAAAAGATATCAATGAATTAGAAAGGATTGTTGAGGAGATGGATAGTATCGCTCAAAATGGTGGCTCAATTTCCGAACAGGTGCCTCTAGATACCGCATTCCATGACATACTCTTTTCGCGCATAGACAATGAACTTGTCGAAGAACTCTGCAAACGCTCTTGTCAGGGAATATCAAAATTCTTACTGTTCAAACACTGGATTAAAATTTACACTCCTCATGAAGTCGTTAAAAGACATCGACTGATCATTGAAGCACTAAAAAGCAAAAATCCTGAAACTGTAGAGCAGGTCCTTCGAGAACATTATTTTTCTTCCGGCAAGAGAATGGCAAAATATGGTGCTGATGTTTTCAACACTTCGAAAACCTCAGATTGCCAGCTTCATCCTCACTCTCAATAGCTCGAAATATCAAATAAAGACCCTATCTAATAGACATTTACCTTTAAATCTAGGCCGTCGCAAATGGGAGTTCTCCCTGCTACCAAAACAGGAGTTTCCCACAAGCCCTGCCGATTCAAAAAAATCTAACGATAACAGTCTTGCGTTTGCGGTCAGTAGGCTTGAATTCGTCGTTTTCTGCCCTCCTAAAATTCTACCGTCTCGTAATTTCAGTCAATTAGCTACTACTTGGCAATGCTAACCTAAACTCCTCCACAATTATAGCCTAGCCATAATGCAGTCGCACCTCTGCGTACGACAAACCTGCTGAACCCAGACCCAACAGCAACGAAAAGAGGTATACCACGACTCATTACTGCGCCTTCATTTCATTTCTTTCTTCTCTCATTCAGGTTAGGATAAGGGGGAGCTTGAAAAATTTGGAATTTCGTTCAAGATCGAGGCGCGTAAGAAAATTTTACCGCAGGCAT